>Ga0074195_1002812_pt1 | contig 18017 bp, 5 predicted proteins | sample EPASupsiteHSE623_FD_64525 | JGI IMG/M metagenome (GOLD analysis project Ga0074195, IMG submission 64525) | Bioremediated contaminated groundwater from EPA Superfund site, New Mexico - Sample HSE6-23 | ecosystem: Environmental > Aquatic > Deep subsurface > Groundwater > Contaminated ...
AATTTCTTTGAAGCGTTTAGCATCCAGGTTGTTGTTTTCCCCATTCCGACAGCCAATTTCACCTATTCCAACAATGCCTCCTTCCCGAATGGCTATGCATGTGCCAACCAGGCAGTATATTTTACCGACCTCTCATTTTCCACCTCAGGTAATATCATTCAATGGGAATGGGACTTTGGCGACCCCGGATCAGGTACCTTTAATACCTCCGTGCTGCAGAACCCTTCACACGTTTTCAGCGGCTCCAACACAACCTACCAGGTTTCTTTAAAGGTGACCGATGACGTTAATAATTGTACCCATATCCTGGTAAAGGACATCTTTGTCAATCCGCCGGTTCCGGTTAATTTTACCTTCACCGACAATACCTGCTTAAACCAGGTGGTCACCTTCAATGCCGACATGAGTATCATGGATCCTTCGTCAATAGCTACCTGGGATTGGGATTTCGGAGATGGAACACCACATTCGGCTAATCCATCCAGCGCTTCACATTTATATCTTGCTGCCGGAACCTATAATGCGATACTGACTGTTACCGATATTCATGGCTGTTCAAACTCGATCACCAAAACAGTGCATGTCATGCCGCAGCCAGTTTCCGGTTTCGTTTATGCATCACCCACGTGTGATGGATTACCGGTTCAGTTTACGGATCAGTCGTACATTCCAACCGGATTCCCCGGATTTATCAATCAGTGGGTCTGGACCTGGGGCGATGGCACATTCACTACAATTACCTCCCCAGCCAGCCCGAATGTAGCACATACTTTCCCGACCGGGATTTACACTTTCAATGTGACCCTTACCGTGACTTCGAGTTTTGGCTGCGAAACCAGCATTTCTCACACGGTCAATATTATTCCTGCTCCGACGGCTGCGTTTGAAGTGCTGCCGGGCACCCCAACGTGTGCTACACAGGTTGTTCAATTCAATGATATCTCGCAAACCAACGGCGGCGGAAATATTGTTTCCTGGTTGTGGAATTTCGGCGATCCCATCTCGGGTTCAAATAATACCTCAACTTCCCCAAGCCCTTCACACCTTTTTGCAACGGCCGGAACCTATTCGGTGACGCTAACCGTGACCAATGCCAATGGATGCAGCCATACATTAATAAGTGACATTGTTATTAATGAACTTCCAGTATCCAACTTCACAGCCACCGCTTCGTGCGCAGGAACTGCAACACAGTTTACCGATAGTTCCATTCCGAATGCCACCGCGATAACATCATACAGCTGGGCCTTTGGTGATGGAGGAACTTCTACGCTGCAATCACCACTTCATACCTATGCTACTTATGGTGTATACAATGCCACACTTACGATTGTCAATTCAAATGGTTGTATTCATTCAGTCACGAAACCTGTAACCGTTCATCCAAATCCTGTTGCTGAATTTACATTCTCAGCGGCAAGTTGTATCGGGACCCCCGTAAACTTTACTGACCTGTCATTCATTCCTTCCGGATTCGCAGGATATATCAGCACATGGGTATGGGATTTCGGTGACGGAACCACCCCGGTGACCATCAATTATCCGAATCCACCCAACATTTCCTATACCTTTGCCGGGACAGCAGCAAGCCATGTCGTGCGGCTCACTGTGACAACAACCAATGGTTGCACCGCTTATATTGAAAAGACCGTTAACAGTATACCATCACCCATCGCTAATTATAGCTACTCCACTACAACATGTCTCGGTCAGTCCGTGCAGTTCACCGACCTGTCTCAGACCAATGGTGGGGGCAGCATACAACAATGGAGCTGGAATTTCGGCGATCCCTTATCAGGCGCCAACAATACTTCGGGCCTGAAACATCCGATCCATGCGTTTACAGCGGCTGGGACTTATAGTGTGACACTTACCATCACCAGTACCAATGGCTGTCTCAACACCTATATGGGACCGATCACCATCAACGCACTCCCCATTGCCAATTTTACCAATACAGAAGCCTGTGAAGGAAGCTCAACACAGTTTACCGATACATCGCTTCCCAATGCGACAACGATCATCAGCTATGCCTGGGAATTTGGTGATGGAGGAACAAGCGCACAGCCCTCGCCAACGCATACCTATTCTGCCTATGGCATTTTCAATGTAAGCCTTACAGTGGTTAACTCCAACGGTTGTATTCACAGTGTAACTAAACCCGTTATGGTGAATCCAAAGCCTATCGCCGAATTTGCATTTTCTGCCGCAAATTGTGTGGGTTCCCCGGTTAGCTTTACAAATCAATCGTATGTCCCAACAGGATTTACATCCTCTATCAACGTGTGGGTGTGGGATTTTGGCGATGGAACAACGCCTGTAACCATCAACTTCCCGGGCAATCCGAATGTTACACATACCTTTGCAGGATCTGCAACCACCCATATCGTCAGGTTGACCGTTACCACCACGATCGGATGCACCTCCTTCATTGATAAAACCGTTACCAGTGTACCGGCCCCGATAGCCAATTTCTCCTTCTCAACAACAAATTGCGATAACCAGCCGGTGTTGTTCACCGATCTGTCGCAAACAGCCGGCGGCGGAACCATTCAAACCTGGAACTGGGACTTTGGCGATCCGGCATCGGGCGTCAATAATACGGCAACCACACAGAATCCCTCACACCAGTTCTCTGCCGCTGCTACCTTTAATGTTAGCCTGATCGTGAGCAATGGAAACGGCTGCAGGGATACTTTGATCCAGTCGCTGGTTGTTAACTCCAGACCGGTAGCTGATTTTACTGCCGACACAGTTTGCCAGGGCAGTTTGACAACTTTCAGCGATCAATCCGTGGCTGTATCGGGTTCTATTGTTAGTCGCCTATGGGACTTCGGCGATGGCCAGACATCCACCATTAATAATCCCACCCATCTTTATGGAACGGCCAATACCTATAATGTGAAGTTGACAGTAACCAATTCGATGGGATGTATAAAAGATACAACAAAACAGATCATTGTACTTGGAAAACCTGTTGCTTCATTTACCTATTCCACCCCGAATTGCGCAGGTGACTCGGTGCAGTTCTCCGACTTGTCATCCACACCCCATGGTTCTATACAGGTTTGGGAATGGGATTTCGGTGATGGGACACCAGTTGTAACGATCAACTTCCCTGTCAATCCGAATGTAAACCACGCGTTCGTAAATGGCGGAAACTATAATGTGAAACTGACAATTACGACTTCTGACGGATGCGAAGCTGAAAAGATCAGCCAGGTGCAGATAGGATTCCATCCATTGGCCAATTTCAGTTTTGAGACAAATGTCTGTGCCGAAGATCCAATTCAATTCACCGACCTTTCCCAATTGAACGGAGGTCCTGCCATCACTGTATGGAGCTGGGATTTTGACGATCCGGCATCCGGGATCAATAACACCTCGACTACCCAAAATCCCCAGCATGGCTTCTCGACAGGAGGAAGTTTTGAGGTACATCTGCAGGTGACCAATGCCAACGGATGCATCGACAGTATTAATAAGACTGTCGCAGTTAATGATGTCCCGCTTGCCGCCTTTGCCGCAGACACTGCATGTTTAGCCAGCCCGACCCAGTTTACAGATGAATCAACAACGACTGCAGGATCCATTGTTGCATGGGCCTGGGACTTCGGAGACCTTTCCAGTGGTTCCAATAACACTTCTTCATTGCAGAATCCAACACATACTTATTTTACACAGGGAATCTACAATGTCACCCTGCAGGTAACCAATTCTGATCAGTGTATAAATGATACCGTTGTTCAGATCATTGTAAATCCGAAGCCCACTGCCATGTTCCAGTACGCTGCTTCATGTATCAACGATTCCACGCAATTCACCGACTTTTCGCTTGCCCCTGGCAGCCAGATCAAAGACTGGCTGTGGGATTTTGGGGATGGCATTGGTACCTCAACGATTCAGAATCCGAAATATTTGTATACAACTGCAGGAACCTATTCAGTTAGGCTTATTGTTACAAACCTGATGAATTGTACCGATTCGGTTACTATTCAGGTTGTTGCCCGCGCTGTTCCTGTCGCACAATATGATTATGTCAATTTCTTCTGTCCGAAAGGCAAGGTTGACTTCCAGGATCTGTCAACCGCTACGGCAGCAGCAATTACAGAGCGATTGTGGATATTCCAGCCTGGTTACACTTCAACTATACCTAATCCAACCTATACATTCCCTGCATACAATATGTCCTATGCTGTAACGCTCATTGTTACAGATACATACGGATGCAAGGATACCATTGTGGATAGTGTTTATGTGAAACCCGGATTTTCTTTCTCCTTTGAAAATGATACTGTTTGCCAGGGATATATCACTCATTTCCAGCCTCTCAACCAAACTCCCGGTGATTCACTCTATTCTGTGACCTGGAATTTCGGGGATCCCGGTTCAGGACCCAGCAATATATCAAACCTTTATAATCCGATGCACACCTTCACCGGTCCGGGAAATTATATTGTGAAGATGAAGGCCTTTAATTCAGATAATTGTGTCGACAGCGTTTTCAGGGAAATTCAGGTTTATGCGGCCCCGGAGCCAATGTTCACCTTTGTATCCACTCCCTGTGATAGCACGGTTCATTTCTCCGATTCCACAGTGAATTCCGGTACTGGTTCAATCGCAAGCTGGAAGTGGATCTGGGGTGATGGAACACCCCCGGTTGTCATTACCGCCCCCGCTACGGGCGATACATCGCATCTCTATGTTAACGCCGGACTTTACAATGTTACACTGGTGATGACCAATATCAATGGCTGCGTTGACAGCGTTACCAGGATTGTGCAGCGTTTCCCGTGTATCATGGCTTCATTCACTTATCAGGATACCCTTGTGTGTGCACGATATGAAGTTGCTTTCGGCGACAGTTCATTGCCGGTAACACGCATAAACCAATGGCATTGGGACTGGGGTGATGGGCAGACTACTACCTATACCACCTATGCTCCACAGGTAATACATATCTTTGCCGACAGTGGAACCTACAATGTAACACTGGAAATTAAGGCATTGATCAATGGGACGACCATCACTGAGAATATGATCAGTGCAGTCAGGGTGCATCCGACTCCTATTACCTATTTCTCGAATCCACCGGTATGTCTTGACCAGGTAACCCTTTTCAGGGATACTTCAAATACCTTTGGCGAGCAAATCAGAAAATGGAACTGGACATTCAGCACCAATCCATCCGATACCTCTGGTTTAAGGAACCCGCCTCATGTTTTTGACACGGCAGGTATCTATAACGTGAAGCTGATCGTAATGAACAAATTCGGCTGTAAGGATTCTGTGACAAAGCTGACAAGGATCTACGGTTTGCCTGTTGCACGCTATGAAAATACGGCCGCCTGTACCGGTGACCCAACTTTCTTCACCGATATGTCGGTGGTTTCGGATACCACATTAAAAGCATGGCGCTGGTTCTTCGGCGATCCGTCAACGGCCAAAGATACATCACAGCTCCAGAATCCGAGCTATAAGTATCCCAATACAGGCGATTTCACCATGAGGATGATCGTGAAGGATCACTACGGATGTATCGATACGGTTGATTCAACTGTCAGGGTCAATATCACCCCGGTTAGTTCATTTACCCTGAATGATGGTTACAATGGTAAACAGGGACAGGTTAAACTGAACAATTTTTCAACCGGCGCTGATGGTTATATCTGGGAATTTGGGAACGGAAAATCATCAACAGACGAAAATCCGGTTGCTACCTTTACAGAGGATGGCACTTACACTATCAAACTTATCACTTTGAATGAGTTTGAATGCTCGGATACAACCTTCTATGAATATAATTTGCTCTTCAAAGGCCTCTATGTGCCAAACGCCTTCTCTCCCACAAATACCAATCTTAGTGTCAGATTATTCCAGCCAATTGGTATGAATCTGAAACAGGGACAGTATCATGTCATGGTATTTGATACCTGGGGACATATGCTGTGGGAATCTACAAAAATTGATGACAAGGGTAAGCCTGTTGAAGGCTGGGACGGAACCTTTGAAGGTAAAATGATGCCGCAGGGCAACTACATATGGAAGATCAGTGCGACGTTTGTGGATGATACACCATGGACCGGATCTGATATAGGGCAGGGTGAATACAAGACCATAGGAACTGTGACTTTAATCCGATAACAGCTAACAATTTTCTCGATGAAAAACCGATATATATTTCCGATCCTTGTGATACTGAGTTTGCTTGGGTTTGTTCCGGGTGCAAACAGCCAGGACATGAATTACTCCCAGTATTTCAGCACACCGATGTACTATAACCCGGCGTTCACAGGGATCAATACAGGCGTAAGGGCTCGTTTTCTCTATCGCAGTCAGTGGCCAACCCTGCCGGTTCCCTACAAATCGTACTTCTTTTCGGCAGACCTTGGCGACCGGAATCTTCCGGGATCGGGTGGCATAGGGATTATGATTAACCAGGATACTCCTGATGTGGGACTGATAAATAATTTCGGCGCAGCACTTACTGTTGGCGTACGTATTCCGATTACCGAATTTATGGTAAGCCAGATCGGAATCAAGGCTGGGATTATGCAACGCAGGATAAGTTGGGATGACCTGGTTTTTGCCGACAACCTCGATCCAAGGTATGGAAATATATACCAGACCTCCTTCATGCCATCAGATGCAAGCAAAAGGGTGGTTCCCGATTTTGGCGCAGGAGGCGTGTTGCAGTTTATCAACCCCAATGGGAATCTCAGTGGTAATCTTGGCTTTGCTGTGGATCACCTTTTTCAGCCGGATGTCAGTTTTCTCTCCACCGGAGCCTCAGTATATCCCCGAAAATATGTCGGACAAATTGACCTGATTTATACCGCCGGACCTGGTGGATCATCCTCCTCATCCATGTCACGGTCCCTTGATGATCCCTTGAAGATCATGTTTGGAGGAATCTTCCAGAACCAGGCAAGCCTCAATTCCTTGCAAGTTGGATTGAACATGCTGAAATATAATATTTACCTCGGTGCATGGTATAAGACCACCATGACAGGTGTGGTGAATACCTCTGCAGCCCTGGTAGCTGGTTATAAGTATAGCTTTTATCCCGACATGAGCATCAAGTTTATGTACAGTTATGACCTGCAGATATCTGGTGCGCTTCAGGGTACCGGAGGAGCACATGAAATAAGTCTGGTATTGGAATTTGACAAGCTCCAGCTTTTTGGCGGAGGCGGAGGCGGAAGCGGATCCTTCCCGGGTACAGGCGGTAGGATGGGCGGCGGCCCGATGGAATGTCCGACATTCTATTAATCTAAAAAAAAGCACCCTGCCGGGATTAATCTCCTTCAGGGTGTCAAGATAGAACAAGTAAGGGGCCCCATTTACAGGTAGCCCCTTTTTTTATACCATATCCCTGCATGATTGCGAAAGCGACCGTGCCAGGATTCACTCATACTAAGCGTTTGAGTTTGCATTCATTTGCAAACTCAAACACCGAAGTATATTACATATTGGCAATGATTTCTGTGCCAAATTCAGAACATTTCAACTTTGTTGCTCCCTCCATCAGGCGCTCAAAGTCATAAGTAACCCTTTTCTTACGAATTGCTCCTTCAAGTCCTTTTACGATCAGGGTTGCAGCTTCCATCCATCCCATATATTCAAGCATCATCATACCTGAGAGGATTACTGAACCAGGATTGACCTGGTCCTTGCCGGCATATTTGGGGGCTGTGCCATGCGTTGCCTCAAAAACAGCATGTCCTGTCACATAATTGATATTCGCACCTGGGGCAATGCCTATGCCGCCTACAATGGCAGCCAGCGCATCGGAAATGTAATCCCCGTTGAGGTTCAGTGTGGCGATGACCGAATATTCTGCAGGTCGTGTCAGGATCTGCTGCAGAAATGCATCTGCAATAACATCCTTGACAATGATTTTGCCCTGGGATACAGCCTCTTTCTGTGCGGCATCGGCAGCAGCTTCTCCATCCCGGGACTTGATCTGGTCATAGGTCATCCAGGTAAATACTTTGTCGCCAAATTCCCGCTCTGCAAGTTCATATCCCCACTGCTTGAACTGCCCTTCAGTGAACTTCATGATATTTCCCTTGTGAACCAGGGTCAGGGAGGGACGATTATGCGCCAGCGTGTAAAGGATTGCAGCCCTTACCAACCGCTCGGTTCCCTCTTTGGATACAGGTTTGATCCCGATAGAGGAAGATTCAGGAAACCGGATCTTTTTCACCCCCATTTCGTCGATGAGAAACCTGATAACCTTATCGGCTTCCGCGGTTCCCTGCATCCATTCAATGCCGGCATAAATATCCTCCGAATTCTCCCGAAAGATCACCATATCGGTTGTTTCGGGATGTTTAACCGGTGATGGAACTCCATGGAAATACCTTACAGGTCTCAAACAGGTATACAAATCCAGGATCTGACGCAAGGCGACATTCAATGATCTGATTCCTCCCCCGACCGGGGTTGTAAGCGGTCCCTTGATTGCCACGAGGTATTCCCTGATTACATCGAGGGTTTCCTGGGGCAGCCATTCATTGGTTTTCAAAAAGGCCTTTTCTCCTGCCAGGACCTCCTTCCACATGATTTTTCGATTTCCGCCGTATGCCTTTTCAACAGCCGCATCAATAACGCGAACACTGGCATTCCAAATATCCGGACCGGTTCCGTCGCCTTCAATAAATGGTATTACAGGATGATTTGGAACATGCAGCGTTCCGTTTATTAGGGTGATTTTTTCTCCATTCATAGATCTATATATTTATTACAAAATTAGAAATAAAAAACTATTTGAGATTTTTAATGAGGGCACCCCATTTCTTATCAACTTCAAAGAAATGTTTGAGATAGTAATTGCCGAAGAGGAAGTGCGCCTTGATAACTTTGACTCCCCGTGCTGCCATACTGGCAAAGAATTGTTCGATCATGCCCGATGCAATTCCTTTTCCCTGGAGTGAAGAGGTGACGACAATGCCATCGAGTAAAATGTTGTGATCTTCAAGATGGCGGAAGGTAATTCCTCCCACAATGATATCACTTTCATCTGTCAGTACATATTGGTGGTCGTTGTCAGCTATTTCTTTGGGATATTTTTCGCGGAAAAACAACTGGTACAACTGACCCGTTTCACGCGCTTCAACCGGCTCACGCAGAATATAGCGTTTGCCCCCTTTGTCCTGAACGGTAAAACGCACGACGAGATGTTCCTTCTTGTTGTCACCCACCTTCATGAATTCGATCCCCTGCTCGCCATGCAGGCGGGGAAATACCATCCTGCTGAATACGTTCTTGTCGTCAGTATCTGGTAATTCCGATTGCAAATCCGAAAGTTCAACCAACTGGATGGCCATGCCTTCTGTTTGCTTTTCCATCCTTTTCAGCAGCAGTTCAAATGAAGATTGTACCTCTGATGTGGCATCTGAGAAATAGGTGTGGCGGTAGAAAAAATACCTTACCAGCTCGGGATATTGGGTCAACCTGTAGAGTTCCAGCAATTCAATCAGCGTTTGTTCCTTGGCGGCAGAGGTTGTCAATGGATTCATTTTGTACCATTCCTGATACTGATCAATGGCGCTGAACAATGCGACAGGCTTGTAATACAGTTTGATAGTATTTTCCAGGTACAGGTCAAGGTGCTCCTGCAGTTCGGCAGCATCAAAGCAGGTTAACGATTTTCTTTTCAGGTCGTGTTGGAGTTGATGCAGGAACAGTGTGGCATGCTCCTTCCCAAGGGCTTCAATACAGGCATCGAAAATCCAGGAGATTTGAAGTTGACTCCTGCACCAGGGATATATGGAGGCAGTTTTGCAATAGTAATCCTGCAACATGGGATGAATCAGTGATAGGGTGTTTTTATAAGGAGTCCAGCCTGCAAGGGAAAGAACCACTGCACTTTCCCGGAAGTCCATCTCCGGGATGGCAACATTTGAAGGGGAAATGGCACCCGGAACAATTTGGTAGCCACTATGATGCCATGCCTTGAAAATAACCGAAAATGCCTTGATAAATATCTTTTTCCAGGCATTGTTCCTGATATTTCCTGATGAACGGTGAATTTCAGATAATTCCCTGATTTTGTCCCACGCGGTTAAACCCCCGATGTACTGTGTTGTAAGAACCCCGAGATTAGGCCTGCTGCTGCCAAGCAACGGTGCTACTGCAGGCCCGTATGGGAAGCCGGCAAGGGACGCAAGCCAGTAGAACGTTTCGGGCCGTGGCCTGAAAGAGGGATTCTCGCTCATGACCATATGAAGGTCAAAATGCTTGCCTGTAATGGTGTTGATCGACAACCTGTAGTGCTTGAACTCCTTGAAGGCAAGCAGGCGCAAAACCCAGATGCCTTTATCAGGAACCTCTTCAAGATCAAATTCCGGCTCATTAAAAGTCAGAATGATACTTTCGTTTAAAAAGGTGGTGGACTGGAAAATCTTTGTCATCCGCTGTTTTTCAAGATCCGAAATGCCATGTTCGAATACCAGTTTTTCCTTCCATCCGGCCAGGTTATGCACCACCGATTTACTTTCAATATCCTTTTCGAATACTGCCGCAAGGGAGTAGAAATACCTCTCTGCTTTTTTTGAGATGTAGGGATCCTGTTTATGCAGAATCCATCTTGACAATTCAGCCCTGACAGGAACATAGTATTCAAGGTGCTGAACCGCAAAGTTATAGAGCATGCCAAGGACATCTTCGAAAGCGCGCCGCTGTTTCTTTAAGGCAGGCCATTTGAGGTGGGTCCGGTACCAGTAAAGCCGCTGTTTAAGTGCGTCAAGCCTGTGTTTCCCGAAGTTACTCGAAGCAATTTCCCTGATCGAATTTTCATTCAGGAAGGAGAGTCCCGACTCAATGAATGCAGGCATATGCTGAATATCCTCAGGTGCCGGGGCCTTAAGCAGGATAAGCCGGTAAGCCAGGCACCGGATCTCCTCCTCAGGGTGATAAGCCAGTGCTTCAAGCCTGTGTCTGATGGCCATTGCCAGCCGGGGTTCGGCATTGATCAGGATTTTTCCAAGTTCCTCGGTCGCTTGATATGCCTCCTCAAATCCACGGAAATAGACCCTGAACAGTAGATTGCTTACCCGGATTAGCTGTTGATCCCTTACAGATTTTATGACAGGGAAGTGTTTCTCATCCAGTTTTTTAAATCCCGGGACGGAAATACCTGCAGAGATCGGACCCATCGACAGATCCCATCCCTCCTTCACAGGGCAAAAAGCGGTAAGTGCAGGATTGCCGATCCATATTTTAGGTTGCCGCGATAATGTCCCGATGTCAATGAGATTTGAGGTGATGTGGTACCTGAAATGACCAATCTGGTAGAAATCACCCTTCAATTTCCTGATTATCAGTTCCAGGCGGTCACGGCGATTGATCAATCGGTGGTTTTCAAAGCGGATGTCGGTTTCAAGAATTCCAAGATCCCTGAAGAACCATTTAGGAATTTGTATCGCATAATCACCCGCCTCAATGCGCACAATGTTGCTTTGATAAAGACCCTCGATGAGCTCCTTGAAGTTCGTCTCGATCACTTTTCTGTTGTATGAATCCTTTGGTGTAAGCTCACCTTTTTCACGGCTGAACTCACGATCAAGAACAGTAAAATTGATCACGCGCTCATAGGTTGCCACATCACTGTTGGCTGCCATTACGATCTGGTGAAAGTACTCAGTCAGGTTTTCGCCCTGCAGCGAATTATACATGGGATCAGCCTTATCAGGAACGATCAGCAGCACATTATATGGGCGGTTATCCCCAACCAGGAATACGCTTTTAATTCCGGGAACCTTGTAAAATTTCTTTTCGATGACTTGTGGGGCAACTGTTTGGCCGCGATTATTCTTATAAATATCCTTAACCCGGTCAACTATCTGATAATAGCCATCTTTGTCGATTTTAAACACATCACCGGTTGAGAGCCAATAGTCCGCTGCATCCGTAACAGGATAGGGGATCTTATCCTCCGGCCCGGCTGTATCAAAATATCTTCCGATATAATGACCGCTGATCTCAAGTTCTGAATTGGGGCCCAACCTGGTACTTACCCCTGGCAATGGAATCCCGACGGTAAAATCTTTGTACTTACCAGGAGGAGTCATTGTAATTCCTCCGGTTGCTTCGGTCATGCCAAAACCGCTGTTCAGGTATATGCCATATTGATTGAAGAAACGGAATACAGCCGGATCAAGGTAGCCCGCTGCCGATAATCCCCAATGCAGCCGCGTCCCAACCACCTCGCGAACAGCCTGCACCCGTAATGCACTGCTTTCGACATGGCTGATTTTTTCCAGGCAACGTTCATACAGCTCCTGCCAGCGGAGAGGTATGCTGATAAAACCAGTCGGATTCATTTTGGGAAAAAGTGAAATCAAGGTTTCAGCCGATGTATTTCCTGCAAAGATGTAAGTCCCGTTCCAAAATATCGCACCCGTCATCTCCAGGTACCGTCCGAATGTATGGAAGAGCGGAAGGTAGCAGAGGAAGACGACATTGCCGGCTTCAGGTAAAGCGGCAGCACGGGCAAACCTTTTTGATACAATATTATATATCGAAAATGACACCCCTTTGGGCAATCCTGTGCTACCCGAAGTAAACATGGTTGTGGCAACCTGATCGGTTTTTCTTTCAGGCTGGCGTTTGAGGATCACATCCATATCCCACCGTGAAATTTTTTTTGCCTCCTCAACAAGATAAGGAACATCCGGGACTTTGTGCATCGCCGGTTGAAGCGAAAAAATGGTGAATTTAATTTCTGCGGATTCCCTGATCTTCCTGAGTATGGCCAGTCGCTCATCGGTATCGGCCAGGGCGATATTGATCTTCAGGTCGTGGAAGATTGGCTGCAAAATATCAGTTTTAAAATGCGGACTAAGTGGTGTGTCATAAATATCGAACATCAGGCATGCCAGATCAGTGCAAGCCCCTTCGAAACAGTTCTCACTATAAATAGCAACACGCGGGGAGGTGCCGGCCGATTTGAAAAAAAGGCTGGCTATCTCGCGCAAATGACGGTAGGTTTGTTCATAGTTCCAGTCGACTGCAACTGCCGACGACATATCTTTGAACAAAATGTGATTAGGATGTTCAGCTACCCGCTGCTCCATCATATCTTTCAGGCCGTAATTGGTGAATTGCATAATGCGGAAAACGAGCTCAGTCCATCGTAATCGGTTTGATTGACTTCCGAGGGCCTGGAGAAACACCGGATTTTTAGTCAGGTCAAGCCACTCAATCCAGAATGCTTTCCCGACCAGATTTTCCTTGCAACCATTTAGGATTAACTCGGTTTCATCCATTATTTTCAACGCCAGCTGATGGCTGCTTATATCAGTCTTCCCTTTGATTTTCCACTCATCCAGCTGAAATTCTAAAGCCAACATATGTAAATTTGTTTATAGATGAAATTTTTTATAAATTTATGACGTTATTTTTAATAAAAATCATTACATTTAAACTTCTAAATATATCATTTAGTTTACTTTTTAAAATATTTATTTATGTTGCTGGATGTCAATTTAATACGTAACACTTATGAAAAAATTTCAAGTGGGGTTGCCCATGCGAAATCATTATTGAACAAGCCTTTAACCCTCACTGAAAAGATCCTGTACGGCCATTTATTTGAACTAAAACCACAAAAACCATATCAAAAAGGCGTTGATTATGTCAATTTTCTGCCCGATCGCGTTGCCATGCAAGATGCTACGGCGCAAATGGCATTGCTGCAATTTATGACTGCAGGCCGCGAAACAGCCGCGGTTCCATCTACGGTACATTGTGATCACCTTATCCAGGCGCAACTTGGTGTTAAAACTGATATGACAACCGCCCTGGTTCAGAACAAGGAGGTATATGATTTTCTTGAAACAGTTTCGGCAAAATATGGCATTGGTTTCTGGAAGCCCGGTGCAGGAATTATTCACCAGGTGATATTTGAAAACTATGCATTCCCTGGAGGAATGATGATCGGAACTGATTCGCATACTCCCAATGCCGGCGGACTTGGAATGGTTGCCATTGGTGTTGGTGGCGCTGATGCGGTGGATGTTATGTCGGGCATGCCGCTCGAGCTGAAGATGCCGAAAATCCTGGGTGTAGAACTTATCGGAAAATTATCGGGATGGGCATCTCCCAAGGATGTAATCCTGAAGATTGCCGGTATTCTGACCGTAAAAGGCGGTACCGGCTTCATCCTGGAGTATTTCGGCGATGGCGCAGCATCGATGTCATGCACGGGGAAAGGAACTATCTGCAATATGGGAGCTGAAATTGGCGCAACATGCTCCCTGTTTTCCTATGATGATAAAATGAAGGCCTATCTCGAGGCCACCGGACGGGCAAATATTGCTGCACTGGCCGACGACTATGCCGACTACCTTACTCCTGATGCAGCCGTCAGGATGAATCCGGAATCATATTATGACCAGTTTATCAGGATTAACCTCTCTGAATTGGAACCATACATCAATGGTCCCTATTCACCGGATATAGCCCACCCGATTTCCGAGTTCAAGGCATTCGTAAAGGAAAATAATTATCCCGAAACACTGGAGGTCGGATTGATAGGCTCCTGTACCAATTCATCCTATGAGGATATTTCCCGTGCCGCATCTGTTGCAAAGCAGGCGACAGAGAAAAATCTGAAGGTGAAGGCGGAATTTATTGTTACGCCAGGATCCGAGCAAATCAGGTATACCTGTGAACGCGATGGCCTGCTTGATATTTTTAACGCCATTGGCGGTGTCATTATGGCCAATGCGTGCGGGCCCTGTATCGGACAGTGGGCAAGGAAGATGGACAATCCCGATCGCAAGAATTCCATCCTGAATTCATTCAACAGGAATTTTGCCAAACGGAATGATGGCAACTCCGGTACCCATAGCTTCATTGCTTCCCCAGAAATTGTCACGGCACTCACCCTGGCAGGAACCCTTAATTTCAACCCGTTGACTGATTACCTGGTCAACGAAGCAGGACAGCAGGTGAAACTCGATGAACCGAAGGGAGAAGAGTTGCCTTTGAAAGGATTCGAAGTTAAAGATGCGGGCTACATTGCTCCTCCTGCAAATACCGCTGCCGTGAAGGTAAGTGTCAGTCCCACATCCGACAGACTTCAGCTTCTTGAACCATTTGAACCCTGGGATGGAAAGGATATCCGGGGAATCCGTCTGCTTATCAAAGCAAAAGGGAAATGTACCACCGACCATATCTCGATGGCTGGTCCTTGGCTGAAATACCGCGGCCATCTCGATAATATTTCCAACAACCTGCTGATGGGTACTGTCAACTATTTCAATGAAAAAACAAATGCAGTAAAGAACCCTGAAACCGGTGAATATGGCGAGGTTTCAAAAACCGCCCGATACTACAAATCAATGGGGATTCCGACCATGATCGTTGGCGATGAAAATTATGGCGAAGGCTCGTCACGCGAACATGCTGCAATGGAACCGCGTCATCTCGGCGCAAGGATCGTTCTTGTAAAATCATTTGCACGCATCCATGAAACCAATCTGAAGAAGCAGGGAATGCTTGCATTAACATTTTTAAATCCAGATGATTACAACAAGATTTTGGAGGACGATGTATTCATATTGAAAGGTCTTGACACCTTTGTGCCGGGGAAACCTTTTACCTTATTGCTCCACCATAACGATGGATCGGAAGAAGAAATCAAACTTAATCACACTTACAATGACCTGCAATTCAATTGGTTCAAGGCAGGAAGTGCCCTTAATTATATGAAAACCCTAAAATAGAAATATATGATAATAGCCGATTACCTGAAGAATCTTTCTAAGTTGACAGAAGATTCCTGCAAAATAGAAGAAACTTTGTTCAAGCAGTTTGACGTTAAACGTGGACTGCGTAATGCCGATCATACCGGTGTACTCGTTGGCCTGACACGCGTTGGGAGCGTTGTTGGTTACGAAAAAATCGACGGCAAACTCGAGGCCATCGATGGAAAATTAATTTACCGCGGAATTGATATCCGGGATCTGGTGCATGGAAGTCAGGCGGCAAAGCGCCCGGGTTTTGATGAAACAGTATTCCTGCTGCTTTTTGGCCGGCTTCCAGTTAAAGATGAGCTCGATACATTTTCGGCAGGTCTTGCTGAACTACGTGCCCTCCCCGAAAATTTTAACAGGGACATGATCCTGACGATGAAGGGCAAGGACATCATGAACATGCTCGCACGTTCGATCCTGGCGTTATATACCCTGGATGAAAAGGCCGACGATACGTCGATTGAAAATATTCTGCGGCAATCGATCAGCCTGATAGCCAAGATATCAACCATTGCGGTCTATTCCTACCATGCTATGAGGCACCTGATTTATTACGATACGCTTACGGTAAGGTACCCGGATAAAAAACTCAATACGGCTGAGAATTTCCTGTATATGTTGAAGGGAAACGATTATACGGCCCTGGAAGCTGAATTGCTTGATCTTTCACTGGTACTCCACGCCGAACACAGTGGAGGTAACAACTCCACATTCACCACACGGGTGGTCAGTTCAAGTGGTACGGACACCTATTCGGCCATTGTTGCTGCCATCGGTTCGCTCAAGGGACCATTGCATGGTGGTGCAAACATCCAGGTGATCGAGATGATGGAAAATATCAAAAACAATGTAAAGAACTGGGCCAATGATGATGAGGTCGCTGAATATTTGCGCAAGATCACTCGGAAAGAGGTTCACGATAAATCTGGAAAGATCTATGGCTTTGGACATGCCGTATATACGGTTTCAGATCCGAGGGCAATCCTGCTGAAAGAAAAAGCCCGGCTGCTTTCAATCGAAAAAGGCAGGGAAGAAGAGATGGCACTCTACGAGGCCATCGAGCGCATCGGTCCGGAAATCTTTTATGAATTCAAGGGCACCCAGGATAAACTCATCTCCCCGAACGTCGATTTTTATTCCGGGTTTGTTTATGAATGTCTGAAAATCCCAAAGGAACTATATACCCCATTATTTGCAATTTCACGTATCAGCGGATGGTGTGCCCACCGGCTTGAAGAAATGATCAGCGGCCGCAGGATTATTCGTCCGGCCTATAAAACAGTGGAACCCCCGCGAAACTATATCCCGCTGGAGGAAAGATAAGTCAGCGCCCACAAAAATGCCCGCCGTGCCAAAGTGGGCATTTTTGTTGTGTGTGTTGCTAATTGTGTTCACCTTTGCTGTAAAGGTTCACTTTCTTCAACCTTCCGGTTGATGGGGGCTGCATAAGCCTGTAAATAACCTCCTGTTCCGATACACGGTAAAGCCTTTCGGGCTCGGTTTTGAGATCGTCAAGATAGGTGCCGATTTTGAAAAATGGTATAAAATGAACCGTGGTTTGATCAAGAACCATTTTGCCGGCATAGGAAAGATTGATCATCCAGGCATCGGTTGGATGGTAATGATCAATAAAGCTTCGCAGTGACCGGCTGATTTCAGGTTTGTTTAGTGAAGAATATTTAACTTCGACCGGCAGGGGATTTTCATACCGTTGAATCACGAAATCAACCTCTGCCTTATTGATGGTGCGCCAGAAATGGAGATCGTAAATATGACGCTGAAGGGTGTCATGTAAAAGCGTGCACACCAGGTTTTGGAACACGAAGCCATAATCGCGGTGGTTGTGTATATTCCCGAACATCCGGATTGAAAAATTACGCATGCCGTGATCGACAAAATAGACTACCGGTGATTTTGTGATCTCCTTGACTTTATTCCCATGTAGGGGCGGGATCATCTTCAGAAACCAGGTGCGTTCGGCATACCACAGATACTTTTGAATTGTTGGCAGAGCCGCACGCGTTTCGTTGGAAAGCGTGGAAAGGTTGATCATTCCTCCTGTTTGAGCTGCCAGCAGGGAGATCATACGGCCATATACCTCCGGACCGTGTCCCTTCAACAGTATTTGAATATCACGGGTCATATATGATTCGAAAATTTCATTGATCACATCCATCTTTTCATGAATCGTTGAAGCTGTGATCACCCTGGGATAACCCCCGAAATTAAGGTATTCGATGAGCAGCGATA
>Ga0074195_1002813_pt1 | contig 18015 bp, 12 predicted proteins | sample EPASupsiteHSE623_FD_64525 | JGI IMG/M metagenome (GOLD analysis project Ga0074195, IMG submission 64525) | Bioremediated contaminated groundwater from EPA Superfund site, New Mexico - Sample HSE6-23 | ecosystem: Environmental > Aquatic > Deep subsurface > Groundwater > Contaminated ...
GAATCAACAAGCAAACGATATTGCGTGGGATGTGCCAAATGAATTTTACGACAGCAAAAATCTTCATGGGACAAGTATAACAAAATAGACATTTATTCTAAAGCGGGTGGCGAGAAGGAGGGCAAATATTTTTGAGAAAATATTGTAAAACAGCGAGCGATCATGATCGCGAAACATGAGGCGAGGCGTACATGTTAGCCGAGCCGAACATTTTACTATTTTCGAAAAAATCATTTGACTCCTTCTCGTCAGGACCCGCGAGGACTATGTACTCCGAACAGCCATATACCATTCAAAAACAGCTACACCAAAAACCGATATGAGCAAAACTGTTTCCGCCACCTCTCGCCAGAATCCACACACAAAAAGATCCTGAACTAAATTCAGGATGACATTATGAATAAGTCCTAGTAATAGTCGCTTGGTACCTTCTTTACACCATTATCGATAACCTCAAAGTGAAGATGTATACCGGTTCTACCATATACACGACCTGTATTACCCATGATACCGACAACGTCACCTTGGCTTACGCTTTGTCCCTCAACAACATTTACAGCTTGTAAGTGAGCGTATAGAGTTTTTAAGCCATTTCCATGGTCAATGATAACATGATTTCCATAGCCTCCGCCCCAAGTTCCACTTGAAGCTTTTACTACAGTTCCACCACCGGCTGCCCATACAGGAGGCCTGTCTGAATCAGCGATATCGTAAGCATAGTGCCCTTTATGGAATCCTTGAGTAAGTCTACCAATTGTAGGGAAGATAAATGGTTTTGCACCCACAGGTTTCGCTGAAGATGATTCAGCGTTGATATACGTTCGAGTTGCTCTTATAGGTGAATCGGCACGTACATTCGAAGCTATCATGGATTGAATTGGCTTAGCTGCAGGAAGGAATAATGATTGTCCTTTTGTAATAACCTGTGACTCTAGACTATTTTGGGCGATGATAGATTCTGCCGAGATTTTATATTTCTTTGCAATTTTATCGATTGTATCACCCTTCTCAACGTTATAACCAATACCGTCGACAGGTGGAACCAAAAGTTTTTGTCCAATTCTCAAAGAGTTTACATTAACTATGTCGTTTGCCCACATAATCGTCTCCACTTTAACTCCATATCTTTGTGCTATAAGAGAGAGAGACTCGCCACTTTCTACTGTATGAGAAGCATGATCAGTCATTCCGATTCTGCTAGCCTGGTTAGTTTGAGGATTAGTTTTTACTATAAATCCATTTTCATCCGAAATTAAAATATCTCCAGGAATGGCATAAGCATTTACATATTCATCGACATAGCCTACCTCGGTAGACATACTAGAAGCTCCGGGAGTAAATGAAGATACAATCAAAACGGAAAGAGCAAGTAGAGATCCCTGAAGCAAAAATCTTTTCTGAGGAGCAACCGGCAAAATATCTTTTGCAGAAGAAGCCATCCCCGTATACGTGTCAGAAAGCTTCTTTACTACAAAATTATCTTTAAGAACGCCAAGTGGAGAAACAGCCCACCCAGCTAAGTCGTGCATATACAGCTTCAATAGGGTAGCCTTTGAAAATATTCTGAGATGACGATTTCTTCTTGCGAACTCGTTAACCTCCAATGTTGATACGTTGACGTTGTTCATTCAGCAATTAAATTTTTAATCTGTAAAATATTTCTTCGAACACCTAACAAAGGAACATCTGTACCTCTTACTATTATGCCGAATTTAGATCGCGACGGGCAAACCCGACACATTGACATCTGCGCAAAAACATGGTGATCGATTATTTCACGAGGGTCAGGATAGTCAAATTTGCATGGGAATAAGCCAAAAAAAATAGTTGACTTTTTCAAATTGCTAAACTTACCCAAAAACAAAAAGCTTGACTTTTTTATGCGAATATTGTGCTTTGCTATTGAAAAAAAATAAGCCTTCTGTTAAATTCCTCCTGCATTTAACAACAAGGTTTTCTGTTCTAGCGCACATAATCGCTAGGGCTACGAAATCTTTTTAGATTTTAATCCAAAGAAATATGTCAAACGAACTATTCGTTTCCTATGAAATGATGATGGTTCTCCGCCCAAATCTTGGAGAACCAAAGACGAAAGAATCCATCAAAGAAATCAAAGATGCCATCTCCGAAGGAGGTGGAGAGATTTTGAATGAGGATTTATGGGGAGTTAGAGAGCTAGCATACAAAATAAAAGGTGAAGATCAAGGGTACTATGTAGTCTTGAATTTCCAAATGGAACCAGAAGAGGTGAAGGCGCTTGAAAAAGTTCTAATTCTTCATCAGCCGCTGATAAGATTCTTGATAGTAAAGACTCCAAAAAATTATACGTTCAAAACATACGCGGAGTATCAAGAAGAAGCGCAAAAAATGGCTTCAGAAAAAGAAGAAGCAGAGAAAGCTAAGGCGAAAGAAGAAGATGAAAGAAGAAATTCTAGATCTAGAAGACCGGTAGCGAAAATGGAAAAAGAAAAACCTGTAAGACACACAAAGAAAGTAGAAGAGAAAGAAGAGGAGAAGGAAGAAGAAAAAGCACCAAAGAAACATGTAGCAAAAGCTAAGGTTGAGGAAGAAACGGAAGAAGTGAAAGTAGAAAAGGAAGAGAAAGAAGTTGCTAAGCCTGAAGTTCACGAGAAGCTTTCTCTCGATGATGTCGACAAGAAATTAAAAAGCATTATCGACGACCCAGATATAACTTTATAGTCTAAATTTTTAACCACGAAGAACAATGAGATCAATCAACAAAGTAATCATCATCGGGAACTTAACTAGAGATCCAGAGATGAAACAGACTACAAATGGACAAGCTGTTACAACTTTCGGAATTGCTACTAACCGTGAATGGGTTACAACTGGTAGCGAAAGAAAAAAATCTACAGAATTTCATGAATGTGTAGCATGGGCAAGATTGGCTGAGCTATGCAATAATTACCTAAGAAAAGGCAAATTAGTTTATATCGAAGGATATCTAAAAACTAGAAGCTGGGAACTAGAAGGTGGAGACAAAAAATTCAGAACGGAAATCGTTCTTCAAGACATGATCATGTTAGAGAAAAGGTCTGCTAGAGATGGAGAACCTGAGGAGGAATTTATCCCAGAAACAGAACAAACATTACCACCGGTTGAAGAAGCTGCTGGTGAAAATATATTTTAACCAACAAAATAATGCCTACCTACAAGAATAGAAAATGCCAATTCTGCTTAGATAATGTAAAGCACATAGACTACAAAAATGTAGGACTATTGAGCAAATACAAGACACAGTACATGAAAATAGTCCCAAAATATTACAATGGAAACTGTCTTGCTCACCAGAAAATGGTGGCTAGAGCTATCAAGAACGCAAGAATAATGGCAATTATGCCTTATACGACAGGACAGTAATAAGCGGTATACAATTCCAAGAGTTACAAAAAGGCCTTCTAATTGAGGGCCTTTTTTGGTATAATAATTAGATAAAAAAACTAAAACCAAAACGAAGATGATCAAAAGAATAAAAGAAAAACTAAAGCTTTACCATGCACGCAGGAAGGAAAGACTGGCTGCAGAAAATATTTCTGCCTACGACGACGCCGTAATTTCCTGGATAACCCCGGAATACATAAGGCATGAAAAAGGCACTGTTTGGAAGATCGCGATGCCAATTATCGTGATAGTTTCTGCAGCAATAAGCTACTACTATGGCAACTGGACATTTGCTCTTGCAATAGTAATTTTCGCGCTTATTTATTTCCTGATTCACCTGGAGCATCCAAAGCATATGGAGGTAAAAATTTCTGAACTTGGAATCAAAGTGGGCACGAGAGTTTTCCCTTATGGAAGGATCAAATCCTTCTGGATTATTTACGAACCTCCATACGTAGAGACTTTTAATTTTTACGTGAAGGGAAGTTTGGTGGAGATGACGATTTACTTAAACAACGAAGATCCATCAAAAATAAGAGATTTCTTGATCAACAAAATCCCTGAACTGGAAGGCAAAACCGAATCTTTGACAGACGTATTACTTAGACTATTTAAAATTTAAAGATATGGCACCAGATCCAGAAAAAGTACCATCGGCACCGGCGGCAGCACCAAAATCAGGAGTAGAGCTTCCTGTGGAATTACCAGATGACTTAAAAGCGAAAATTGATGAAACAAAGTCATATATTGAGTCTAAGATTGAAAAATCCGGATCTAGTGAAAGGATGAAATTCATGCAATGCATGGCAGAAAAAGTACTGGAAGATCCGATAATGTTCTACATAGACAGATGGAAGGCAGCGAAAACTCTGCCGGAAAAAGAGCAAATTGGAAAGGAGTTAATGAGCCATCTCACAATGATAAAAGCCATTGTGGATATGGTGTGTCCAGAAGGAGTTAGGATGAGAGCAGAACATCTTCAAAGAATCATAGATTATGGAAAGATGTTAAGTACAAATCCGGAATACAAAGATATGAGAGATGCTGTTAGATGGGTTATGGGAATGCCGGTAGAAGGTGCATCTAGCGTAGACTCCAAAGATGCAGAAAAAGCAAAAAAGACATTGGTGGCAGCCTTAAGAAAATACAAAACAACCGTTGACGAAAGTACACAAGATGAAAAACATGATCCTGAATTTGCTTACGCTTGCACTTTGATTTCAGCGCTAGATCATGACAAGAAAATGGAGATAATAAAATCATTTTTAACTGAGGAACTTAACCTGGATCCAAGCCAACCGTTTGATCTTTCTACTGATCCGGCAAAAGCCAAAGCGGCAAAAGATTTATTGGCAAAACTAAACAAGCTCGGAGCAGCTTCTCCAATGGAAATAGAAGAATTAGTTGGAGTACAAAATGTAACGGATGAAGAAAGATACGAGTATTCAGAGGGGTGGGATGCAAAACACAATCTAGTTGAATTCAATAAGCACATGATGGGAGAGTCTTATGGCGCAAGAAATGATGCGGATAAAGCGATCACTTTAACAAATATTCTTCTATTGGTCGGAATGGTGGCTGGAGCGGCTACGGTTGTTGCAAACATTGCCGTGAACGTTAAGAAAGAAGGTAGATGGAGAAAAATAACAGAATATCCAGAATTACTAAATCCTAAAAACTCATATATTTTACTCGGAGGACTTGTGGCAGGTGGTAGTGGAATAGCAATGAGCACTGGCGGCTACAATGAATTCTTGGCGGACAAAGACGCGGAACTTCAAGCTTATACGACAACAGATTTTCAAGCGGACTTAAATGCAAGTCCGGGTTTTAGACATTTCTTTGAAGACAATGATCATAAAGGGCTGGAAGCCCTATCAACATTTGTGAATAGCTTCCCTGAAGATCAACAGAAAAAACATCCTATAACATTGCAAATGTTCAAAGACTATTTGTTGGCAAAACAAACCGAACCGGGATACGCAGACATATCGGAAATAATAACATCAATGGAACAAAACGAACATGAAAAAGACAATTTAGAAGCAAGATTTGCAAGATTTGCAAAAGGAATTCATGTTCTAAATATCGGGGGGACAAGTGCAATTCAAAGCTATCATAACATAGCGGAAGGTAGAAAAATGGTAATACATAATACATAAAAATGATAACGCCAGAGACTATAAAAAATATGGCACAGGCAGTAAAACTCTACCCTTTGTGGACAGAAGGGTTAGGTGGAGGTGGAGTATTTGGGAAAGAAAACGAAAATTACAAAGGAGCGCATGTATTTGCCAAATATGTAGAATACCTAAAGAGTAATAATGGAGGAAAAGTACCTGATGCAAGGTTGGAATCAGGAGCAATCTCCAATGATTTTATAGATTTTTTAAATAGAGAAAAAGAAGCCCATAGACTAGATGATAGCGAAGAAAAATATTTTGATGAAGTAGGATCAAGAATGAAGACAGAAATCGGAAATCATCCGGGATCTTTAAGCAACAAAGAAGTAATAGCCTTTGCAAAAATATTCGAAGATTTATTGGCAGATGAAAGTGGAGATTCTCAGATAGAAGTCATAAGTGCGAAATATAAAGAATGTTTACTGGCTGCGAAATCTTATGCTCCGGCGGAAGAGAGAACTCAAGGAGGGATAGGTGCAATTTCCGGACCACGATTACCAAAAGAAGATGAGCATGCAACAGAAGGGATTCTAAGCCAAAGACAGGGTGCTTTATCGGACGAACTTGCCCGCATAGACAGTTTAATCGATAGATCAAGAAGCGACATGAAAATTGGGGGTAGAGAGTCTGTGGAAATTGACCCAGATGGGAAATTGGTAGTGAATTATTCAGTTTATACGGGGGGAAGAAAAAGTGAAAATCTTTTGCTTCACATAGAAATCCAGCCAGATGGGACAAGAACTTCATCAATTTACGATAAATCGACTGGCACATACACTGCTTTAAATACAGGGGATGAGGATGCAGACTCATCAGCTCTATTTAGCGCAGCGCATCTGGGAACTATTCCACAAATACAACATCAAGTAGATTCAAGATCGGAAGCGACCAGAGGAACAACAGTTGTTGGAGGGAAAGATAAAAAAACTGGGAGAATAGTTTTACAAGATCCATCATTGGCTGTGGGTGTAACCGCATATCATTCGGAGGGAGAATCTCTGGGAGATTTAACCTCACATACCCCAATATTTTCAGGAATGCTTGGTGGAAAAAAGATTATTGGAACGAAAGGTGGTAAAAGATGGAAAAGAACACCTGGATTAAGTGGAGGAAGAATGTTGGAACCGATAACAAAAAAACCAAATCAGGAACAGCCAACTCCTCCAGGACAACCAATTGCAGGAGAAGCCGATCAAGAAGATTCAAGAATGGCTGGTAGCCAAAAATCTGAAATAAAACAAGTACAAAGACCACAGGGAAAAGGTGGGCGCATAGCAACAGTTGCCGGAGGAGTAGGATGCTCTGCGGCATATTTTATATTTAGTACTGATACAACTCATAGTGCCACATTCGATGTGTTACACAACGCATCTGTCGGAATTATTAAGGCTATTATTACAATTTTTTTATAAAAATATTTTACAACGTATAAACCCATATAAACAAAAATAAAATGTTTACAAGAAATAAAAATCCAAAATCCTTTATGAAAAAAGCAATATTGTGCTTTTTCTTAGGTCTATTTATGTTTGTCAATTCTCCGATAGTTATGACAAATGCTTTGCATACGGAAAAACTCGTTGCTCATGCGGAGGAACCATCAAGTGATGCGATGAAAGAAGAGGCCTCAAAGATTTTGGTTTTTGAGTCGGTACTAAACAGAATTCTTTGGCCTATGTTGATTTTGATAGGAGGACTTATGGACAATAGCATACTTTTTGGAGGAGGAATGGAAGAAACATTGCGAGAAATATGGGTACCGATTCGTAATATAGTAAATATTTTCTTTGTTTTAGCATTGGTGGGACTTGCGATATACAACGTTCTTGGAATTGCAGAAGACAACTCGGCCTTAAAAACTTTGCTGCCGAAAATTATCATAGGAATTATTGCGGTGAATTTTTCATTTTTGGGAATGAAAGTTTTCTTGGATATGGTGAATGTCTTAACAACTTCGATTTTTGCTTTGCCGATAGGAATGGGAACAACCGGAACAAAAGACATCAGTGACGAAACAATAGAAGGAAAGATATGTGCCGGAATAAACGGATTGAAATACAGTAATGCGTCAACTTTACCTGAAGCGGAATTAACAAAAACGATAGAGGTCAGAGTCGCATCCATGATAGCGACAGAAATAATGGGGAAAAATGTAACAGGAGCTACAGTTGCAGACATAAAAGCTGCAACTGGGGACAAACAGGCGCAATTTGAAACGAGATGGACATCATTCAAAACAAACAAAATATGTGAGGGGCTGAAAATACAAGAATCAAAAAAGGCATGGTTCAAGGACTTCAATAGCAACAACGCGGCACTTGCTTTAGCAATAAACACAGGAAATATTCTGAGCTTTAGCGACATAAGCGTGGGAGATATAGAAGGAAAACCGGAACAACTTTTAATAGGAATAATATTCAGTGTTCTAATGTACCTCATTTTTGCAGTATCATTCGTAGCTTTGTTTGCGGTACTACTTGGACGTCTAGCCTTTATGTGGGTTGCAGTAGCCCTTTCTCCGGTACTTGTAATAGCTATGTTCGTGCCGGTGGTAAAAGAAAAATTTAAATCATTCGGAGAACTCTCAGAAAAATTCGTAGCAAATGCAATAGCTCCAATACCAATCGCATTTGCGTTGACGATAGGATGGATAATGTTAAACGCTATCAAGAATACGAGTGGATTATCAAGTGCCAGTGGGTACTCTCCACTGGATGCTGGATTTGGAATACCGGTAGTTGGTTTAAGTACACTACAAGATCTTATTGCTTCAATAGGAACGCTTGCGGTTGTTTGGATGGGAGTATTTGGAGCTACAAGCGGTACAGTTGCAGAACCATTTACAAATGCTTTAAAAGGAGCGGCAGAAGGTTTTGGAAAGTTCATCGGAACAGCACCATTCAGGTTCTTGCCACTTGTCCCAATCAAGGTGCCTGGAAAAGATGGAGAACCGGAGAAGTATTCTCTATCAGCTGTTATGGAATTTGCTAAACAGAAAACAAATGAATGGAGTAGGGGAGACGACAGACTCATTAAAGATATGGGAGGAACATCTGCACCAAATTATGCAGCAGCAAGAACAGTTCAAGATTTAGCGAAAGAAATGAAAAGAACGGATGTAATAGCAGATTTGAGAAATGGCAGTGGAATTTCACATCTGAAAGGATTCCAAACAAGCGCGGCGTATAAAGATATAAGAAGTCCACAATTCGACGAACTAGTAAAAAGAGCTATATCGGAAGAAGAAGCAAGTAAAGGATCTTCAAGAAGAACACAGGCTATGATAGCCGATATGTTGGAACAAAAAGGTGGTCGAAAAGTTGGAAACGAGGTCATAGATGGAACCGGTATAGCAGAAACACGTACTAAACCAGATCTAACGGGGACAGGAGGAGCAGCGGCTCAGCCAAAACCAACACCAGCCACACCGGGAGCAGTACCTACCGGAGCAGCCACCGCAGCTGCTACAGCACAGCCAGGCGGAGGAGCCCCAACAGCCCCAGTAACAGGAGCAGCTCCAGGTCCGGCACAGCCAGGGGCAGCCCCAGGTCCAGCAGAGACAGGGAGACCACCAGCCCCAGGATCCAGAGCTGGAGTTGAAGCAAAAACTCCAATTCCTGGGCCAGATACAATAAGATTGGGCAACGGAACAGTTGTTCAAAAAGCTGGACTAGACCAAAATGGAGTAGCGGTATACGTAGATGGGAACAGAGGAACATATACGATTAATGGACAACCATACGTGCCTGACAATATAGGAAATCTGGACATAGGTTCTGCACAGGCAAAAGCTGCAGGATATCAAGCAAAACCAAGAACACAGCCTAAAACAACTGTAGCTCCTGTAGCGGGAACTGTTCCATTGTCAGGAGTAGGGACCCCAACAATATACGATCACAATGGAGGACAAGTTGTGAAAGTTGGTGATGCATATTATCCAGTAACCGGGGATCAAGTTAACTTAGGAGCTCCAGTAACAATACAACCGGGAAGTCCACAACCAACGATTCGCAAGACTCCACAGGCACCAGCACAATAAAAATCTATCACCATCGACAATTAACAATTAACTATCTAGAATATAAAAAACTAAGCAAATCATGACAACGAAACCAGAGAAAAAAAGACACGACTACGAAACTCCTCTGACTCCGTACCAGGAACGTCAGATGCAAGACCTTGCCCTGGATAAAAAATCTTTCAAAGGCGATAACGCCATAGATTTGCGTGTGCTAGATAGACTGCATAGGACAAAAAAACTTAAAGATAATGCAGCAAAATATGCAGGGACACCCAGCGATTTGGAAGACCCTTATTATCATTATATTCATGCTCTCCGAAAAGGGCATTTCTCAAAAGGTGGAATAAGATCAACGCGCTTTCTTGACGCTTTGGAAAAAGGTGAACACGAGAAAGCAAAAGCACAAGAAATTCTAAAGAAAATTTTCAAAGGCGAAAAACGTTTAACAGAAACGGCAGAAGGGGAATTTATCGCAGAACTGGATCGTGCACGCGCTGAAGATTTCATATCAAATCCTGATGCGATGATGGCTAGAACGAAAGAATCAGCTCGAGAAATTACAACAGAAGTTGATCGGGCAGATATAAAAGATCGTATAAGTGCGGTGACGGAAGACACTGACGGAAGAACACTTTTTGAACTCGGTCCATATAAAGTACAGTGTCCGGACAGATTGCTTGTTCAGAGATTAAATGCATACGCAGAGGAATACAAAACTCTTTCAGAAGTATACAAAGAGATGTTTGAAGAGTGGGATACTCTCACAGACAAGTTGGTAAAAGGTGTATCTGATACGGAAAGAACAAAAATAGAGAGTCGGCTGGAAGCAATCGGAAAAGTGAAGTACAACATTGAGAAACGCATGTACGAGATAAAGAGAGAATCAGAACAAGATAGAAGAGAATACATTACCTGGGTAAAAAAACATCTGGAACGATTTAGATCACTAAACAGATTTGAAAGAATGGCTGGAGTAGATCTAACGAGCGGGAGAGATATGAAAAAATGGAGAATAGATATCGAATACACAGCAAAAGGTGGGACAGATGCTTCATCAATCGGAGGGTTTGAAGCAGACCAAAAAACAGGTGCGGTAAAAAGAAGAGAAGGCACAATTCATGTAGAAGAGGTATATTTTGAAGACGAAGTGGACGAAGAAGATCCGGAAGCAAATACAGCAAATACGGAATTTCCTGGACGCCTAATGGTGAGATACCGTGAAGACGACAATCCAACTGTTATAGAGTCTAGTTATACAAATTTCCGTCATAAATTAGATCTTTTGGGAGCGCATGAAGAGATAGCAACCATAGCTGAAGCAGAGGCGTCCCTCGGTTTGCCACGACCACTAAGAAAAGGAGATGTTTTCAAAGCAAAAAGGCTAAAACAAAAGCAAGATGGAACAGAGGAGACTTATGAGCTTGAATTCAAAATAGCGGATATAGTTGATGAAAACGGAAATCAATTGATTATCTTGGATAAGCCTGTGAAAACTTTAGACAAAAGTAGAGTTCCGGCTTCTGCGCATCGTGCATTGTATTTCGATAGATATGCAAGAAAACTCTCACCGGGAGAGTTTACAAAATTGGTAAAGCAGAATGGATACAAAAGAGATGGAGATGAAAAAAAGCCGGATATGTGGGAACCACCGGTATCAGTACCAGTGGAAGAAGGTGGAAAAACTCCGGAAGAATTGACAGTGCTCAGAGAAAGATCACAATATCCAGACGAACCCCATGGTGATGATTATATAATCGCAAATATTCCAGGAGCTTATCGTATGGCAGCAGTAGATGTTGATAATAAAACATCTGCCGCAGCACCAGCGGCCGCACCAGGAGGGCCTGCAGCGCCAACTCCACCGGTACCTCCAAGTCCTGAATCTATTCCGAGTGCTACAGCGGCAACAACCTCGACAGTAGCGCCAATTCCGACTGAGGGACCTGGAATTCCGGAAATGCCAGAATTACCTGAAGAACCAATGGACGATCCAGGAGCTCCACAAGATCCACATGCCGATGACTCACACGAGAACAAAAGTGAAAGTGACATGGAAAACTCATTTACAAAAGAGAAAGCACACACAGGTGAAGCCTTGGCTTACGATAAAGTTCACAAAGTTGGAGGGATGTTAAGGAAAGAAGAAAGTTTTTTACGAACGCTATGGAGAGATACGAGAGTTTTAAGCGTTGATGATTTCTGGAAATGGGGAAAATCAATGTATGATTACTATCAAAGACGTTGGGAGAGATATCAAAAAGAAAAATATGCAGCTGTTGGTAAGAGTCTTCCATATTTCGCACCCGAAATGGAACGTGTACACCAAGCTGCGGAAAATGAAGAGGTACATCATTTCAAAGAAGCTTTTGATCTAAAAGGTATATTCTTCATAGAGGACAGGTTGAATAAAACGGACAACCAGGATGAGCTCAAGGCATGTATAGAAGTTTTGGTGGATAAAGGAGAATGGCGTTTGGATAATATTCATTTCTGGGAAAATCTAAATAAATTTGTACCGGCAAAATATGCGATTCCTATTCCTGGAAATGGTGACCCGTATACGCTGGTGGATCCGAAGACTAACAAACGCGGATTTGATTATCTGGAGCCGGCAATCGACGCCCTATGGGGAGAAGGAACGTACGCGGAATTATTCGCAAAAAATAAATCAGGGTTTGAGAGCAATGTAAAAAAATTCTACGAAAAAGGTAACGAAATGGAAGGTGATCAGCAAGGACACGGAGGTAGGTTAAAAACTTTGTTAAACATGCATAAGGCTGGTCTATACGTAAGTCCTCACGAATTCGAGGGCATGATTCGTCACTCCATCGATTACGGAAAATCTGATATGCAGACAAAACTCTATTACATGGTCGCTGGAGTAACGGCAAAAAATCCACACGGACACACAATCCTAAGTTTCGATCGTATCGCCCACATAAACTCAGCACTCCTTCCAAAAATGCCGTTACTGGATTTTATGACTAGGTCAGTTCCCCGTGTAGCTGCAGACGGAACGGTAAAAAAACACAGATATACAAAGGATGATTATGAAAAATGGCTAGATATGTTTGATGGAGGAAATCCTTCCAATTCAGAACCTAACAAAAATGTTGATGACTTCTTGTGGAAGTATGTGGCAGTTGATGACAGGATGATAACTCGTATCAATAAAGCTATTAGAAATGGCGAAAACTTAGATCATGATGACATGTTTTTCTACTTTCCACCTATATCTGAGGGAGTTATCGATAATGCATGTCGTTCAATTTCAGGTAGTAAGAAAGCTTTAACACAGGAAGGTTACGCGAATGGTTTCCCTGGTTTCAGTCAGTATCTGAGATCTTTAGCGGAAAATGGACACAAAAATAGATTAAAAGAAGGAATTAAATCATACGTTAGATTCATGGGAATCCTAACAAATCGTTATGACAAAGATAGTGAAGCGTTAGCACGTTTGGATGATAACATGCTTAGAGATGGAACAGTAGTAACTCCGGACGTGGCGCCACTTGCTTATATAAACGAATGTAATATGGCCATAAAGAAGGTTGTAGCAGCATATAGCGACCATCCAAAATATGGTGAACTTGCCGAAAAACTGGAGAAAATGTTGGACTGGGAAGTAGGTGATGTAAAGGGAGATAAAGCAGAAAGAGAAAAACAAAATCAGGTGGATTACGCATACAAAACATTCGGAAGACTTTTCAATGAAATAATCAAAAGCGACAACGGTGAAAGAATGAATGCTGCGATTCTTGATTCGCACCTATATGGTATGCCGGATTTCGTACCAGCGGCAGAAAAAGAACAACGTAAACAAGAATTAAGCGGCCGTTATAGTAACGACATGGGACTTGACGAAAACCCAGCTCTTTAAACGTTAAAACAAGTTTACGCTAGAGGATCCTCTTTTTTCATAATATCCAACAACGCCAATACGGTCATTGCTTCCTGTTTTTTAGTTGCATAGTCTCTAACTGTAACAGTTTTATCAGTTTCTTCTTTCTCTCCGACAACCAACATATAAGGGATTTTCTGAGTTTCGGCGAGACGAATTCTCTTTCCAAGAGTCTCTGATCCGGACATCATTTCCACTCTAACACTTGCAACTTTCAATTCCTCTATAACTTTTTCGGCATATTCATCGAATTTATCGGAGACAGGAATAACAGCTACTTGTACAGGTGCAATCCATGAAGGAAAAGCACCAGCATAATGTTCAATCAAAAATCCAATGAATCTTTCATGGGTTCCAAGTGGTGCACGATGAATACACAGAGGAGTTTCTTCTTTTCCTTCCTCGTTTATATACACAAGTCCAAATCTTTTTGGAACAGCGAAGTCTACCTGATTTGTAGCCAAAGTAAATTCTTTTCCAATAGCGCTCCAAACCTGAACATCAATTTTTGGGCCGTAGAAAGCCGCTTCATTTGGTACCTCAACATAAGGAGTTTTAGTGTCGATCAACACTTGACGCACCATATCCTCAGTTTTTTTCCAAAGTTCAGGCTCATTTACAAATTTTTCACCAAGCTTTGAAGGATCATGAGTTGAGAATCTCATTACAAATTTTTCGATCCCAAAGATTTTAAAATAACTCAAATACAATTCATTTACAGCATTAAATTCAGAAGCGAATTGCTCCTTTGTACAATACATATGAGCATCATTCATCTGCAACATTCTCACTCTCATTAATCCGAAAAGTTCACCGGTTTGTTCAAAACGATAACATGTCCCATACTCTGCAAGACGTAGTGGTAATTCACGATAGCTACGAGGTTTTGACCCGAAAATTTTGTGATGATGAGGGCAATTCATGGCTTTCAAGTAGTATTTAACTCCTTCCTCAAGTTCCATGGGAGGGAACATACTATCTTTGTAATAAGGCAAATGTCCGCTTTTCAAATACATGGATTCTTTAGCCAAATGTGGAGTGCGTACTCTTTTGTATCCACCTTTTTCTTCCATCATTTTTGCCAATTTTTCAAGTTGCTCAATGATAACAGCGCCATTTGGCAGCCATAGAGGTAAACCGGGTCCGACGTCATCATCAAACATAAAAATTTCCAGTTCCTTCCCAAGTTTTCTATGGTCTCTTTTTGCAGCTTCTTCGATCATTTTTAAGTGATCATCGAGTTCTTGCTGAGTCTCAAAACACAGTCCATAAATTCTCTGAAGCATTGGACGTTTTTCATCCCCTCTCCAATATGCACCTGCAATATGAGTTAACTTAAAAGCCTTTATTTGGCCAGTATGTTCAACATGGGGTCCTTCACACATATCTACAAACATTGGCTTATCTCCATTAGGTAAAACATTTTCGTAAAAACTGATAGCTTCTCCTTGGGCGAGATATTCTTTTGCCAATTCAACTTTATATTTTTGGCCAGTCTCTTCTAGAAATTTCAGAGCTTTGTCTCCAGGTTCATCTTTTCTTACAAACTTTTGATTTTGTTTGACGATATGTTTCATTTTCTTTTCCAGAAGAGGTAAATCTTCCGGAATCAAAGTTCTTGGAAGTTCAAAATCATAATAAAAACCATTGTCGATAGTTGGACCTATTCCGAGTTTTGCCTCTGGAAACATCTCCATTACAGCTTGTGCAAGGATATGTGAGCAAGAGTGACGCATTTTTTCTACCTGAGAGTAATTTGACTTGTCACTGTATTTAGATGCCATGATAAATTTGAGTTAGATTATTGAGATAAATTCGTTTAAAATCGCCTTTGGAAGGGTACTTTAGAGGCACGTGGCTAGCCAAATAGGTTTTATCATAAGAATTTCTTAAAACACGCCAAAAATATAGTATGAAATTGCTTAAACTTCAACTTAAAAATTTTAGGAACTATGCCGATTTTGAGCATAATTTTGATAAAAATAAACCTCTGACGATAATCCATGGGGAAAATGGTCATGGGAAAACTAACTTACTGGAGGCCATTTACGTGCTATCTATAGGCAAATCTTTCAAGTCCATTGTCCATGATGATTTACTTAAATGGGATATGGATTTTTTAAGAGTGGTGGGGGAAGTGGAAAAAGAAGATGAAGTAAGTACATTTGAAGTCTTTTATACCAACTATCCGTCAAAAAAGAAAAATTTCAAAAACAATGGAGTTTCAGTAAAACAGAGCAACTACATAGGGAATTGTCTCACCGTATTATTCCAGCCGGAAGACCTAAATATCCTCTATTTAAGCCCGGAGCTTCGCAGAAAGTACGCAAATATTTTGCTCTCTCAGGTGGATAAAACGTACCTAAAAGCACTCTTCGATTACCACAAAATTCTAAAACAAAGAAACGCTTTATTGGAGGAAATTCGGAAGGCAAAATTTACAGGATATTCATCTGCTGCAATCAAAAAACTTTTAGAAGATTTAGATGCTTGGGATGAGAAGATAATAACTGCAGGGTCTTTAATAATAGAAAAACGGCTTATTCTAGTGAAATTTTTGAATAAACATCTTGAGAAAATTTATCAGTCGATTTCGGGAGAGAAGGAGGACATTTTCGTAGAGTACAAAACTAGATTGGACCCAAAAGACGTAGGAGAGTCATATAAAAAGATTTTAAAATCTCAACAGGAAAAAGATATTCTTCAAGCAAAAACAACCATCGGTCCACACCGTGACGATCTTCTGTTTTATATAAACAACAAGGAAATAAATCTGTCTGCATCAAGAGGGGAATTCAGAACATTACTTCTGGCTATAAAATTAGCTGAAATCGATTTCATAAAGCTAATAGCGGAAGAAACACCAATTTTACTACTTGATGACGTGTTTTCTGAGCTGGACAAGAATCGCCAAAACAAACTTCTAAAGGTGATCGACGGTTGTCAGACAATCCTTACGACGACAGACCTTTCCAACCTCGGAAATTTAGCTAAGGAAAGCTCTAAGAGCGAGCTTGTTGAAATGTAAAATCCGTGTTATAATATACGGATAGAAATAAAAACAAAAAATGCAATATTTAGACGGAGCATTTTGGCAAGTAGCGGGATCGATTTTCCTGGCATTAATTCCTGCATATATTTGGGGATACATTTACTATAGAAAAAATCCGGAAGACCGAAAAATGACAGCACTGACATTTTTATTGGGCGGTTTGGCCGTTTTCCCAATTATTTTGTATAAGATGTCTTGGAAATATATTCCATGGCTAAACGCCTTCAAAATCGCTGAGCCGTACCAGAATACTTTTATAAACATTTCAGAATTAGTAAGTATTCCGTTGAGTGTCATAATAACTTTCATGATAGTGGGAATGATAGAAGAATTGATGAAATTGTTGTCTGTTAAAGTAGCGGATGACGACGAAGGATTTAGAAATATAGATGATTCTATAGAATTTTTCATTATTGCTGCGCTAGGTTTTTCATTTACGGAAAATATTTTATATTTCTACAATATCTGGGAAATAGAGGGGCCTTCTCATATTTTCTTGCCGTTCTTGTTTAGGTCTACTTTCTCTACTTTTGCTCACATAATGTTCTCAGGAATTTTTGGATACTATTATGGAATTGCTCATTTTGCAAAACCTATTCTGCAAGAAGAAATAAGAGAAAATAGACATCATTGGACAAAATTTCTACATAAAATTTTCAACACAAAAGGGGAAAAGATGTTCCATGAAGAGAAAATCCTAGAAGGGACGATAGTAGCCGTTGGGTTACATGCAATATTCAATATTTTCCTAGAAATAAACCTCACATTTTTAATAGTTCCATTCTTAGTAGGTGGATACATCACTCTAAATTATCTTTTTGCGAAAAAGGAAGATCGCAAGGTATACGGGAAACTTTATAGTGGTGTAAGAAACCATCCTCATCCAAAAAGTGGAGTCCATTTTGTTCCACGCCCTATACACGTGAAAGGATAAAACACTTCTTTTTGCCCCTTGTATTTAGCAAAAATCCCTGCTAAACTCTTCACTTGCGTAAATTTGAATTACATAGGGCACACACATGGGATCAGATAAAATCATTGTAAAAGGCGCAAAACTCCACAATCTCAAGAATATTAATGTTGAAATTCCTCGAGAGAAGTTTACTGTGATTACCGGACTTTCTGGCTCAGGAAAGTCATCTTTGGCATTCGATACTATTTATGCGGAAGGACAACGCAGATACGTAGAGAGTCTCTCAACGTACGCTAGAAATTTTCTTCAATTGATGGAAAAACCGGACGTTGAATCAATTGATGGACTTTCTCCGGCTATTTCTATAGATCAAAAATCCGCTCCACGCAACCCAAGATCTACTGTAGGAACAGTGACTGAAATATATGATTTTTTGAGATTACTATTTTCAAAAGTGGGGAGTCCTCATTGTCCAAAATGTGGAAAAACAATCGAACGTCAAACGACTCACCAAATTTTTGAAAACCTGGCAAATATAAAAAA
>Ga0074195_1002814_pt1 | contig 18013 bp, 9 predicted proteins | sample EPASupsiteHSE623_FD_64525 | JGI IMG/M metagenome (GOLD analysis project Ga0074195, IMG submission 64525) | Bioremediated contaminated groundwater from EPA Superfund site, New Mexico - Sample HSE6-23 | ecosystem: Environmental > Aquatic > Deep subsurface > Groundwater > Contaminated ...
CCCCCCTCCAAACAACGCAGGGGTATAGAAGACATTGTAGGCCATGAGCGACCAGGCTCTCGGATTGGCGGGATTTGCTGCCACAGCCTTTTTAAGGCTTGCATCCGCCTTGCCTGAGTAGCTCATTCCCCGCATCGCAGGGTTTATTTGAATCCTGGCCTGGTAGAGAAAAGCTTGCAGCACATGAATTTCAGAATCTCCAGGCTTAAGTTGAAAGGCCTTGTCAATCATCGGCTGGGCCTTATCAATAAGCCCGTCCCTTGCTTCTCCATCCGTAGCTTTCAAACTCGCATGAATGTAACATAACCCGGCATAATACAGAATAAGCCATTGTTTTTGCGTGGCAGACACCGTAGTAAAATACGATGCCGCCGATACATAATCCTGCTCCGTGGCAGCCTTCTGAATCAGGAGGATGCCTTTGTTATACAACAATGAATCTGTCATAGTCTGGCCATTTAACGAAACAGACAGGCAAAACGTCAGTAACAGCAATGGTATCTTCATTCGGAGCATCATCAAATAGCGGGTAAGTTTAACGCAGTATATGCTTTTCGGCATTGTAGGATGAACGGACAAGGGGACTGCTTTCCACAATCGCAAATCCCATTTTCAAACCCGTTGTACGGTAAAAATCAAATTGTTCGGGGGTAATGTATTCCTGAACCGTCATATGTGCAAGCGTGGGCTGAAGGTACTGCCCGAGGGTTATTACCTTTACACCCGCCCGGGACAGATCGTGCATGGTGGCAAGCACCTCTTCCTGTTTTTCGCCCAGGCCAAGCATGATGCCTGATTTTGCGGTAATACCCGACAGAGCAATATGCTGAAGAACACTGAGGCTGATATGATAGCGTGCCTTGCTGCGTATCTCACGGCTTAGCCGCTCCACGGTCTCAAGGTTATGCGAGATTACCTCCGGTTTTGCATCCACAATCTGTTGTACCAGTTCTTTCCGGCCCTGGAAATCGGGAATTAAAACTTCCATGGTGGTTTGCGGGTTTACCTCCTTTACTTTACGGATAACGGCAATCCACAGTTCCACACCCAGGTCTTCGAGGTCATCACGGTCAACCGAGGTTATTACGCAATGCTTTACTCCCATCGCATGTACTGATTCAGCGAGCCGGCCGGGTTCATTCCAGTCAACCGGCAAGGGTCGGCCTGTGGGTACCGAGCAGAATTTGCAACGCCGCGTGCAGATATTTCCAAGGATCATAAAGGTGGCCGTTCCCTTGTTCCAGCATTCACCGATATTGGGACAATTGCCGCTGGTGCAGATTGTATGAAGGTTCTGCTGCAACACCAGGTTCTTCACCCTTGAATAATTTTCACCGTTTGCCCGTTTCATTTTCATCCAGTGCGGCAGGCGCTGGCGGGTTTCTATATTGTTTTCAACTGGTTCCATGGTTGTGCAAAGATAGGAAGGACAGTAGAAAGATGCAAGAGCCAGGAATCAAGAGCCAGGAGTAGTGAGACCGTAAACCGGCAGGGCAATTGGTTTGCCCGGCCATGCATTTTTAAACTGCTATTAGTTTTGCGCAAACAAAAACAATTCTTTATCTTCGCAATCCTGAAATTGTTCATTAATATACCGCTGGATTAATATCAATGCCCGGATGGCGGAATAGGTAGACGCGCTGGTCTCAAAAACCAGTGGGATTTTCCCTTGCCGGTTCGATTCCGGCTCCGGGTACCGAAAAGCCCTTGATTAGCAGTAAAATCAAGGGCTTTGATTTTTAGGGTAGCCGAAAGAGTACCCAAATTCCCTCGCTAAGCGAAGTTTTCTTAACTTCGCTTTTTCTAAACGGTAGTCTGTGACTACCTTTCAAATCGTTCTCCATGGTAAACCTAAATCCGATACGGTAACCAAACAATCCAGTCCTGCATACCACCTTGCACTGGAATACAAATAATCCTCCGGTTTTTCAACCAGTCCTGCCCTTACCGGATTATTATGCAAATAATCCAGCTTTTCCTTAATGAATCTTGGACCATACAAATATATTGCATGATTCTCATGTGTCCATACCTGATACACATTAAAACGGGAGTGCTGCCTGGCATGAAAGCCAAAAAGGTTTAACACCCAGTCTTTTCGGCTTTCAGGAGTATTCTGAACGGTTTCAATTATTCTTTTACTCGTAAATTTCTTAATATCCCTGACAGTGGCACTTAATTGTCCTTTGCTGCTTTGGAGGATCAAATGAATATGGTTTGACATAATGACAAAAGCAAAAACATCCAGCCCTTTGTTATCAATGGCGTATTTCAGACTTTCAACAAACAAATCGCGATATACCTGGCGTGTGAAAATATCAATCCAATCCACTACCTGAAAGGTAAGATAATACAATCCTTCCTGATCGTTTATCTGATAACCGGTTGACATAACGCATTGTGCATTATATATCTTTTAAATTTATGAAATATTTTGAATATGATGAAACAATTCCTGCCAGATGAATCATTCGAATGGTAGTTGAAAACTACGATTCTAAAACGGCTGAATTACAAATTCAGCCGAGCGGAGAAAGGCAAATTTGGTCAGGGGAAAACGGTTATAACCTTAGCAAAATAAGGGCGAGAGCAGCAAAAACTTCTGAAAGCTGGATAGCAGCCATATTCCTTGTGATGAACCTTGTCAAGTTCAGCAAGGAATTTTTGTTCTCATTTTTAAAAGTGGTTCTTGGCTCACTTTTTTCTATTCCTAACATTTTTGTACACCGTCCGAATGAAAATATCGCATTCAAAATATAAGACTTATTCACCAAACCCTAAATAATCTCTTAAAAGATAATAGTATGTTGTGGAACCGCCTTGGGTTACTGCTAAAACCGGAGCTGAATAAGCATCTCCTCCGATATAGGTATATTCCTTAACAACTCAACCCGAATCTTCTTTCATATAACTATTACCCATGTACCACCTGTTTAAAAAAGGCGTGCCATTTTGTTTAAACCAAAGAAGCCAAGGTTCTATTTCTATCCACCGTCTTATTTTTCGTTCAAGCTTTTTTTTGATCTGGATGTCATTCTTATTGAAATATACTTCTTAGTTTATTGGATTTTTGCAAATCAAGTATAATCTGGTTTGATATCAGTTCTCTCGGAGCCACAAGAGTGAATGAGGCTGACAATAAAGAGACAGCCTCTGTGTTTCCTTTGTTTTATACTGTAAGTTAGAAACTGACTGTTATGTTCGATGGCATTGCAAATGTCGCCGAGTTGGGTAGTATTTAAATACTATAATGTATCTCGAAAAAATACATCTTGTTTTAAGAGTCTTGGTCTAAATGGATCTGCAACTTTTTTCAAGTTACATAATTTGCCATCTGTTAAAGATATCTCCCATGTACAGTATTCTGGGATAAATATTTCAGCATTCCTATGCCCATTTGGTAAAATATCATTTATTAATCCTTTGTTCTGATATTTATCATAAATGCTGGCTACAAAAATTGAATCAGGCCTAATTAACTGTTCAAGTCCTGAATAGATAAAACAAATTGTAGAGTCTATCTCAAAAAACGAACTAGGGAAGGTGCTTTTTATATTCCAAAAAGAAGGCAATATTTTTGTTATTTTTAAAATAATATCTTGATATTCTCTTTGTTGAATAACAATCCTGTAAAATGAATATCCTTTTGTTGCTGTTGTGTCGTAATTTTTTAAAGTATCAAAAATAGATTTAAAAGCCTGTTTGTCTACCAAATAGGATATGTCGCCTAGTATATAATTTTCAAGCCTTGCGCTTTTATTTTGGCAAGAAATAATTATAATTGCAATCGTCACAAGTAATGATATGAAAAGCCTTTTCATTTATTTTAGAATTTATTTCACAAATTATCGTATAAAGATATCCCACCTTTAAATACTACTGATAAAGGACATAAGGGGCCCTGTCCTCTATTATAAGTAGCTCTCCATAAGTTATTATCAGTTGCATCCATCATAAAAACTGTTCCCAGTCCACCTAGATTTTGTAAGTCGACTCCAGTAGACCAACCAGCTTCACCATCTGGTGGATGGCTATGAATCGATCCTAATGTTTTAAATGTTAGATTAAGACCTTCGCTCTGGTAACTAATGGTTCTATTAATCCAATTAATATTAACAGAAAACAATGAAGGCGAAGCATCATTGTAATCATTACTATAATTTTGACCCGTAAGAATTTTCAGACCATGCCCAGTTTCACCATTACGGACTGCTTTAAAGTCTAATGCGGGTAAAACAAGAACCCCATTATTAGTAAGAAAAGCTAGAACCTCAATGTTCCATTTCGTGCCTTTCTTTAACCAACTTAAAGCCCACATATAAGCATAAGCATCTTTTTCTTTAGCTTTAGAGAATAAATTCGGTTTATGAGGATCAAATGTATTATTGTTAGTGGGCTGTTGGTTATTGTCTTTTGAAAAGCTATTCTCAGAAGCAGGGTATCCGAAAGAGTACCCAAATCCTCAATAAAATATTTTATTCCCTTAATCGACAAAAGAGGTTTGAATCCCTCCTGGTTCACCCAAGGGGACAACTTCAAATTAATTATTTGTATTTTCACATTTATAGTTGTTAATGACGCTATCTACCTGTGAATATTGATTAGTATAAATTATCATTTCTGCCCTACTATCAAAAAAAGTTGATGTTATCAAATATTGTTTGTTAGGTCTTAATTTGAATATAGTTCCATCTGATGTATTATATCCAACATTTTCCTTCTCTAAATATACTATTGGACTTCCTTTATTTTCATCTATTAAATAAATCTTAAATCCAACACCATGGTCGCCTTTTTCTAAAATTGTTAGATTTTTAATCGATTGATCAGAGCAGGCTTTAACAGCATTTAGATTTTTATCAAATTCAAATCTAAATTGTCCTGAATAACAGCTGAATAATATTAAAAACGTAATAAATGAATAGCTATATCTTTTCATTTTGGAAGCTTTATTATTTGACCCATTGTGTACCATTCCATGTATATGTTCCGGCAGGTAAGTATTTAATCGCGCCAATTGCATGTTCATTCTTTTTCTTTTCTTCTTCACTCTGCTCCCCATTTTGACCTTCTTGATATTCAGCCCATAGTTTATCAATTTGGGATATCAGATAATCCTGATCTTTTATTCCATAACTAAACAAATCGGTTAATTTATTGCCTCTTGTACCATTTTTCTTTGTGTAATACATGGCATTATAAAACTTATTAAACTTTTGTTGGATATATTCAGCTTCAATCTCCATAGGTATTTTATCATGTATCTTATCTTGATCAAATGAACCTTCTTTTATGGCTGTTACAGCAGACTGTATCAAATAAGAAGTTAAATATAGACTGTATTCATCTGCTTGTATTCTATGACCCATTTCATGTGGTAATACATTAAACCAAGTCTCTATATCGCTCGGATAATCACCCCCATCATAATCTTCCGTAAAAATTATTTTATTGTAAAGGGTTATTCCACCCGATGTATAACCAGTTACTCTATCATGAAACTTATCACTAAATACAATTGCTGTTTCAATCAATGTTTTTGTACTTATGCCTGTTGAAAGCTCCATTAAATGCATAAAAGCTCTTGTTAATTGCCCGTCACTAGTAACAATATTTCCTGGAGCTAATCCCCCTATATCAATTAACTTAATTGGATTATTTGCTGCGTATGAAAAAGGAGACAGATCAAAGAATTTGAAAGCTAATGGATCAATAGAATGAAATCTTCCAATTTGCGCATCATAGAACCGGGCGCCGTAATCATACATATTCAGGTCCATATCATCCTGTAATTCTTTTCCATTGTAAAGATACTTGTTATTATTTGAATATGCTTGGGGTTGATGGAGCATCCCGAACGGGTAGTAATCATCAGTTTGAGTAACAATGACAGTAGACGACTGGACACTAAAAGCGATGCGGGTATTGCCCAAATGATCCTTTATGTGGTATTCATACTGATAGGTTCCGGCGTTATTGGCTCTGCCTTCAGGGGTAAGGATATAATTAACCGATACGCCGTTAGCGGTTCCATCTAGTGTATAGACAAAACTGCCGAGATACATTTTACTTTGACCTGTTGATAAATGCTGGATATTCTTTTCACCTGAAGCCAGATATACATATTCGGTTTGATTGGTTGTGGTAATCGTATCGGTAATACGCATGGGCAGGTTCAAAAAGTTGTATTCGAACTTCTTTCTCCGATTACGGTCCAGCCTCATGTTGCCATTTTTATCATAGTAGTATTCCTTGTTTGTATTTCCATCAGTACCATCAAAGAAATCTCCCCGTCCGGCCACATCGGCTATATCATCTCCAATTGCTCTTAATTGATTGCCCATTCCCGTATATGAATAAGAAAGTATATCCAGATCGCCATAAGTATCAGTTCCTGTTTTACCCATTCTTGCAACCGACAGAATATTTCCGTTGTTATCATAAGTGACATTTTCATTATACCTGTCCACATTGATTGCATATAAAGAACCTTCCCCATATTTGGAAGTAATCAGCCGGTTGAGTGGATCATAGGTAAACCCGTAACCTTTTAAAGATGCTAAAGTTAAAGGATTATAATTACTTATACTTCTGAATTTTACTCCGGAGATGTTCCCGTTAAACTGTGCAGAACCGTATAATGCGGAGAAATCTTCATCATATAGCAGTTCCAAACCAAAGTAGTCGCCATCTGTTCCGCTCAGATCGGGTTCATTGATTTTCTTCAGCCATCCACGGATATTATAGGTGTAATCAACTTTTTGTTTAAAGGTTCCTGCAGAGACATGAAGTTTTTTATCAAGCAATTGTCCCAGTTCATTGTATTCCAGGGAGGAGATATTTATCTCATCTCCTGAGTTTATTTTATGATATGTATTCAAGAGACGACCCTGTGAGTCATATTCATTGCGTGTCAAAACAACATTTATCAACCTGGTTGTTCCCTGTATCTGATTCTGGTACTCTTTTGATTTAAGTAGCCAGCCCGCAAAATTGTACTGGTTGGTAATTAGCATGGAATCGCCTCCAATACCAATGGTTTGCATTTGCAACAGCCTGTATTCCTTGTCATAAAAACTAGCAGTAATATACCAGTATTCAGTTGAGTTAGCCGGATCAATAATCCTGGCCTTGCTTATAGTAGGCTTGTTTTTCAATCGTGAAAAGGGCTGATTGGCTGCAAAGTCCACATCTGTTTTATAAGCATAATCCGCCAAATGTGAAGCATCATAATTTGCATCGTAATCATCATAATAAGAAACTGTATAATACGTATTTGTAAAAGATGATCCCGGGAAGGAATTATTGGTGTAATAGTGATGGGTTGATGTACTTGTCCGCGTCTCATAAAGGTTTGTCCCCAATAATGCATCTACGGCAGTTTGCATCTGGACACGTGTGTTATTTGAAACAACCATACCGGTAAGAATAGGCCTGTTGAAAATATCATATTTGGTGAATGACCAATTTTTGGAGGCCATACCGCGCTGTATCCCATCCTGGGTGGCAACCAGCCTGTCACGCATATCATAAACCATGGTAACGGAATCGGCACCGGGAAGTTTTTTCTGGATCATACGCAAACGAGCATCATATTTATAGATATAGCACATTTTATTGAGCTCCGCTTCGGCTACAATACTGTTATTACTGCCGTCGGTAGTAATGGCAGTAGCAGGTGGAAGTACGTACCGCAGTATACCCAGATCATCATATACATAATAGGTACTTAATACAGTTGTTGTATTGTAATACGCCCGTTTCAGAACCACATTTCCAAGTTTGTCTTTGTATTCTTCAGTCCAGTTGGTATTACCTGTTGTATTCGGGGCATTTTCATCGTACATCCGGGTACGAAAAAGGGTATTGGGAGGATAATATCTTTTAGCAGCCAATGCCTTCGGTATCCTGGCGGATTCGTCACAGGTCCATAAATACACATCATTGGCAATATTTGTACCGTATTCATACCGAACGGTATGACCTGTACGGTTGCTTACACCATTTGATTTAACGATTTGCCAGGTACTGCCTGCAGCACCTTGTTCATTAACCCGGTTCAAAGGAGAAGCTTCGAACTCAGTCTCGGCATATGGATAGGAATCATGAGCGACATTATTTTGTGAGGTATAAAAAGTAGCCTGTGCGGCCAGCGCATTATCTTTAAAAATTCCGGCAGCATTACTGGTGAAAGGCAGGTATTTCTTTACTTCTTTACCATATTCATTATAGGTAAAAGCCTGAACAATATCTTTTGCTGAGGGAGATCCGGCAACCGTAACAGTTTCGAGAAGCCGGCCAAGTCCGTCGTAGAATGCGACTTCTTTAATTTGTTCACTACTGGTAAGATTATCAACAGCGGTTTGAGACGTCACAGCGTCTTTTAACACCTTTACCGATTTAACGTAATTCTGATCTATGACCATAATAGTGTTGGAGTTTGAAGAAGTTCCCGTAGAATTAACAGCACGCACACGATAATAATACGTGGTGCTTCCGGAAAGACCGGTTACATTCTTGGAGTTAGTAGTTACAGAGTACGTTGTATAGGTAGCAAAATTGCTGACGGAGGATACATCCAGACTATACGAAGTAGCACCGGGAATCGCGATCCATCGTGCAGTAAAAGAGGAAGAAGTAATAGTTGACGGGGGTATGGCCTCAGTGGCAGTTGGCATTAATGTGACAGAACAGGTTGATGAATTGGCAGAAGGTATCCCCCCCGAGTTTACAGCTCGAACCCGAAAATAATAAGTTGTATTTGGAGTAAGACTGGTAACATTAAGACTCGTTCCGCTAACTGTTACATCATTATAACCTGAAACTATATTTGTGAAAGAAGAGTTCCTGGATACATCGAGTCTGTAACTGGCAGCACCGGAGACTGCTGACCAGTTGGCAGTAAAAGAATTTGTTGTTTTATTGGTAGCTGAGAGACCTGTAGGAAACGCCAGAGCTGTAGTGGTTGTTATGGTACTTGAATTTCCTGTTGTCCCTGAGTTGATTACAGCACGAACCCTGTAATAATAAGTCGTATTCTCTGATAATCCTGAAACTGCCTGAGAGGTACCTGAAACACTTCGGTCGTTATATCCTGAAACCATGGCGGTAAAATTGCTCGTTGTGGATACATCCAGCCTGTATGAGTTTGCATAACTAACACTACTCCAGCTGGCTGTAAAAGAAGTACTGCCGACACTTGAAGCGCTATAGGCAACCGGAGGAAGTACTATGGTAACATTAAAAGTGCATTTTACCTGATAATTACTTAATAATGTAAGGGTTCCGGTTGTGGAACCAGTCCCCCACTGAACATTTGCTGAATAACTTCCATTCGAAGATACAACTGTCCCTCTAATACAATTCCATAACGGATTGGGCAGTCCTGACATATAATAATAAGTTACAATAGTTCCGCCTCCCGGAACAATAGTAGGGCCTGACTGTGCAATTCCCATAACGGTTAAGGAAAGGAACAATATAGTGATGATTATTTTTTTCATAATAACAAGGCTTACAAATTAATATTAACGCATTTTAAATATTGCAATTGATTAATTGGATGTTTTATAATGGTAATCATAATTCCGGATAATGTTCCCGTCCTGATCCTTTGCAGTCTTCAAACGACCAAATTCATCATATTCGTAATACCTTATCACATTATTCTCATCATTCTCAGAAGATACACCAAAAACAGGGTCATAGGTATATGACGTCATTTGGGCAGTGGAAGGAAAGACTCGTACCTCATCGATATACGCTGAACCACTTAGTGTAATTGTTGTGGGGTTTGAAGTAATATTGATTTCTTTTTCATAAAGAATCCAACCGTTGGCATCAGTAGTTGAAGTGAAAATATCCGTAACAGTACCTCCTGAGATTGTTATTGAAGCTTTGGCAAAATATTGCAGCCTGTATTTTCCTAAAGGAAGAGACTTAGTAATTGAAGCTGTACCGAGATAGTAACACTTCCTGCCAGCCTTGGCAATCACCGTTGCTACCGGTGAACCAGTGTAGGTCCAGTTCCCCCTATCATTTGCATCTTCAAAGCCTGAATAGGCTATAACAGCATTGGACGCATCTACAACAGATTTGGCAATCAATAATTCCCCATTATGCCCCCAAATAAAAGAATTCGAAATATTGTTCATAGGAGTGATTAACAACGGATTCCCATAGCTGTCATAGGTGTTGAAATAGGTCTTTTCCTTGAATTTATCATCCCGGCTATAGTTGCCAAAACTACCGTATGATAATAACGGAAGTTGACCTGTAGTGCTCTTGTTACTAAACTTGAACAAGGAAAGAGCAATAGGCTGTCCCTTTGTAAGTTCCAGAAGGTATTCCCTTTCAATTAGTCCCTTACCTCCAGTATAATAGGTAAAGTTATTGCCATTAACAATGGTTACAGTGGTTCCGTTCGTTCGGGTGGAAACCAGTTCGATAGGTACATTCAGTATATGATTCGTAACCAGGTTGTCAATAAACGTGGTTCCTGAAGCAAAATCACTGGGATAGGTAGTGTAATTTGTGATCGTTTGATTATTGCTGGTAGTAATAGTTTCGGACACCAATTGATCAAGGTTGTTATACTGATGATTGGTTTCAGTAGTTATCGGATTCTGACCGTTAATATCAAATAGTGTGTTGGTTTTTTTGATCAAATTGTATCGGTATGTATATTCTTTATATCCTTGAGCAAAAACCAATGCATAATAATTCGTGCAGCCATAGGAGTTTCGTACTTCATACCGCTTGAGATAATTATTAAATCGATTTGCATTATTATCATAATAGAATGATGTACTATCAACCGGAACACCATTTTTATTGTATTTTTCAATTCGCAATATTTTCCCTCTTTCCTTTTCAACTGTTGAATGTGGATAATACTGATCCTCAGAACCAACCCAACCAATGGTATTGCAAGACCTATCAAAATGACTGCCCCCATGTATATCGGATCCATAGTTCGTATACAAGTATCTTGTAAATGATCCGTCTTTGTCAAGTTCACCAACTTCCGAATAACCAATATGGCTTCCATTGGCATTATAGGAATAGGATGCCATATCATCTACGGTTCTATAATCAACAGTTATTGGAGTTTGTATGCCATTTCTGGTAAAATGAAAATAGAATTGAGGTGTTCCATTCAATATTCCGCTGGATCTCGCATTAGGATTATGATTGGTAGAGCCGGCATAATTGCCTATATAAAAGTAATCCTTAGTAATGGAATCTGTTGTAGTATTATAATGACTCATCTTTTTTATGCGAACGCTTCCGCAATATTTTGGAACTGTTTCTTCGTAAACATCTGTAAGCGATTCTCGTGTACTGGATACAACCTGTGAATATATGTTCGGCTCCCAGTAAAATTTTGTATATCCACCTGTTGGATAGATGATCTTATTTAACAACCCAACCAGGCTGGTGCGCGCATCACTATACTGTGCATTGGTCTTTTTGTGATATTCCACTACTCCCCAATTCGCACTGCATATGGAAAAACCATTATAATATCCCCACGCATCGGTGCGATCTCCCCCGTAATGAGGCAGACCTGCAATATTGTTATAATTAAAAGTGTATTTAAACGGCTGCACTGCCTGCCTGCTGATCTCATAAAATGAAGCAAGCGTCAATCGTTCATTTGAGGTATTACTATAACTGAATTTAAACTGATGTTTAACTTCAGCATCTTTGCTTTTGACTATCAAACTATCAAGCTTTTCCCATCGTATCTGATCCTCTGGATCAGGATAGGAAGACAGCCATGTAAAAAAATTGATGGTATTGATATCAAATTTGTGAAAATAATCATGCGTATACCTTAATTCAGTTGACTCGGAGGTCTTAAAAAATATATCTTCATTCTTCCCTGAAATGCTGCTTAGATATATTGGAAATACAATATACCCACTGTGGTGTAGCGTATCAAGACCGGTAACTGACCATCCCCCGGATGGCATAAAATTTCCCCAGATATTCGGTACATAGCAATCCATGGATTGACTGATTGCATAATATGAAAGCTTGCATACAGGATACCCGGTTTGATAGGTAAACACTATTTCATTGCCATTTACATCAACTATCCTTTTCAAATACCAGGCATTGATCCACAGATATTTCCTGTCAAGTTGAGCATCAACATACGGATGCGTAAATTCGACTGCATTCGTGCCCCCAAAATAATACTTTGTGCCGTCTTCAGTGGTAAGAACAAACTCCTTTAACTGGGGATATAAATCAGACTGCCTGTTAATGTTAACCGGCATTGAGTTAAAAATACTGTTGACTTCACTGAAGGTCATTGTCCCTCCGTCTTCTACCTTAATATTGTGATCGGAAATAACCTTCCAACCATCATACGTGTAGATGAATTTCCCGGAATACCCTAAAAAATTAAAATAAAACTCATCTGCCTGATGATCAATAAAACCACCCGTGTGTACCTCATAATAAGACTGCATGTTCGCCGGAGAATCCCAATCGGATTCTGCCAATGCGGCAGTCCCTTCTGACATGTAGGAATTACCTCCCTCATAAGATTCATCATATGACTCGTCGGTTGCTCCATGCACAACCCTGTTTATGACTCCATAACAATCCAGATTCCAGCCTAATCCTACCCATCCAGGATGCTCATTCGGCTTTACACTCCCAGGATGGTATCTTAACGATATGGGTAGACTAATACTACCTGATTTCATCTTATAGATAGGAATGGAAATATCTGGAATCCCTGTATAATAGTTCACCGGAACATTGCCATAGGTACCAAGACTAAACACGTTTGGACTTTTGGTCCCCTGAAAACTAGGTAATTGCGAAAAAGAAGCCAAGAAAGGAATAATTGCAATAATCAATAAAATCAGTCTTTTCATATAGGGTTATATTTGAAGATAAATAACAGAATTACCTCGAAACTCAATTTTGCATATCCAAATCTGTAAAATTTCAATTCGAAACTGTAGATAGGTTACCGAGCTTAAAACCGGTAAACTTTTTTTGTAAATGGCAAGAAATTATCCATAAATGAATTTATTTTAATTGTTTAATCTTAGTGATCATTTTATATGTATATTTTTTGACTATCATCATTTTGTTATTCCAAACCTGATGCTTATTCAATTGTTATTTATCGAATTAACGGGAATCTTGCATTTTAATATATTGGACACTATTTAGTCTCAATTAAAAACGATTTGCCGTTTCAATGTTTAATACTTTTAAAATGGAAAAAGTAACCCTGCAGTTTTTTTTTCATAGTTTAACATTATTAGCAATTAACATATAGAATATTAACGTCTTTTAGAAGTAAAGGTGAAAGATTTTAAGCGATTCCGAGAAGATTAAGCATATGGGATAAAAAGAATATCATCGACTGGAATAGTGGCAAATGAAGTAGATGATCATGAAGGTAAAGAATGTATAGAAAAACATTAATCATTTGTAAATCAGTTGAACAGTAACTTTGCAAAGTTCGAAACCTTAGGTGCTATGTGGAAAGAAAATGGTGAAAGAACGGTGAAGCATGGAAGTTAAGGGAGAATATGAACGTTGTGCAAGGGAATTGAAGGAATGAAAAGAGAAGAGCCTATGATCTCATACAACAAAACTCACTTAGCCTCAATGACACATGTGTCAAATCCTGCATATGCTTTCAAGTTCATCACTTGCAGTTCTAATCTCTATGGGGTTAGTTCCCCGAAGCTCGGCTTCGCATAAAAGATTAATTTTGTTACGTGAGAGAATATATTCATACGAGTCATAACGTATCAGTTTTGGTGTATCATTTTGTATGTCCGACAAAAAATCGTCGGATAGTTTTTTCTGAGGCCGCTGATCAAAGTTTGAAAGAAATTTGTCTTGAAATATCGAAACGATATGAAATAGCGTTTATAGAGATAGGAACGGACAAAGATCATGTTCATTTTTTGATACAAAGCATACCAATGATGAGTCCAACACGAATAATCCAGGCTGTAAATAGTATCACTGCAAAAGAAATTTTCAAACTTCATCCGGAAGTAAATGAGAAACTTTGGGGTGGAGTTCTTGACAAAGAGATTTTATGTTAATACAGTTGGACGTCATGGAGATGAAAATACAATACAATCATATATAAAATCACAAGGAACAGAAAAAGAATATAAAAGGATCCATCATCGGCAATTGTCTTTGTTTTGATACCTCGTCAGCTCTGCTGCGAGGTAGTTCATTTGCTTATCTTTTCATTATATAAAATATTTTACAATGCCAGCTAAAAAAACCATTAACAAAGAATTATTGGAGCATCAAAATGAAGCATTGGAACTTCAAAACGAAGTATTGATACTTCAAAAGGAAAAAACACAACTTGAAATTTTGGAAATCAGAAAACCTTGGAATAAATGGTATAAGAAGCCAAAATTAATTGGATTGATTATTTCAGTATTATTGGCTATACTCAGTGTTCAATGGACATACTTGTCTGGAATACTTGACCTTAAAAGTCAGAATCTAGAATGGCGAAGGAACTCATTAATTAATGATATTAATAAATTTACCACTGAAAAAAGATTTGTGATTGATAGCTTAAAAGAAGTGAGAAAAGATTTTGCAGATCAAGCTACTCTACTATCCAATCAATACAGTGAAAATGAAAAATTAAGAACAGAAAAATTAGATGCTGTCGGAAAAATAAATTATTACAAATCTCGATTGGATAGCTTGACGGAAATCGTATTTAAAATAAAGTCAATAAATGATATTTTGTTGAAACAAAGTGGTGGGGTAATAACTTTCGATGGTCAACTGCTGATGTTCGATGGAAAAGTTATGACTTTTGGTGGCAAACCAATTACAGCTGATAGAACAGATATAACAATAGATCGAACAGATTTAACAATAGACAGCCAATAAGCAAATTATATTATTAACACATTTAACATCATTGATAGCATCGTAATGCCGACAATTATAGGTATTACATGCAATATTTATCACGAAATATTAAAAATCGAAAAACATTCAATTAAGTTGAACTTATTTGACATTCGGTATGAGATTTACAGGAAAACAAATAATTTATTGTTTTTGCTTTGTCAGAGACCAGTTGGGTTAACTGCCCATTACTGCGCTGATGTGAATGCTGTTATACAGAAAATCATCAGCATTATATCTTAAAAGCAAAACCCGGAGCGATTCGGGTTCTGTCTTTTAGTTTCTAATGTCCTGGCAATTGCAAATTGCCCTTTAAAAGCGGCGAAGTCACAGACTGTCGCCGAGCCTCTCAGATTGAAGTCTTCGGCGAGCGGGGGGACAGCCTGATCATTTCCTGAACATCCCCTGATCAGGTTTCAAATAAACCATTTTTATTGATCTGATTTATAAGTAATTAACAATATGATTATAATGCCGAGTGAAATGAATCGATAAGCGTAACTGATAGTCCCGTCAGGGACTGAATATTGGTAGAAATGATCCAACCATAGAATCCATAAGTGTCGTCAGGTACGATAGAACTAATTCCGAACTTATTAAAAATTAAGGTGTTGTTTTTATAGGAAACCCGGAAAATTAAACTCTTTTTATGGCAATACCCGTCGTTTCGTTGTATCTTTGCAAAGATAAAACAGGTGTCAGCATGGCCTGCAATTTCAGAGGTTATTAACAAATGAAAATAATCAGTCCTGCATTTTCATCGGTTTCATTGGGTAGATATGAACAAATGATAATTAATTAATACGTTAATATCTTTTTTTCGAATTTGGCTTTATTTAACCGGTAGTTTTTTGTACATTTTTGGGGGTTCAACCTCCGGAAAAAAGCAAATAACTATTCCTCAACTCCTTATCTGGCCGGGTTAATAACTCTCCGGGAATGTTAATAAATACGATGTAACCTATTTTGTGGAGCGTTGTTACTCTTACTACCTTGCAGTACTATCAGAAATATGCCGGTAATAATTTATCAGGCAAGTTTCCAACGAATTAAAATCATACCCAGATGCAGGCCGAGGATACTAAAATTCAAAAAGCGACAGATAAACCGTCAGAAAGCAAAAAAGAAGTGAAAATAGTTGCAAATGATAAAAGCAGCAGCACTTATTCATACGAAGAAGCTTACCACCATACCCTGGCATATTTCAAGGGAGATGAGCTGGCAGCTACCGTGTGGATTAATAAGTATGCGCTCAAGGATTCCTTTGGCAAGATCTATGAAAGGGATCCCGACCAGATGCATTGGAGAATTGCAAGGGAAATTGCCCGCATCGAAGAGAAATACCCTAATCCATTGAGCCTGGAAGAGGTTTATGCCCTGCTGAAAGACTTCAGGTATATTGTACCCCAGGGCAGTCCGATGACCGGAATTGGAAATAATTTCCAGATCGCTTCGTTGTCGAATTGCTTTGTCATTGGCAACCCGGGTTCCTCCGATTCTTACGGCGGTATTATGAAAATCGACCAGGAACAGGTTCAGCTTATGAAACGCCGTGGCGGCGTCGGACACGACCTTTCGCACATCCGTCCGAAGGGTACCCCTGTGTTGAACAGTGCCCTTACATCCACCGGCGTGGTGCCTTTTATGGAAAGGTATTCAAATTCAACCCGTGAGGTAGCCCAGGACGGCAGGCGCGGAGCGCTGATGCTCAGTATTTCGAGCAAACATCCCGATTCTGAACAGTTTATCGATGCAAAACTTGAACGGGGTAAGGTAACCGGCGCCAACATATCGGTAAGGATCGACGATGAATTTATGAAGGCAGTTGTAAACAATGATGTTTACGAACAGCACTATCCTGTTGATTCCAGCAACCCTGTGTTTAAAAAGAAGATCGAAGCCCGCAAACTGTGGGAGAAAATCGTTCACAATGCATGGAAATCAGCAGAACCCGGCGTCCTTTTCTGGGATACCATTATCCGTGAATCAGTGCCCGATTGTTATGCAGAGCAGGGATACCGTACGGTTTCAACCAATCCCTGCGGCGAAATACCCCTCTGTCCCTATGATTCATGCCGCCTGCTGGCCATTAACCTTTACAACTATGTGAACGAACCGTTTACATCGGATGCCGTATTTGATTTCGGCCTCTTTAAAAAACATGTTCACTACGCTCAACGGATCATGGATGATATTATTGACCTTGAGCTGGAAAAAATCGATGCCATCCTCGATAAAATAAACAGGGATCCTGAAGATCCCGAACTTAAAAGGGTTGAAAAGAAATTATGGGATAACATCCGTGTCAAAGCCGAAGAAGGCAGGCGTACCGGTATTGGCATAACGGCTGAAGGAGACATGCTCGCTGCGCTGGGTTTACGATATGGCAGCGATGATGCCATTGATTTCTCAGTAGAGGTGCAGAAAACACTCGCCATTGAAGTCTACCGTTCATCAGTTGAAGTTGCCAAGGAACGAGGGGCCTTTGCAATTTATGATGCCCACCTTGAAAAGGATAATCCGTTTATCCTTCGCCTGAAAGGGGAAGACGAGCAGATGTACCGCGACATGGTTAAATACGGCCGCCGGAACATCGCCCTGCTTACCATTGCCCCCACAGGAACCACCAGTCTTATGACACAAACAACTTCAGGAATTGAGCCTGTATTTCTCCCTGTATATAAACGTCGGAGAAAGGTAAACCCCAATGATTCCAACATCAAGGTATCCTTTACCGACGAAGTGGGCGACAAATGGGAAGAATTCAATGTGTTCCACCATAAATTCCTTATATGGCTTGAAATGAACGGACACAATGTGGCCGAAGTCATGCAGCTTGACGACGCAAAACTTCAGGAAATTGTGGCCAAATCGCCTTATTACAAAGCCACTTCCAATGATGTCGACTGGGTGAGTAAGGTAAGAATGCAGGGAGAAGTTCAGAAATGGGTCGACCATTCGATCAGTGTCACCATCAACCTCCCCAACCACGCATCCGAAGAGCTTGTTGGCCAGCTTTATGTTACTGCATGGCAAAGCGGTTGCAAAGGTGTAACGGTATACCGTGATGGTTCCC
>Ga0074195_1002815_pt1 | contig 17995 bp, 12 predicted proteins | sample EPASupsiteHSE623_FD_64525 | JGI IMG/M metagenome (GOLD analysis project Ga0074195, IMG submission 64525) | Bioremediated contaminated groundwater from EPA Superfund site, New Mexico - Sample HSE6-23 | ecosystem: Environmental > Aquatic > Deep subsurface > Groundwater > Contaminated ...
CCAGAGTGAAAAAAAGGTTGGGCAGTGGGTGACCATCCGCTCAGGAGATAACTATGCTGCCTGGTTCAATCCCATGAACGGGCATATCACCAAAGCGCGGATCGAGAAAACCGGTGATCGGGAAGCACGCGTCTACATGCAGTTTAACCCGGGTGAAACGATGATCCTGCAGGCATATCCTTATCCGCTTCGTCTGGCGGAACAGCCGGTTTACAAGGAGCTCACCTCAAGGACGGCACTGGAAGGAGAATGGGAGGTTGAGTTTATATCCGGGGGTCCGATGTTGCCTGCATCGTATAAAACAACTGAACCAGGCTCCTGGACCATGCAGTCGGACGAGGCGAAGAAATTTTCCGGAACTGCGGGTTATACGATCAGGTTCGGGAAACCGGCCGCTGAAGCTTCCGCCTGGGAGCTTGACCTGGGGCGGGTATGCTCATCGGCAACGGTGTTGCTGAACGGTGAAAGGTTGGGCACCCTGGTGGGGCCAACCTGGAAGCTGACCATCGAAGCCGGTCGACTGAAGGATACTAATGAACTGGAAGTCCGCGTGACCAACCTGATGGCCAACAGGATCATTGATATGGACCGGGGCGGAGTGAATTATAAGAAATTTTATAACGTCAATTTTGCTCCGTATTCGCGCGAAAATGCAGATAAAGACGGACTGTTCACGGCCGCAGGCTGGAAGCCTATGGAGTCGGGACTTATTGGGCCGGTAAGCCTGAGTCAGCTGGAAGAGGTTAGTCGCGAGTAAAAATGGAAGTCACGGCAGTTCCGAAATCTGAAGTGATTGGTACGCCCGACCTTCAATCCGGCGAAAACAAGACCTGGTATTACTATGAAATAAATACTCCGGAAGGAAAATCGTCAATGGTTAAAGCAGTATAAGTATTTATAACTCACTTTTCGCAGTGATTATATAAGCGCAGCGTCTTGCGCCTTTAATGATATGATCGTTCCGTTCTACCTGCACATCTTTTCCAAGTACCTGCCTGAAGTTTTTAAGCTCGGAATGACAAAATTCCGGGCACGCGGCGGCAGCCGTACAAATAGGACAATGATTTTCAATAAATAAATAGCTGCTTTGACCTTTTTGCCATTCAGCCATATAGCCTTCCCGGATGCGGATCTCGGTCAGGCGGGTTAATTTGTCTTCCACATCGCTTAAGTTTTTCATGGCTTCGGTGTACCGTGTAAGTATGTTCTTTTCCCTGGCCAGGATCACCTTTTTAAGCGCTTCCTCTCCCAGCAGCGCCTTTATGGATGTGAGGAGTTGAGTAGTCAGTTCAGCATGGGAATCCGGGAAACGGGCATGTCCCTTTTCAGTCAGACTGCATAAGGTTGCAGGACGTCCAACCCCTATTGAAAGATGCTCTGTTTTTACTAGCTCCTCATTTATCATCTTAAGCAGATGCAAACGTGCTCCTTCACTGGTCATTCCAAATTCTTTAGCGATGACAGAGACAGGCTGGGTTCCACGCATTTTGAGGAACATCAGTATCTGCTCATGCATGCTGTTTCCTTTATGATGATCCGTATAGTTATAATTTTCCAAGTTTTTACTTGTTTTATTATGCAAATGTAATAAATTTGCAATGCGTTGGCAACATAACTTAAAAAAAGAAAAGTGATCAGAGCTGACGCATAAACATAAATTAAGTATTCAATGAATATACTCATATTTAATGGCTCTCCTGAGCGGAAGGGCGATTCGGTTGCACATCAGCTTGTACATTATTTTCAATCCGGATTTAAACAAAGAGGGATCAATGCGAAGGTTTTTGATTTGCCCGACTCGGGTATTCCTATTTTTGACGTGGACATGAAAGAGGTTCCTCCTGAAGTTGTCGCAATGAGCAGCTTATTCAGACAGGCCGATGTGCATATTTGGCTCACGCCATTGTATCATGGCAGCATGACCGGCTCCATGAAGAATTGCCTGGATTGGCTTGAGATCAGTTCGAAAGATCCGATTCCTTATTTGACCAACCGGGTGGTTGGATTAGTTTGCTGGGGTGACGGCGGACAGGCGATGCAGGGGATCAATGCCATGGACTCCGTAGCCAAGGCATTGCGGGCATGGGTGCTGCCATATTGTATCCCGGTGGTGAGAGGATGGCTATTTGATAAGGATACAGGCTATTTTTCGGATGAATACCGCCGAAAATTTGATCTGATGACACAACTGCTGGCGAACGTTCAGGTTCCCCGGTTTTCTTTCCAGTAAAGCGATCAGCTTAAAAATTTTTAGCTGAAAGCTTGTTTTTCATAAATTTTGATCTATCTTTGCATCCGCAATTAAGGCAAACGTGCCGTCACAAACGATAAAAATCTATAAAAATATACTGCGGGGTGGAGCAGTTGGTAGCTCGTTGGGCTCATAACCCAAAGGTCGTCAGTTCGAGTCTGGCCCCCGCTACAAAGAATCGTAATCTGTTCACAGGTTACGATTCTTTTGTTTTTGTTTGGCGATTCCTGCATTACAAATTAAAGTCACTTAAGTTTGCTTCTGTATACTCCTAAGGAGAATGTCCCGCTAGGTTAAAAAGTATTAATTTACATTATTCTGACAGGGGGTATGCTAATTCTTTATAATTTTGAGGCTTCCAAAGAAGGGGAATGAGAAATAAGGAAAACAAAGAAAAAATCATTCAGCGGCTGCAGAACCGTTACCGGTTAATTATCTATAACGACTCGACTTTCCAGACGGTTTGGAGCGCCAAACTGACGAGGATAAATATTTTCATACTGGGAGGGATAGGAGGTCTTGCGCTGATCTTTATCACTGTACTCATTATTGCCTATACTCCGGCGCGGCAATTAATTCCAGGCTATCCTTCGGGTGACGTCCGTAATATGATGGTCAGAAACGCAATTCTGGCCGATTCGCTTGAGCAGCAGATCAAGGCAAGAGACAATTATTTTAATAATATTAAGGCTCTCGTCAAGGGCGAAGTTCCCGAAGAGCCGGAATATGATGTGGATACCGTCGCCAGACCTGTGAATATGGAGTTACATCCCTATAATCATGATTCATTGTTCCGTCAGAACCTACTCGAGGAACAATTGGATCTGTCGTTGCAGAGCGTTGAAACAAAACAGAGTAATATTGCCAGTATTCATTTTTTTGCACCGCTCCACGGGATGGTGTCCCAGAAGTTTGATAAAACAACCGATCATTTCGCGGTTGATATAGTGGGTCTGCCCAATTCCAGGATTTCGGCCGTGATGGAGGGGACGGTTATTTTTGCCGGGTGGACAGTTGAAACAGGATATGTGATTTACATCCAGCACGACAATAATCTGGTTTCAGTGTATAAGCACAATTCTGAACTCCTGAAAAAGATGGGCGATCATGCCAATGCCGGGGAGGTTATTGCGTTTATGGGCAATACCGGTGAACTGACTACAGGGCCGCATCTGCATTTTGAGCTTTGGCACAAGGGCACGCCGCTTGATCCTGAGAAATTTATTGATTTTTGAACACGCCGATGAAGAAACGAATAGCTATTCTTGGATCTACCGGCTCTATTGGTACGCAAACACTGGAAGTAATCGGACAAAATCCTGATCATTTTGAAGTGGAGGTTTTGACTGCAAATAATAATGTCGAATTATTGATTGAGCAGGCTAAGTTATTCAAACCCAATATGGTGGTTGTAGCCAATGAGTGCCGTTACAATGTAGTCAGGGAGGCGTTGAAAAATGAGCCGGTAAAGGTTTTTGCAGGAAGGGAAGCGGTAAGCCAGGTTGTTCAGCTTGATACAGTCGATATGGTCATGGCCGCTCTTGTTGGCTATGCCGGATTGATCCCAACCTTAAATGCCATTCGGGCAGGAAAGCAAATTGCCCTGGCTAACAAAGAGACACTGGTCGTAGCCGGAGAGATCATTACACATGAAGCCGTAAAAAATAACGTCAGTATTTATCCGGTCGATTCGGAGCACTCTGCCATTTTCCAGTGTCTGGCCGGTGAGCATATGAATGAAATTGAAAAAATCTATCTGACTGCGTCAGGTGGACCATTCAGGGGTTTTAGCGAGGAGCAGATGGCGAAAGTTACTGCGACCGATGCTCTAAAGCATCCGAACTGGACCATGGGGGCCAAAATTACTATCGATTCGGCAAGCATGATGAATAAGGGATTTGAGGTCATTGAAGCCAAATGGTTATTTGATTTGAAACCAGAGCAAATTGATGTTGTTGTTCATCCCCAGAGTATTATTCATTCACTGGTACAGTTCAGGGACGGCTCCCTGAAGGCGCAGATGGGTTTACCTGATATGAAGCTCCCAATTCAGTATGCCCTGCATTTTCCAAGAAGGTTAGCCTCTTCTTTTGAACGTTTCAGCTTCCTGAAATACCCCTCATTAACATTTGAACAAGCAGATACAAAAATTTTTCGTAACCTTGCACTTGCTTTTGAGGCTTTGAAACAGGGTGGAAACATGCCATGCATTCTAAATGCCGCCAATGAAGTGGTGGTTCAGGCTTTTTTGAAAGGGAAAATCAGTTTTATTTCAATGCCTGATATTGTTGGTGAAAGCATGCAAAGGATGAGTTTTATAAAAAATCCGGTTTTAAATGATTATATTCAAACCGATAAGGAGACCCGATTGTTAACTGCTTCATTAATGAAAATGGACGTTTCGAATTAGCGAGAGCAAAGCCAAACTTGTTTGGAATTTGCCGAGCGAGAGAAACGACTAATGAAATGAGCGTTTTTTAACGATACACTAAAATAAATGGAACAAATACTGATAAAAGCAGCCCAGCTCATCGTGAGTCTCTCAATTCTTGTGATCCTTCATGAGTTTGGACATTTTGCCTTTGCCCGCTTATTTAAAACCCGGGTTGAAAAGTTTTATCTTTTCTTCGACCCCTGGTTTTCCCTCTTTAAGACAAAAAGAGGAGATACTGAATACGGAATTGGTTGGCTGCCGTTGGGAGGATATGTGAAAATTTCAGGCATGATCGATGAATCGATGGATAAGGAGGCTATGCAACTTCCTCCGCAGCCCTATGAGTTTCGCTCAAAAAAGGCTTACCAGCGGTTAATGATCATGACCGGAGGAGTACTGATGAATTTCATCTTTGCCTTCGTCATTTACATTGGCGTGCTTTATGCTTGGGGAACTGCTTATCTGCCTGTCGAAAGTGTGAAATACGGTATTGCTGTCTCTGAGACCGGTGAAAAAATAGGACTTCAAAATGGAGATAAAATCCTTTCTGTCGATCATCAGTATGTGAAAGACTTTAATAAGATCATGCCTACGGTCGTATTGGATAATGCCAAAACGATCCAGGTATTGAGGAACGGTGAACAGATAGATGTCAATATTTCGACACAGGATCTGGCCCTGCTGATAAAAAGCAAGGAGGTGATCACTTACCGCATGCCCTTCGATTTTAAGGTTGATAAGGTGCTGGATGATTTTCCGGCAAAGAAGGCCGGGTTAAGAAAGGGAGATGTTTTGCTTGACCTTGACGGACAGAAATTTGAATTCTATGATCAGTTTCAGGATTATTTGATGAACCACAAGGGACAACCCGTACAGGCAAATATCCTGAGAGATGGTCAAAACATAATCATTTCTGTAGTCCCCAATGAGGAAGGTCAACTTGGATTTCAAGCTAAATTCAGTGAAAGTGCTGTTGATTTCCTGAAATATGAAACGATCAGATATAGTTTCATTGAATCCATTCCTGCCGGAATTGAAAGGGGAATCTCTATTGTGAAGGATTACCTGAAGCAGTTTAAACTGCTCTTTTCTCCTGAAACCGAAGCTTATAAATCGCTTGGAGGGTTTATTTCGATCGGTAATATTTTCCCCGGAGTCTGGGACTGGTATTCGTTCTGGAACATGACCGCTTTCTTATCGATCATTCTGGCCATCATGAATTTACTGCCTATTCCTGCTTTGGATGGCGGTCACGTGATGTTCCTTTTGTTCGAGATGATAACAGGTCGGAAACCTGGAGATAAATTTTTGGAATACGCGCAAATAGCAGGGATGATCTTCCTGTTAGCCTTGGTACTATACGCCAATGCAAATGATATTATTAAACATGTCTTTAATTAAGAAGAGATTAAATTTTTTCTAATTTTGTAGAAACCATTAAACTTGAGATTATGCAGTTAGCAATTATTGCCGGATTAGTTGGCCCACAAGAGCTCATCATTATACTGATTGTTGTTCTCTTATTGTTCGGAGGAAGAAAAATTCCTGAATTAATGAAGGGACTTGGAAAGGGAATGAAAGAATTCAAAAGAGCCTCTGCCGGAGAATCGGATGAGGATGAAAAACCGAAGAAAGATACGGATCGGATCACAGAATAATCTTTCATTATCATTAGTCGTTTCATCTTCGATAGATGTTTCTTCCGCTCAGCAAAGCTTGAACAAGTTCAGTTTTGCATTCGCTTATCCGAAACATCCTCATGTTCGGCAAAGCTCAAACAAATTTGACTTTGCTCTCGCTTATTCGAAACGTTCAAAAAAATCCCGCCCGACCGATGGGATTTTTTGTTATGGAATAGCCAGATTACAAAAAAGAAGTTTAACCGGATGTTAATCTGTGAATAAAAGGATTCTAAGTTGTTTCTGGTAAGGTTTTTGTGGTAGATGGTAGAAACCCAAAAAATAGTGTTATGAAACAAATCCTTTCAGTCACCTGTATTGTTGTGTTTTCTTTTATTCTGTTTTCCTGCAGTGATTCTGCCACGCAAAGGAAAATTTCAGGTAAACCAGGAGAATTGATCGTCATTGTTCCCAAGGAAACTTGGGACGGGAAGGTAGGGGAGGCGATGAAGAAGGTGTTAATGCAACCCCAGATTGGATTGCCACAGGGAGAGCCATTGTTCACTACCATTGATATTCCGCCTGCAGCATTTAAAGATATTTTTAAAACAAACAGGAATATCATTAATGTCCGGATCTCACCTACGTTGGATTCAGCAAAGGTTGAATTTAAGGAGGATGTTTGGGCCTGGCCGCAGGCTGTAATCAATATTGATGCGACAACAGCCGATGAGTGTGTTGATTTGTTCAACCGGAATGCAGACAAGATCCTGTCGTTTATGCTCAAGGCTGAACGCGACCGGTTGCAAATGAATTATGCAAAGAATGCGGATAAAGCGATAAAAAATACGATCCTGAAGAAATTTAACATCACTCTGAATATTCCTGTTGGATTTAATATCGCTGTTGATAAGGAAAATTTCATATGGCTGCGCTACGATACACCTGAAATTACCCAAAGTATTTCCATTTATACTTTCCCTTACAAATCAGACAGCACATTTACCACCGATTTTCTTATAAATAAGAGAGATTCTGTAGCTAAAGAAAATATAGAAGGTTCATTGCCTGGCAGTTATATGACTACAGAACATCGGGCTACTCCTTCACTTAGTATACTGAGGGTGAAAAACAATTACTCGGCCGAGATGAGGGGTTTGTGGAAGATGGAAAAGGATTTCATGGGCGGGCCATTTATCAATTTAAGTGTATTGGATGTTTCCAGCAACCGTGTGGTTGTTTTGGATGGATTTGTATATGCGCCGCGTTTTGACAAACGAAATTACCTGAGACAGGTCGAAGCTATGATCTATGCATTGGAATTACCTAATCAGAAAGAAAATGATAAAATAAACAGTCAGTTGCAGATGGGCAATTGAATTGAAGAAATAAATTAAGGGGTGAAGGCGACTTTCACCCCTTAATTATGATGTGACGATAAGATTGTTTTCACTATTTTTGGGTAATGACAAAATCAAGAACTTATTTCCCTGCCGAATGGGAAAAACAGAGCGGAGTGCAATTGACATGGCCCGATAATCAGACTGATTGGGTGACCGCGCTCGATGAGGTTTTAGCTGTTTATGAACGAATTGCAAAAGAAATACTGACTCGTGAGAAGTTGCTGATCGTATGCCGGTCTAAAAAGGAGCTTCCTGCGTTTTTAAAGGAGGAGAAAACAAACCTCATTATACGGGAGATGCCTATTAATGACACCTGGGCACGTGATCATAGTGCCATTACGGTGATTGAAGACGGGAATCCCGTTCTTCTTGATTTTTGTTTCAATGGATGGGGAATGAAGTTTGCCGCGTGTCATGACAATCAGATCACCAGGAATCTATATCGGTCGGGTGCATTCAGTAAAGACACAGCGCTTCGCGATTATACGTGGTTTATTTTTGAGGGTGGGGCTATCGAGAGTAATCGGGAAGGATGCCTGTTAACAACCAGTACCTGCCTGCTCTCAAAAAACAGGAACGAGCATCTGGAGCGGGATGAAGTTGATTTGTTTCTAAAAAAGACACTTCATGCAGAGAAGCTGATCTGGCTTGATCATGGATTTTTGGAAGGTGATGACACCGACAGTCATATCGATACGCTGGCGCGTTTTTGCAGTCCTGATACGATTGCCTATGTGAAATGCAGTAAACCGGGTGATATTCATTTTGAGGAATTGAAGAAAATGGAAGAGGAACTTCGGGCGGCAACCAACCAGCACGGTGAACCGTTTAAGCTGGTTGCCCTTCCGTTCCCTGATCCTGTGTATGAAGCGGATGGTCACCGGTTGCCGGCAACCTACGCCAATTTTTTGATCCTGAACAATGCGGTACTGTTGCCGGTATATGGCGTAAAACAGGATGCGGATGCGCTGAAGGTAATGGAATCACTTTTCCCGGAAAGAAAAATTATGCCGGTGAACAGCGTTCCTTTAATTAAACAGCATGGTTCTATTCATTGTATCAGCATGCAATTTCCGGAGGGAGTCCTATGAAGGGAAACCGGAGATCGGTGAAAATCAATAACTAGAAGGAGAATATGAAAAAAAAGGAAATAACGATCGGACTGGTTCAGCAAAGCAATACTTCAGATGTGGAGGAAAACAAAAGGAAGTTGGCGGACAATATTATTGATTGTGCGAGACGCGGCGCTGAACTTGTTATTTTGCAGGAATTGCATAATAGCTTGTATTTTTGTCAGGCCGAGAATGTCAGGTCATTTGAACTGGCAGAGACTATTCCGGGTCCTTCAACAGTTTTCTTCGGGGACCTGGCGCGGGAAAATGGTGTCGTTTTGGTCAGCTCGCTATTTGAAAAGCGGGCAGCAGGGTTATATCACAATACAGCTGTCGTTTTTGACAAGGATGGAAGTATTGCCGGGAAATACCGGAAGATGCATATTCCTGATGATCCTGGATTTTATGAGAAGTTTTATTTCACGCCGGGTGATCTTGGATTTGTTCCGGTTCAGACTTCAATCGGGAAGTTGGGCGTTTTGGTTTGCTGGGACCAGTGGTATCCCGAGGCTGCCCGATTAATGTCGATGAGAGGAGCGGAACTCCTGATTTATCCTACGGCCATAGGTTGGGATCCGTATGACGACGAGGAAGAAAAAAGCCGTCAGCAGGATGCCTGGGTCACCATTCAGCGCTCGCATGCAATAGCTAATGGCTTACCGGTGATCAGCGTAAACCGTGTTGGTTTTGAAGTGGATCCGGCAGATTCCTCAAAAGGTATTTTGTTTTGGGGAACCAGCTTTGTAAGTGGTCCGCAAGGCGAAGTCCTGGCGAGGGCAAGCAGCCATGCTGGACAGAACCTTATCGCAAAAGCTGACATTGGCCGGTCGGAAGATATTCGGCGTATCTGGCCGTTTTTCAGGGATCGCCGCATCGATGATTACCAGGATCTGACCAAACGCTTTCTGGATGAGTTGTGAGTAGTCGTGAGATCTTCAGTCTTGCGTCTTGTGTCTTGATACTTGTGTCTGTGATCTAAAAGAAATCCTCGAAGTCGTTTGGAGCCCTTCTGTTTTCCTCGGCATCATCACAATCCAGGTTGATCATAAAATTCTCCGGTTTTTCGAACTGATGATCCGGTTTGTATTCCAGTGTTTCGTCGGCATATACTCTTCTCATAAACCGGCCCCAAATGGGCAAAGCCATGTTTGATCCCTGACCAAGACTGATGACGTCAAAGTGGATACTTCGCAGTTCAGCGCCGGTCCACGCGCCGGCTGCCAACTGAGGTACTACTCCCATAAACCATCCGTCTGAGTGATTCTGTGTCGTTCCTGTCTTGCCGGCAATCGGGTTATCAAATTTTCCATACACTTCGTTAAAGCGCAGGCGGACCCCGGTTCCCTTATCGATAACACCCTGCAATAGGTTGATCATCAGGTAGGCTGTTTGTTCATCAATGGCATCGTGCCGTTCGGGTTGGAAAGTGGAAATCACGTTCCCGTGTTTATCCTCAATCCGTGTAACAAAGAAGGGTGTTGTATAAACGCCTTTATTGGCATAGGTCCCATATGCTCCCACCATTTCGTATAGGGAAATGTCGGGTGTTCCCAGGAACATGGACGGAACAGGATCGATCGCGCTTGCAATTCCCAGCTTTCGCATCATCTCGACCATAGCCGGCGGATTGAACTGCTTCATGACCCAGGCGGAAATCTGATTCACGGAATTGGCTAATCCCCATTTCAGGGTGACCATTTTCCCGTCCATGTCAGTTGAACTTGAATTTCTGGCTTCCCATATTTTTCCATCAGGCATGATGAACTGCTGTTTCACGTTGGGAACCTTGGTGCAGGGGGACAAGCCATTCTGCATGGCCAATGTATATAGAAATGGCTTTATCGTGGAGCCAACCTGGCGTCTTCCACCGGTTGCCATGTCGTACATGAAGTATTTATAATTTGGGCCGCCTACATAAGCGCGGACTTCTCCGGTTGGAATATCCATGGCCAGGAATGAAGAGCGCAGGAAGGTCAGAGAATATCGGATCGAGTCCAGTGGTGTCATGACCGTATCTTTTTCGCCGTTCCATGAAAAGACAGTCATTTCGACCGGTGTATTAAAGTTTTTTCGGATTTTGTCTGAACTTAATCCTTCCTGCCGGAGAGTACGGTACCGTTCACTTTGTCGCATGCTCAGGTCGAGCAGACTATTGACCTCGGCTGCATTCATATCATTCGAAAAAGGAGGATTGTTGAGCTTTTTGGTCCGTTTGTCAAATGCAGGTTGCAGATCCGTTTTCAGATGTTCTTCAACGGCTTGTTCTGCATATTCCTGCATGCGGGAGTCAATCGTCGTGTAGATCCTCAGGCCATCCTCGTACAGATCGTAGTTAGTACCATCGGGTTTTAAATTTTTTTTGCACCATCCGTACAGCGGATTCGTTTCCCAGGCGATGGAGTCATCTTTATATTTTTGTATCTGCCAGGCACCATACTTGGAATGGTCAGGCTTACCGGCGCCCATTGTTTTACGCAGATATTCCCTGAAATAAGGCGCCAACCCGCTTTTGAAATCTTCTTTGTGAAAGTCAAGGTCAAGCGGCAAAGCCGCAGTAGCTTCATATTGCTCCTCATTGATGTACCCGTATTTTTCCATCTGTTTCAGCACGACATTCCTTCGTTGCAGGGTAAGCTCGGGCCTTCGCACAGGATTGTACAGTGACGAATTTTTTGCCATACCGATCAGCATGGCCGACTGATGCAACTTCAGCGAATCAGGCACTGTATTAAAATAAATGCGGGCTGCAGACTTGACACCAACCGCCAGGTTAAGAAAGTCATATTTATTGAGATACATGGTAATGATCTCTTCCTTGGTATAGCTCTTTTCAAGCTTGACGGCAATCACCCATTCCTTGAATTTTCGCAGTACCAGTTCCAGCTTGCTCTCAAATTGCTCGCGGGGAAACAACATCTTTGCCAATTGCTGGCTGATGGTACTGCCTCCTCCCGACCCACTGTCGCCCGTTAATATTCCTATTAGAACACGGAACAAGCCGCGTAAGTCGATACCGGAGTGCTTATAAAATCGTACATCTTCGGTCGCGATCAAGGCATTGACCAGGTTTTCGGGCAACTGGTCGTATGACACGAATGTTCTGTTTTCACGAAAATACCGTCCCAACACTACACCATTACGGGCGATAACCTCTGAAGCCAGCAAACTTTGAGGGTTTTCCAGCTCTTCAAATGTTGGCATTTCGCCAAGCTTTCCTTTGGCAATGGAAAAGAAAAGGATAAACACCAGGATGACTCCCAATAAATAAATTCCCCAAAATCCCCGGATATATTTTTTGAAGTTAGTTTTCTCTTGCTTCATATAAAGTTTTTGATTTTTCTCGCTTAATCGAAACGTTTACGGCTGCAAAGATAGCGAAACGATTAAAAATTATCCATCCCCCCTAAAAAAGGTAAATTTAGTTCTGATCCTGCTGTCGGAGCAGGTTAAGTGGGAATAACCGTAGTGTAATATTAATAAAATAATCATTTTCAAAGAAATATGTTTTAGAAATTTATTCCTGTAAAATTTGAAGTTCGTCTTACATTTTCCTTTATTTGCAAAAATTTTTACAAAACAGGAGGTTTTATGAGTGAGAATCTGGTTATTGTTGAGTCTCCGGCCAAAGCAAAGACGATAGGGAAGTTTTTAGGGAAGGATTTTATGGTTACTTCCAGCATGGGACATATCAGAGACCTCGAGAAAAAAGATTTCGGGATTGACATAGAAAATAATTTCGCTCCCAAATACATTGTTTCGCCCGACAAGAAGAAAATTGTCACTGATCTGAAGAAGCAGGCAAAAGAAGCGCAGATTGTATGGATCGCATCCGATGAGGACCGTGAGGGAGAAGCCATCGCATGGCACCTGAAGGAAGTTTTGAAGCTGGATCCTGAAAAGACCAAACGGATTGTTTTTCATGAAATTACTAAAGATGCTATTCTCAATGCCGTTAAAAATCCAAGGCCAATCGACATCAACCTGGTGAACGCCCAGCAAGCCCGTCGCGTGCTGGACCGGATCGTGGGTTTTGAGGTATCGCCTGTTTTATGGAAAAAGGTAAAGCCGTCGCTTTCGGCAGGTCGTGTGCAGTCAGTAGCTGTTCGGTTGATCGTTGAGCGGGAACGCGAGATCATCAATTTTCAAAGTCAGTCAGCTTTTCGTGTTACTGCCGTGTTTTTGGTACCTGATGCCAACGGGAATGTGGTTGAATTAAAAGCTGAACTAAATAGCCGGTTTGACAGAAAGGAAGATGCAGCAAGGTTTTTGGAAAAATGCAGTTCGTCCGAATTTACGATTGCCGAGATCGTTACCAAACCGTCAAAACGTACTCCTGCAGCTCCGTTTACTACTTCGACACTGCAGCAGGAAGCCAGCAGAAAGCTGGGTTTTTCGGTTTCCCAAACGATGTCGGTTGCACAGCGTTTGTACGAAGAAGGGAAAATTACCTACATGCGTACTGACTCGGTTAATTTATCCTCGTTGGCAATAAATACTGCAAAAAGTAAAGTGATCAGCACGCATGGAGAGCGGTACCTGAAAACCAGACAATATAAAACCAAATCGAAAGGAGCACAGGAAGCGCACGAAGCTATTCGTCCAACTTATATCGATCAGGAGGAGATCAGTGGGTCGACCCAGGAGAAAAGATTGTACGATCTGATCTGGAAACGGACAATCGCTTCGCAGATGTCTGATGCGGAACTTGAACGTACCACGATCACCATTAAAGTTTCCAACTCTTCTGAACTTTTCCAGGCTGTTGGCGAGGTGATCAAATTTGACGGTTTTCTGAAGGTTTACATGGAGTCGAGCGATAATGAGGAGGAAAACGGTGAGTCGAAAGCATTGCTTCCGTTAGTCATTGTAAATCAGGAATTGCGTGCCGAATCCATTCAGGCAACGGAACGTTTCAGTCAAAAGCCAGCCCGTTATACGGAAGCCAGTCTTGTAAAAAAGCTGGAAGAACAGGGTATCGGGCGTCCGTCAACTTACGCTCCGATCATTACGACGATCCAGAATCGCGGATATGTGATCAAAGAAGACCGGATGGGCCTGGAACGTCAGTTTACACAGCTCACCTTAAAAAACAATAAGGTAACAGAAAAGATTAAAACCGAAATTACAGGCACTGAAAAGTCGAAGTTGTTCCCGACCGATATCGGTATGGTGGTCAATGATTTTCTTGTGAAATATTTTAAGAAGATCATGGACTATAATTTTACAGCACGCGTGGAGGTTAACCTGGATGAGATTGCTGATGGTAAGCGAATCTGGAATGAGGTGATCGAAGAGTTCTATCGTCCGTTCCATAAAAATGTAGAAAATGTACTTGAACAATCGGAGCGGATCAAAGGTGAACGCCACCTGGGAAATGACCCGGTAAGCGGAAAGCCGGTTTATGTAAAGATTGGCCGTTTCGGTCCCTTGGCCCAGATGGGCGAGGTAACCGAGAACGGTGAAAAACCTCAGTTTGCCAGTCTTCGTTCAGGACAGATCCTTGAAACCATCACACTCGAAGACGCGCTGGAGCTATTTAAACTTCCACGCGAGATCGGCGAATACGAAAATAAGAAGGTCACGGTGGCGATTGGCCGTTTCGGTCCTTATGTGCGTCATGACAATCAGTTCGTTTCTCTTCAGAAGGGCGTGGATGATCCGTATTCAATCGATTTGCCGCGAGCCGTTGAACTGATCGAGGGTAAACGTGAAAAGGACAGCAATGCCCTGATTAAAACTTTTGATGAGGAACCGGAACTGAGAATCTTAAATGGGCGCTGGGGACCTTATCTTTCATACAAAAAGAAAAATTTTAAACTTCCGAAGGGAACAGATGCCGGAAAACTATCCTTGGAAGATTGTCTGAAAATTGTAAAAGAAAGCACACCAGCTAAAAAAGGACGAAAGAAATAGACTGAGTATTGCGTCAGATTGCTTCACTTTGTTCGCAATGAAGGTTATCAAAAAATGGAAAAATGGAACTCGACCTTTACCTGAAACCGGTTGATTTTACAAAGATAAAGCTTGCTCCCTGGGCTCAGAAAAAATATGCCCTGGGAACCTTGCTGGAAAAGAACCGCGAGAGACTTTCCCTTGATAAAGCAAAGATCGTGATCGTTGGAGTGGAGGAAGACCGTAACGCTGTTGTAAAGGGAAGCGCCGAAGCGCCCGACCGGATCAGGGAGTATTTGTACAGTTTAAACCGGGTAGCTCCGCGCTTTAAAATTCTTGATATTGGGAATGTTCGTTGTGGCAATACTCCCAATGATACTTATTTCGCACTGAAAGATGTTTGCCGGGAGCTGATTGATCATGGTATTACTGTGGTGGTGCTTGGGGGCAGCCAGGATCTGACCTTTGGGATTGTCAAAGCATTTGAAGAGCGGCTTTTCTGCCTGGTGAATGTGGATCCAAAGCTGGATTACCATAAGGGTGACAAAGCCATTGATTCAGAAAATTATCTCAATTTAGTTCTGAGACGGCCTTCTACACTTTATTCACAGGTTACCCTGGGGTACCAGAATTATTTTGTGGATAGCCTCGAACTCCAGCATGCATCTGATCAGGATGCTGAAACCAAACGCCTGGGGCAATTACGTTACAACATGCCGACAATTGAGCCTTACATGAGGGAAGCCGACATTGTAAGCTTTGATCTGAATGCCGTGAGGCAGGTGGAAGCGCCGGGACAATACTTTGCTTCGCCAAATGGATTTTATGCAGAGGAAGCCTGCCAGATATCACATTATGCGGGAATCGGTGATCATGTTAAAGTGGCTGGTTTTTTCAACCTGATACCACGACTTGATTCCAGTGACCTTAGTTGCAAGCTGATGGCCCAGATCGTATGGCATTTCATTGAAGGTTTTTATTGCCGGATTGTGGAAGATCCGGAAAAAAATGTGCATGATTTCAATGAATTTATTATTGATCTGGAGGATCTTGATATGCAGATTACCTTTTATCAGAGCCACAAAACAAACCGGTGGTGGATGAAAATTTTTAATGAATACAATGATACGGATCGCCTTGTCCCCTGCACACAGGAAGATTACGACATGGCAGCCCGTTATGAAGTCCCCGACCGCTGGTGGAGGCATGTCAGACGCTTAAGTGACACCCGGCGGAACTCCCGCACCCAACCCCGGTAAAACCTTACTTCCTCTAAAAGGTCCATAACGTCCATACCCAAAGGAAAAGATTACGGGCAGAGCCAGTGGACTCGTTTTATCTTTATCTTGCAGCATAAAACCAAGCCTGAAAAACTGTGAGAAAAATTTTGCTGTCAATTCTTCTGTTTCCACTGTCAGTCTTTGCGCAGTCGCCGCTTCAGCATGTGGACCCCTTAATCGGGACTGCTCCGGCAACAACCGAAAGCGCCATGCGTCACAGTGAAGCCGGATCGGAGCTCAAGGGGCAGACCTTTCCCGCGGTGGGACGACCGTTTGGAATGACCCAATGGACTCCTGAAACCAGAAATACGGAGGCCAAGTGTGTTGTTCCCTATTATTACAAAGATCAGTTTCTTACCGGGTTCCGCGGTTCTCACTGGATGAGCGGAAGTTGCACGCAGGACTATGGAAGTGCAACTATAATGCCCTTTACAACCGGGCGGATTGATACAGTTCAAAAGTGTCCGGTGGCAAGACTTGATCACCGCATGGAAACGGCTTCACCTTCCTTTTACCGCATTCTGCTTCCGGAGTATCAGATTAAAACTGAACTGACGGGTTCTGTCCGTTCCGGTTTCTTCAGATTCAGCTATACATCTGCGGATGGCAATTATTTGTACATCAGGCTCAACAGTGATGAAAAACAAGGCCGGATCTGGTTCGATCCGCTGAAAAATGAAGTGATCGGCTATAATCCGGTACACCGCATCTATCAGGGATGGGGTCAGCCTGCGGGCATCAGCGGGTGGTTTGTCTTTCATTTTGACAGTCCTGTTTCTGTGATCTCTCAATCGGAACAGGAAATGATCATTTGTTTTCAAAAGCAGAAGGTCGTTCAGGTAATGATTGGGACTTCCTTTACGGGCGCTGAAGGTGCCAGGAATAACCTGAAAGCTGAAATAAGGGGCAGGAGCTTTGATCAGCTCCGGAATGAAAGCGAAAGGGAATGGAATCGTACCCTGGGTAAGGTAAAAGTAAAGGGAGCATCGGAGGAAGATCTCGTCAAGTTTTATACCGGGCTTTATCATTGTTATCTTTTACCGCGCATTGCCAGTGATCTTGATGGAAGTTATCCCGGTTTTGCACAGGATACTGCCATTCATAAAGCGACCGGTTTTATTTATTATGACGATTTTTCGATGTGGGACACTTACCGGACTCTTCATCCTCTGATGACGATCCTGGAACCAGACCGAAGCCTGGACATGATCAAATCCCTGGTTTTAAAAGCGCAACAGGGCGGCTGGATGCCTATATTCCCGAAATGGGCGAATTATACTGCTGCCATGATCGGCGATCATGTGAGCACCATGATTGCCGATGCGTACAGTCGCGGAATAACAGGCTTCAATGTCGATACTGCTTATTATTACATGCGGAAAAATGCCTTCGACCGGCCATCCGAGGCAGAGTATCTGGATGGCAAGGGACGAAGGGCTCTGACCAGTTACCTCCGGCATGGTTATATTCCACTGGAGGATCCTGTAAACGAGGCGTTCCACAAGAAGGAGCAGGTGTCGCGGACCCTCGAATACGCCCTGGATGATTATGCTTTGGCCTGCTTTGCAAAGAAGATCGGGAAAGGGGCGGATTTTGACATTCTGATCAAACGGTCTCAGAACTACAGGAATGTTTTTGATACGTTGACCGGCTATGTCCGTGGCCGCTATGCGGATGGCAGATGGATTGAGCCTTTTGACCCGAATATTAAAAGCAGCTTCATTACAGAAGGAACGGCCTTTCAGTATACCTGGTATGTGCCGCATGACGTCCCGGGTCTGATCAATATGTTTGGGGGTAGGGAAAAGTTTCTGGACAGGCTGAATGTTTTTTTTGACAGGGGTTATTACTGGCACGGGAATGAAACGGATCAGCAGGCGCCATATCTGTTTGCTATGGCGGGCAATCCGGAGAAAACACAGGAATGGGTACGTAAAATAATCATCGCTGAATATGGAACGGGTCCCGGAGGTCTAAGCGGAAACGAAGATGCCGGGCAGATGT
>Ga0074195_1002817_pt1 | contig 17984 bp, 16 predicted proteins | sample EPASupsiteHSE623_FD_64525 | JGI IMG/M metagenome (GOLD analysis project Ga0074195, IMG submission 64525) | Bioremediated contaminated groundwater from EPA Superfund site, New Mexico - Sample HSE6-23 | ecosystem: Environmental > Aquatic > Deep subsurface > Groundwater > Contaminated ...
CTAAAATTCCTTCGGCTTAATAGCCTCGCAAACTAATTTTGCAAAATGTCGCGATTTCGTCGTCTTTGTTTAATTCCGACAACCGGCTGCGCAACTGCCCCAGTAACTGGGTGGCCGATCAAGGCTGCACAAACATCATAGTCGGGGGTATGGGCGAAGCAGCACAGGCTATTTTACAAGGACGCGGCGTACAAGTCTTATGCGGTGCACCTTCTGATACTCCTGAAAACCTCGTTGCTCTATATCTACAAGGTGTACTTACCGATTCAGGAAACTCCTGCGATCACGATCATGATCATGGAGAACATGGCCACGGCTGCGGCGGTCACTAAATAAACCTAAAGGCTCATCTAAAGGGATGTTATGACACTGTTGGAAAAAGCAAAAATTAATGTAGATTACTTTAAATCTATCTGCAATCATGCATAAAAAAGCTTGGATACTTTCTCAAGTATCCAAGCTTTACTTTTACGGTACAAGACTGGGGAAGATAGATGCAAACATCCAGACCAACATACCAAGAAATAAGGCATAAGGAATGGCAAACTTGATAGTTCTCCGCATGATCAAGCCTTCCTTGCCCATCAGTCCTACTGCTGTTGCAGCGATAACAATACTTTGCGGCGAGATCATTTTGCCTGCCGTAGCACCAGCATTCCCTCCTGATGCTAGTAATATATCGGAAATTCCCATTCCCTGCGCGGTAAGCTTTTGCAGATTGCCGAACAAAGCATTGGCAGAAGTATTACTGCCGGTAATAAATACGCCAAGAGCGCCAATTAGAGGACTAAGAAACGGCATCAATTGCGCATTTACAGTCTCTATTAGACTCTGTGACATGATAGCAATCATGGACTTCTGTCCGATTCCTGTTGCGGTAGCCCAAACTACGACTTTGGTCTTAGGGTCTATAATCGGCAGCGCCATATTCATTACCTCAGAAATAGACAGAATACAAGCAACTGTTATAAATGCTGGCATCATTTGTTTTACAGTGACCCCAACCTGCTTGGTAAAATGAGAGAAACCTATTCCCATAAATTTGAATGCAATCAAGCCTGCAATCATCATAACGGTACCTGGGCTTTGCAACCAAGGGAAAGCATACAATTTCCCTGGGTTATAAATCTCGAATTTAATCAAAAGAGCTTCAAAACCAGGGACTTTTCCCGAAACATAAGGAGCCGTAGACGGTAAATTAACAGCAAGAATACATAAAGTGAGCAAAATATATGGGAGCCAAGACATGCCCATTTCTTTAAAGTCGATGTCGCGACGCCCATTAAAGGCCGGTACCGTTTCCCCAGGAAATACCCAAACCGCTTCATCAGACTTGTGATTATAAAGATATACAGCTAAACATCCGATACACACCAACGAGCCAACGATGGTTGCCAACGTGGAACCAATCGTATTACAAATTACAAACTGTACAACAGAAAAGCTAAGACCTGTTATTAAAATAGCCGGCATAATGGTTTTCATGCCTTTCACACCGGACATAACATACACGGTGACAAAGGTCATAATAAACGCCATAATCGGCATCAAGCGTCCCGTCATCTGCGACAGCTTCATGAAGTCCAAGCCAGTCGTTAATGCTAGAGTATGAGTCGGAATAGACAAGGACCCAAAAGGAACTGGCCCGGTATTAGCAACAAGACATACCAACGCTGCCATCATCGGATCATACCCCAGGCCAACAAGAATACTGGCCGGAATCGCAACCGGAGAACCAAAGCCAGTGATACCTTCTAGGAATGCGCTAAAGCCGTAACCAATAAGGAGAGCTTGCGCTCTTCTGTCTAAGGTCAGCGAAGACATCGCATTCTGCAGTTTATCCATCCATCCAGTAGTTTTTAATACGTTATATATTACAATTGCACCGAATGGAATATACATAATCGGGAACAACCCAACCAGTGCTCCCTGCATTGCGGCCAATATTGTAACCTGGGCCGGAAAACCAAAATAAAAGATTGCAAGCAATATGGTAAGCAGCCAGGCAATTGGAGCCACTTTTACAGCAGGTTTCATCAAAACAGGAAGACCAATTAACAAGACGACTAACGGTAATGTAGCGACTAAAGCATCCAAAACATATCCCTCCTCGTCATTATGGATAACTAATCAACCATCTTTATGCAGATTTATAAATACCTCCTTCCTGGAATTGAAACATAACGCATAGAATTCATTCTCAATGAAATTCAGACCAAATCGAAATTTATTAGATAACAGGCCCTAACATATATATATCCATAGAGTTTGTGTACCCAGATATCTCAGCTTTTGTCATAGTCCCAGAGGCGACCAGGGCTAGTTCTTCCAAAATACGCCGTCCAGCATCAGGAATGGTATCTCCCCCGTCAATTACCGCACTCAGATTCATATCAATATGATCGCTCATTTTCTCTGCTGCCGTACGACTACCCGTGATTTTTAGTACTGGCACGAAAGGAAAGCCTTGTGGTGCGCCTCTGCCAGTGGCAAAAGTGATGACATTACACCCTGCAGCAGCTAAGCCTGTGAGAATTTCCGGCTCGCGACCTGGAGAATCCATGACCACCAATCCTTTTACCGTAGGGCGAACGCCATATTCATACACGGCTTGAATCGGCGCTGAACCAGCTTTAGCAATGGCACCGAGGGACTTTTCCTCTATAGTGGTAAGTCCTCCCTTGATATTACCGCCAGTGGGCTGACCACCCCGAATATCTTCTCCTACTGCCATAGCCCGATTTTCCATGCGCTTCACTAGATTGAAAATACCCTGGGCTACCTGTTCATTGGCGGCATGACGGGCGAGGATATGTTCAGCTCCAATAAATTCGGTCACTTCCCCTAGAACGGATGTGCCTCCAGCAGCTACTAGTAAATCAGATGCCACACCAATGGCCGGATTAGGCACCAGCCCAGAAGTAGTATCCGAGCTGCCGCATTTCATGCCCATAACCAGTTCACTGATGGGGAAAGCCTCCCTTTGCTGCAGTGATGCCGCTCTCACCATGTCCTGGGCCATTAATATCCCTTGTGCCGTAGTACGTGCCGCACCTCCCGTTTCCTGAACTACAATATGCTCTACTTGTTTGCCACTAGCTTTAATACCTTCTATCACTTCAGAGAGATCGGTACTCTCACATCCTAAACTAACAATAATTACCGAATGTAAGTTAGGATTACAGCCCAATCCTATCAGTGTGCGATTAACGCGCCCAATATCCAGCGGTGTTTGACAGCATCCTTGATGGTGGGTAAAACGCGCCGTCCCTTGTACTTGTTTAACAATAGCTTCAACCACCTCATTAACACATACAACTGCCGATAAAACACCTACATAATTGCGTGTACCGACTGTACCATTTGCTCTGCGGTATCCCATAAATTCCATGATTTATACCTCCCCCTGCAAATCACCACGTCCGCGCAAGCTTTCAATATTCTGTACGTGAGCATGATGACCCCTTCCGATATTAGCTGTTGCTTGTCCAATGACTTCACCATACTTAAGAATATGTTCTCCTAGAGAGATATCCCGCACTGAAAACTTGTGTCCATACGGAATATCCTCCTCTATAATTATATAGTTAAGTTCGGTACCCGCTCGAACCGCTGCCGTCTGACCTGCTTTCAGTTCTTGAACTGCAGTCGCCACGTTGTCTGTTGGATGTAATACAATAGCATCGATAGCCATTTTTTATTCCTCCTTTACCTTTTTCCTAGTCAGTTATAATTACTGCTACACCATCAGGAATTACTGTGAATGTAGCCTGCTGACCAACAATACCCTCTGCCATCGCCAAAGCCTCGTTAATGGTCAGTGCCGCTTTAAATCCCATAGTCTTAATCATCTGATGATCGCATTGATCCGTTACAATAATGACTGAATGTTTAAGTTGAATACGAGCTATGATCTGTGCCGCCCATTGGTCCGGAATGGTAGACTCCCTGTCAATTTTCATAATTTTGTCCATTATTTCTCTAGCCCCGCCCGGTGCCTCTTTAAACCACTTAAAGAAGGTCTCACCGCCATGTCCATCATTGCAAGCTGCACAGATAATAATTACACCGCCTTTTTGGCAAGTAGCCTCAGCGGATGACAGTCCTTTCACCAGTTGATACACGTTCTGATCAAGGGGATATCCGCCATTGGAAGTAATCACGATATCCGCCGGCTTTGCCTTAACGGAAGCGAGTTCTTTAACAAATTGGCAGCCTGCTAGATGCGCCTGCTCCGAGTCACCGGCAAAGGCGCTGATAATCTTCTTATCTGCGTCAATGACGACATTTATGATAAATGCCAACTTTGCCTGTTTGGCTGCGAACAGCATATCATCATGAAGCGGATTTCCATCTAAAATTCCCACCCGCGCCTTTTCATGAGCAATAAATTCGGCGCAGTGATTGGCCAAGACCGTTACTCCACTGACTATTCCAGGTAAAATGCTTTTACGCCCGCCGGAAAAACCTGCGAATAAGTGAGGTTCAATAAAGCCTTCTGCAATCAGCAAATCTGCTTGCATCGCCATTTTGTTTATAATCAAATCCCCCCCAGAAGGCAGTTTCCCGACATGAACCAGCGAAGCATTATCCCAGCAGTCGTGAATGACGATTTTCTCAGTTTTCAGCAATTCATCCCCAAACTTGTTTAAAAGCTCTTCATGAGTGCTGGCACGATGAAAACCAGTAGCCACCAAAAAGGTAATATCTGCGTCCGGATTAACACTGCGAATTTCTGCCAGTATTAACGGAGCAATAATCGCAGTTGGAACAGGTCTGGTATGATCGCTAGTTACAATTACTATCTTTTTGCGTCCCTTGGCTAAATCACGCAGCTTGGGGGACCCAATCGGATTTTTCAAAGCGGTTCGAACAAGTTCCGCTTCGCCAGCCTCAGGATTGTAATGATGAGCGTGGGATTCTAAAACTCCTTTCAAGCTCTCATCAGGAATCGATGCTTCAATATGGCTTCTACTGTAAGGAATGTTGATAACGGTCATCTTTCGTCCCTCCAAAACACAGAGTCTAGTACCCCAATCAGGTCACTATATATTTTCAATTATTTTAAATTCGCACCTTTGTACTCAATGGACAAAAAACCGGCAATTTTATAGCACTTTTTGTTCACTGGTAACACATTGCTTTTTACACTGTCGACAGGTACATTTACTCAGCATGTGGAAGGTACTAAAATACTCAACAGTGAACTCCTACTCATAGAAGTGAGATTTTAAAATTAGATAAAGAATATACAAAAGGAGTTGACTGTGGCTGATGATTATCTCAAGTGAGTTAGCACAAAAAATCGTTGATCAACTTATGGATATCGTCCAACGGAATGTCAATATTATGGATTGTAGTGGAGTAATCATTGCCTCTGGACAACCCCACCGCGTAAACACCTTTCACCAAGGCGGTAAATTGGCTGTAGATAGACAAACCGTCGTGGAAATTCACCCTGAAAATGTTCAAGATTATACCGGCGCTTTACCGGGAGTAATGTGGCCCATTGACTTAAAAGAAAAGATTATCGGTGTAGTTGGGGTAACAGGTGAACCGCATGAAGTTCGTAATACAGCCAAGTTAGTTAAGACGGTCACTGAGCTGATCTTAGACCGTGAAATGTTTCTAGCAGATTACAGGTCAGAAAACCGAATAAAAGAACAACTAGTGACTTTGCTATTTTCTGAAAACCCTGATGCGGTGATGGACGATATTAAAACCTTAACCGAAATACTAAATTGCAAATTCACTCTACCCAGAATTGTAATTTTAATTAAACTAGAGCCCTTAAGCAACGATGAGTTCACCGCTAATGGTTTGCAAAATCTATTTTCCGCTCGTATGAGAGAAAACGTATTGAGAATGATTAATGAATCTACCTATTTTACTACCGAGGATATAAGCTTATTTTATAAAAAAAATCTGTGCATCATTAAAGCTATACCAGATCAATTAGCTGCAAAAAAAATTAAGGTATGTACCACGAGTATTGCTACTATGTTGAATTCGTTCCAACCAGCACTAAAGATCCAGATGGGGATTGGCAGTCGGGCATTGCACGAGTCACAACTTCGTCAGTCTTACAACGAAGCAATGTTCGCACTGGAATACCCCTCGGCAAATATAATCCGTTCGATTGATGAGTATGAGATATTATTAGATTATTTGTTTGATAACCAGTTCGCGCGATATAGCTCTTGCTTAGCCATAAGAGAGTTAAAACAAAAATTCGATCAAATTAAGGTTGCCTATGATATGCAAACAACTTTGGCCTGCCTGCTTGTTAATAATCTAAACATTTCCTTGACTGCCAGCCATTTATTTATCCATCGAAATACTTTAAAGTTTAGACTCGAAAAGTTGAAAAAGATAGTGGGATTAGATCCGTGTCACGTTTTCCAACACGCGCTGTTGTGTAAAATTCTGCTGTCTTTAGATAACAACATAAAATAACTGAACCGCATCTGGCTGCAGATGCGGTTCAGTTATTTTATAAGCTTTTTTCTAAACATTATCACTTTAAATAAGTTTAACAGTCAAGACTATCCCTCAAGAACCAATCGAAAATTTGAATTTATACAATAGCACTTTTAACTATTACAGTCGCTCTTCATCTTCATAGTTTTTTTAAGAAAGAACATAGCCAGCACTACTACAGGAATTCCAAACATAAAAATTAAGTTAATGAAAGGTATGTAGTATTCCATAATCTCGAATACGATAACAGATTTAAGAATGTCTGTTTTTAACGCAAATATGAATATCAATATAATCATGGGAATAATGAGAACTTTACGATTTTTAAGTCCCCAAACTTGTACAAAGCTTAGAGTAGCCAAATATAACAATAGTGAAATTTTTAAGAACATACCAATATTCCACGCGGCAACAATGAGAAATTCTATACGTGTGATAAATTCATAAACGTAAATTTGTTTTATAAAAAGATAATAGGGGTCAAATGTTTTTTTAGGGACATCTAGTCCTAATCCTGCCAGCGTTGAAACTATGATTATAAGGGAAAATGCAGTAATGATGATAACTGACCAGAAAATAATCATAGTTGTATTCCCTTTTTTAGTAATGGACGGAGTCAGCATAGCAAAAGCTATAATTTCATTTATTCCAGCAGCACTACTAAATGCCAGGGAGTTGATCTCCCAAAAAGTGGAGTCAGCTAATATTGGCAGAAATACTTTGAAATCCATATCCTGTATTTGCAGCAGCGCATAAAGAACAACAATAGTTAAAATCTGCGGGGTGAAAATCTCAGCCGACCGGGCAATACATTCCAAGCCCTTATATACACCATACGCACAACATAATAAGGCAAGTAATATAATGGCATAGTCAGGTGTTTCAACAAAATTTATCGGCTTGAGAATATTATCAAACAACGATAAATCCATGGTAGCAATAAATAAAAAATAGACAACATATAATGTACCAAGTATTTTCCCGACTAATTTACCAGTTATTATTTGTAAATACTCTATTATCGTAAATTCAGCGAATTGTTTACTTAGAAATAATATAGGAGCACATAAAATTGATATGTAAAACAGTGAGACAATTTCTGTTATCCATACATCCTGGTTAGAAGATTTAAACCATAATAGTACTATAGATATGCGGCAAATACTCAGTAATAAAATAACTTGTATTGGAGATATTTTTTCTGAATTTGTCATTAATTTTAGTTATCCCCTTTTTATTCTTTCACAGGAAGTGAGGATTTTCCTGTTTTTGTTATCTTTGCTTCTGTTTCCACTTCAATGGTTGCTTGTGAGAATAATTCATCCCAGTTATCTTGCATGTTTTTCCATTCGTGAGGGTATTTGCGATGGACAAGCTGTCCAAAACCGAAAACATCAGATCTATATTCTTTTTGTACCTTTAGCAAGGTATTTTCTACTTCCTGTTTAATAGCTTGTGAAGTTGCGTATTCCAGGGTTTCTATTACCGTCGGATCTGTTATTTTGATATTAGATGTCTGTTCGTCCAGCATACCTACCATATTAATCTTCACTTTGATCTTTATATTAGTACCATTAATCTCTACCTCATTCTTGCTTCCTGATTTTAATATTTCTACAGAAGTACTGCCATTGCTGTCAGGGGTAGGGACTGTAACGATACCACTAGACACCTTGCCCACTACCCAGTTATAGCCTTTTGTTTCCGGGCCATCCAGAAATCCGACCAGTCTGTCCTTCAAAAACACGGCTGATCCTTCCACGCTCAATTCGTACTCTTCACGTTCTCCTTTTGCAACTTTATCCTTTTTCACTTTTTTTAGTACAGTAACTATGGGGTTTATCCCTTTGCTGTGATAGGACTTTAAGAAATCTAAAACTTTGGAATCAACACTTGTCGAATGTACTTTATATTGTCTAACTAAATCTTCGACATAGCTAGAAGGAATAGTATTGATTCCGCCGGTAATGCTCATAACATCGGCAGCGGGAGAGTCTTTTACAATTACTAAATGCATTGTCAATCTCAGCTCATGATCTCGCAAAATCATATCAAGATGCTCTGCCAATCCCTTTCTAGCGAGTTCTTCGCTAAACAAAAATCCTTTTGTATGCGATACGAACAGTTTTCGGTCAAACCTCATCGGTACGGCTCGGAATGTTTCTATAAGAGTCCTGCCATTAGCTTGCATATACGTAACAGGTGTTTGAGCTTTATCGCCACCACCATTACTGGTTTTCTCAGGCTTAATGATCTCAAACGTGCTTTTAATACCGTTATTACCAGTGTCTACACCAACCATGCCGATAATTCCAAGGGTGTTTAACTCGCGACGATTCCAGCACCCGGTAAGCGATAAGGTTATCACTAGTATTAGAGTTATTACAAACACTCTTTTAAGTATCGTCATTAGTTTTACCCCCGCCTTTGCCGGTTGTCTTTTGCGATAGCTTTTGGCCTCTTTTTCATTAGCCATAGGGGAAATCTAATAATAAAATCCTTCAAAACTCCTTGCGAAGAAGGAGCCAGCGGGGATGTGTAGGGAACGCCAAAAGAGCGCAGCGAAACTGCCTGCATTACGACGATGAATATCCCGCACACGATGCCATATAGGCCCATTACGGTGCCTGCAATTAAGAAAAAAAATCGATAAATCATGACAGCTTCTGCTAAAGCCGGTACAATAAACCCAGAAACCCCGGCAATGGCGATTACAATAACCACGGGAGCGCTTACGAGGCCGGCACTTACTGCGCTTTCGCCAACAATTAACGCGCCCACGATACTAATTGCCGAGCCTACCGCCCTGGGAAGTCTGATACCTGATTCGCGGAGCAACTCATAAAAAATTGACATTATAAGCATCTCCGCCCCAGCAGGAAATGGTATATCCGAGATAGAACCAGCCATGCGTAATAGAAGTATCGTTGGAATCATTTCTTGATGATAAGTCTGAAGAGCAACATACAAACCGGGAACTAATATACTTATTAGAAGAGCTAAGACTCGGAGTATTCTCCATATAGATGCCATGAAGGGTCGATTGTAGTAATCCTCACTGGTTTGCAGTGTCTCGATAAACAAGTGAGGGACGGTAAGTACATGTGGAGTCCCATCACAAAATATAGCTACCCGACCTTCGAGAATCTTGGCCGCAATAATATCGGGCTTTTGGGTATTAGCAACGGTCGCCAGTGGCGAAAATGGACTATCTTCGATAAACTGCTCAATGTAACCTGTTTCGAGTATAGAATCAGTGTCAATTCTATTTAACCGTCTTTTCACTTCACCCAGTACTGCTTGGTTTACAATGCCATCAATATAGGCGATAGCAACATTGGTTTTTGTCTGCTTGCCCAGGGTGATATATTCAAATACCAAATTAGGGTTCTTTATCTTACGCCGCAATAAACTAGTATTTGTTCTGATATTTTCAATAAAACCTTCACGTGGCCCCCTAATAACTGACTCGGTATCAGGCTCAGCTACCGCTCTTTTTTCCCATCCTCTAGAATCGAGAAGAAGGGCTGTATTTACTCCATCAACAAACATAGCTGCATTACCATTTAATACATCATCTATAACTGCGGACATTTTTTTTGTTTCAATCACGTTTGCTGTGATTAAGCTTTTAAAAATTTTCGAATTAAGAAGCTTATTTGCTTGCAGATCTTTAGAGTTGGTAATAAACGGGTTAATAACATCACGCCTTAAGGTTTCCTTGTTTATTAGCCCGTCAATACATACTATTAAGAATTTTACGCCTGATAAGGTAGCAAATTCATTAAACAAGACATCGCCACTTTTTTTGAATGTATTTTCCAAAAAAGTTTTATTGTCTGCTATGGACGTAAAGACGGCCGCAGCTTTGACGTGTCTAAGCTTATCTATAATCTGCGAGATGTTGACTGCAGTTTTATCACTTTCTACAATTAGCTGTTTAAGAGCATAAAGCTTCTTCTTGACCGTGAAATGCGAAGTTTCCGATATAACAGTCGATATCTTATTTATATGTAGACACTTTTGCCCTTTCAACAACGGACACCACCTATAAAATACCTGCGATAATTTAGTATTACACTATACAGGGGTTATTACCCATTGGTACCGGCAAATTGCTTTAAATAAATTGTGGTTTTAATGTGTCTCGATGATAGTAAAGTAAAAATGGCTGCTACGCTAGAGGGCCTGATTCTTAAAATCAAGAATCCCGCGAGGCCTTCAATGGCGACGCGGGATAAAATTCAGTATTTTCCTGACGTTTATTGTTTAGAGTCTTACTGACCAAGTTGTTTTTTGAAAACAAACCAACTTGGTCTTATTACAGAAATTACATACCGAAAGTATCACAGGAACTTCTACTAGAACTCCCACGACTGTAGCGAGGGTAGCTCCATACTTTATACCAAACAAGAAAACACTTACTGCTACGGCAAGCTAGAAGAAATTGCTCGCACCAATCAGCTCGCCAGGTGCAGCGATATTGTGCGGAACCTTAAAAAATTCAGAAAGCCAATATAGTTAAAATACACTTGTATAGTAATTGGATGGCTACACGATATTAAACCAATTACTTAAAATTACCCCTCCTTGGAAGGCAAAGATAATAACCAAAGTTGCCAACAAAGAAATTATCGTAACTGGCTTAAGTGGAGTAAGAAATTTGGTATTAAACCACTCTTCACCTTTCGATGAGAGCAATAACTTCCTTGTTCAGCAGGCGAACAGCTTGAATTATCACAGGCTTTAGCAAGCTTTATTACTTTACAATCAATCCTAATAATTTTGCTAAATCAGCTGCTTGAGAAGTACTAACAATCGCTCCTTTTAATTCCTCACCTGATACAATTATTCCATCAACCTGACTTCTTGTTAGGTCGATTCCTTCTAACGGTGTTTTGAAAAAGCTTGTACCTATAAGTTTTACATCCTCCAATTCCAAATTTGTCAATTTACATTCTGTAATATTCCCATTACTTAGATCACTTTCTAAAATACTCACATTCTTTAGTTTATCAGCGAAAAAGTTTGCATATTTAAAATTATTATTTATTAGAGATACATGCTGTAAATTGCTATTCAGCAAATTTATGCCTACCCCTTTGCATGAGGTAATTTCGCATCTATTGAAATATCCATCGTTAAAACTGCTATTAGATAAGTCACAAAACTTAAAGATAACGTCTATAAAATCAGTTCTTCGAAATATACAATTATTAAATTTGCAATTCTCAAAAATAACTTCGTTAAAACAGACTGCTGATATATCAATATCAACAAAGGACATATCCTTTATACATTTTTTAACAATATCTCTTTCCTCTTCCTTAGATATATTAATCATGAGTAATAAATCATCTACTGTATCAAGCTCGTTTGAGATAGTAGGTTTTACATTTTTCATGTTACTCCTCCATGACAACAGCCTATTGATTTTCTCAACACAGTTAAGTATCAATACTATGCAATACAACATTTCTAGATAATCCAACTGAATCCTCTCATTTTATTAACAGCAGCTCCATCCTCAGAAAGATCGTCATACCGCAGTAAATAGCAATCTGTCCTATCATTGTTTTGGAGACGGTTTCATAAAGTCCTCCTTCTAAAATTACATATATATTGTTCTCGATAAACCTTTCCTTGATCGCATTTTAGTGTCATTAAATCGAAATGTTTTCTGCAAAGTTGGCAAAACATTTCTTTATTTTGTTTTTGCTATCAATTTGGACTGCTTGTGCAAAATTGTAATTTAAATAGAGATGCTCAGCATGTTGAGTGATTTATATCTTGCATTTTTATAATGGCCATTGTATTTGGGGAGAAAGGATTTACGAATCTCAAAATAAATTCATTTCCTTTCGATAAATAAGTTAGCCTAGCTAACTATTAGAGTAAAAATTTACATAAGTCTACAATTTCGTTAATGATATATATAATTCTATCGGTGAATCTTTTTTAATAGTGTTAATAAAAGTGCGGCTTCTTCATCAGTCAACTTCTCAGTTAGTTCATCACAAGTTCGCCAGTAGATAGGCATCACTTGATGCAATAGCTGATGGCCTTTAGCAGCAATGGTGACATTAACCATTCTTTGATCCTCTTTGTTGATTGTTCGAACAATGAATTGATGTTCTTCCAGCCAGTTTAGTTGTTTGGTCACAGACGCACGCCGAATACCCAGTTTGTCAGCAATTTCTGAAGGCTGTAAAATTTTGGACTGGTCGTTAGCGACTAAGATTAATAATAAAGAAAGTTTGCTTTCTGAAATTTGGTAATCTTCTAAAGCTCTATTTACTGCATCTAACACATCATCTGCCAAAAACAGCAACAATTGACCTAACTGAGATCGATGATTTGGGGGGTCAATGATATATTGTTCTTTCATAATTGTATTCCTTCCTTTTACAATAATTACCCTGGCTAACTATCTAGGTAAGAATAAACTATTTCTACATAAACTCTTGATGCTTGCTGTTAATTAACCTGGCTAATTAATTTATTTATAGAATAGCACAGATATCTATCAAGAATCTATGCTATTCTCACAAAAATAGTACTTTTATTCATTTTAGGTAAACGATTTCTAGAGACAACTATTTCATGTTGCTTCAACTTAAGAGCATAACCTTTTAACTTCATGGGTATGAGTCAAGTAACCGTCCCTTGACTCACGACTCAGACCGTGTTGATGGTTATTTGGTGATCAGGCTTTATTTTTTCGTCGCTGCAGACAATCAATAAACGCTTCAATTCTGGTAACAATTCCAACATTGCTGGAGTGCTCATCAAGACTTAGCGTCAACAGGGGAATCGAATAATCTGCAGCAATATTTTTCAGAGCATATTGAGCTACAATCTCGGGCATACAGCCGAAAGGATAGGCATGGATGATTCCTCCATATCCGTTCTTCGCACACCATACGGCACTTCCCGCCGATTTAAGCCCATCACCGCCTACGTGATAGTTCATATAGGGGTGGGCCTGCTTTAGATATTCTGTTTCTTCGTTATAAAGACCGAAAACTCTAAGCAACGTCTGGGCATAGGCCCATTCTCCAGTCGATACCAAACGGTTGACTTCTACGCCAAGTTTAACTAGCATGTCCTCAATCTCAAAATTTACATACGGCTCAACCAAAACATAAAATTCACCAATAAGCCCCACCTTTATAGGTTCGACGTTACTAGCAAGGGCTTTCATGGCTCCAATTACCTGTTCCTTCACACGATCAACATCTCCAAAAGACTTGCACATTCCGACTTCGCCGGAACCTGCTTTACAAAGATCGATTACTAGCTCGGGTTGAGAGCACCTTGGGCCGTAGTAATTTTTGGCATGACCGATAGCATCGATAGCTTTCAGCATTTTTACTGCTTTGGCTATATGGTATAAAATGGCCGTACGGCTCTTGTCACAGGCCACGTTTCGCAAGAACCGGTAAAGGCTCGTGAGAAGACCTGTCGTCGAGTTGACGGCATGAATAGTAAAGTTCTGACTAGTAGACTTGGTGATTCCGATCTTTTGCACAGTATTATAAAAACCCAGCCGACATTTGCCTTCACCGCAAGCGGTTACAAGCGTGTCTGCCCCGCATTGTATTCCCTCAAGAAAGTTACCCATAGTGATTTTGTACGGCAAGCAAATTCCTTCCGGTGAGTAGAGAGAACCCAACTCTACTGTTTTTCTTGTAATAGGCGGGGTAGGAATATATGGAACGTCTAATCCTTCTAACATCTTATTCAACGCTATGTTTAAGTAACCCATGTGTGGATATACAACCTTCAAAGGCTATTCCCTCCATTCAATCAAGTCAAGAAAGGCTTCCAACCTGGTAACCACTCCCGCATTGCCCGTATGCTCATCAAAGTTCAAGAACATATACGGTTTATTAGACTTGCTTAGAATATGATAATCAAGGTACTCGTTTATAATAGAATCAGGGCCGCAGCCGAAGCTGGTAATTACTAATATTCCTTTAATATTGGATTGGTTAGCAAAATAATGAGCAGCACCAGCTAACTTTGCTGATAACTGCCAGTATATTTCGGGATGGTATTTAACTGCCAGCTGATATAGCAATTTGGCTTGAACCTGGTCAGGAAATGTTGGCTCCATATTTCGGGATGCCAGAACTGATCGAATTTCCGTAGTGAAGAATGGGTCCTTTAGGAGATAGCTGTGCCCTAAAACTGCAACCATCCTAGCTCCAAATGGTGGTAGAACCTCGGCATCTTCTTGATATGTCTTCCTTGCTTGTCGGTAAGCCCAGTAGTTTTTTATCGGAGTAATACCTATTTGTTTACTAATAGAACGACAATCTTGGTAGGTTTTTAGTAACGAGGCTCCCTCGATATTAGGGGAGATCAATCGGTCGGAAGAAAGACCGAAAGTATTCCGTACAATGTCAGGCAGACCAGCAAACTTGGCGCAGAAAAAGTAGTTGTCGTGGTAGTGAGAGATGCGCGGAACAAACAGGTGAGAGCATTTATCCAGTAAGGAATTGACATGACCAAGGTAGATTTTTAAGGGCAGACAGGATTCATCTACTGCTAACTGGCTACCAGTATTTAAAGTATCTTTAGTGGTAGGCGATGAAACAAGTGCTTCTATTCCTGCAATATCGAAATAGCGCTTCCAAAAGGAACCAAACTCATGATAGTGTAATCCCCGTGGTATTCCAACCGTAATCATGGATGATCTCCTTATCAGTAAATAGTGTGCGCATAGAAAAGAGGTAGCGAACCTACCTCTTTTCTATGCCTAACCTTATTATTAACTATAAACTACCCTATATGAATGTTATAATTTCCCAATAAATCTCACATAAAGCTTTCTGCCATTTCGATAGACACTTGTAGCCAGCTGGAATAAATTCACCTGTGACATAATAGGCTCTTTTGACTAATTGCTTTTACTGGAATGACTTTTTACCCAAAAGATGAATTTACTCGGATACTTGTAGCCCTAGTTATTCATGTTAATTAGAGAATTGCCTTTACTTTATATGTGGAAAAAGGTTATCAAATACAAATATTAGGTATGCTTCAGCCAGCCATGAACGTATAAATGAAATGCTGCTTCATCGCAACTTGAATACAAGGAATTTAAGCAAAACACCCGGCTATGCCGGGTGTTTTGCTTGACTCACATTTTATTGGCAATGTTATCCAACTGCTCACTAAAGGTCGAGATTTCCTGTATGCTTGCAGTTACTTCCTCTATTGCTGCGGCCTGTTGTTCTACAGTATCCGTTGTCTCCATACTCATGTTAAACGTTTTATTAACAGAGGTTGATATCAGATGTGTAAATTCCTTGATTTTACTTACAGTTTCTTTAGAATTAGCTGAAAGCTTCCTAATCTCCTCTGCAACAACACCAAAACCGGCTCCAGCCGTCCCGGCCCTGGCTGCCTCGATAGCTGCATTTAAGCCTAGTATTTGGGTCGAATCGGCAATGGCCTTAATAAAATCCATAACTTCATTAATCTTACCAGTCATCGTATCAACGTTTCTAATTTCACCATTCAGATGACTTTGGTTATTAATTACGTTAGAAGCCGAAACGGCCAGTTCTTTCATTGAAGCGGATATTTGATGTAAATCTCCATTTAACCTATGAATAAGTGCTTTTATTTACTTAATAAAGAAAAACCGTTATCTTGGGATAACGGTTTCTAATTATTACAGCTTATGGGTAAAACGACAGACATGAATAGTTTACTGATTAAAAGAATGTCAAAGTCTGCGCGAAAACTAATAGAGCATTCTCTGTAATGAGGAATGCATTTTATTATTGTCTAAAAACGATAAACCACCTTTCACCGATTCAATATCGAGAAAAGATGGCAGCGTAATAGTGTTACTTGACAGTGATATGACAAGTAGACGGACCTTTTCCAGTTAGCTATTGAGATTGTTGCTGAACCAGTTGTTCTGATTGCTGAACCATACTATGTAATTGACTGTCAGGCCTATCATACGGATTCGTCCAGCCTCGTTTAATCATTAACCCCATTATGGCTTCATGCCCCATTAATCCTTGGGTGCAATATTCTGCAAAAAGTCTTCTAACTTCTGGTGTAGTCGCAGTCAGAGTAGCTGCAAAATAAGCTTGGGCGTTAGCCGCCGCACCAGCTGCTGAGGTATAGGCTAACGTTTGATCAGCTGAAGTTTCCGAAGTTGCTGAAAACATTGATCCAATTAGTGACGACATAGTAGCTCCTCCTATTGAATAGTATTAGACTCTTGGCCACCTGTAATCCCATTTTCATTAATAAACTGCTGAAGGCCCGAAATTCTAGCTTCTGCAGTAGCAATACCTGATTGGGATAGTGTTTTTAATTGCTCATCTGAAATTGCCATCATACTAGTTTTAGCAATAGCAAGAGCATGCGTCTCCATTTCTAACAATTTGGCGAGGGATAATTTTTCTGCATCTGTAAGCTGGCGCATGAAGTCATCTCCTTTGTTTTGCTAGAATGTAGTTTGCTCCTTATATAAATAATTATGTAAGCTAAACATAGAAATTCAGCCAAATTGGCCTAATCGTACCTCCCTAAAGACTGACTTAAGTTCTATCCGCCTTTAGTGAGGGAACAATAAATTCTGTATGCCTGTCTAAGACTATAGAATTTATTGTTAGAGTTGGCGGCAAGATGTAACTTTTGAGTTTTAATCGTCATCTGCCATCCGTGGTGACCCCAGCCGCCTCCCCCCAGGGAAAAAACCCACTGCCTATAATGTATAGTTTAGAGACGCTTGAAGATTGGTCTCCATTCCGCTGCGTGGTAGCATTGAGTAAACTACCCCAACAAATGAGATCTAAAAGTGAGCCTGCCAACAAGAGCTGCTACTATTGTTTCACTTTCAAACATCTCCGTCCAACGCGAGAACTCTAGATTGGTAGTAATTAGTCAAGGAACCGTCCCTCGACTCATGCTTCCGATTATGTTTTTGTAAATATATATATTAAGATTTTGGATAAGATAAAATATGCTTATCTATCAAAATTATAGGGATTGGAAAAAATATATACAAGTAATAACAGTTGCAGCAGGTATATTTACTTGGATTTGTGAACCAATACTGATTTGGCTGAACCTTTACGTCCCCTTAAAATGGAACCCTACTTATGGATTTCCAATTTACATAGCCATCGGACTAATTACTAAATGGGGAACTCAAAAGATTTGTAGTTTAGCTAAAACCAAGGATTAATTATCATACATTTTTGAAGCCATTCACTACTACGTTCTATCTTGGATCTGTGAACGAAGTGCAGAGACTAACCATCTGATCTATACTTCTTTTCTTCGTTTCAGTGGCGATACACAACCCTACCGCCCAGATAACACAAAAAACCCGCGAAGTTCGCGGGTCCTTCATCATTCGGGTTTTAGATGGTGGAGGCGATCCGCGACCTTGCAAATCCACCCACTTCTATTGCCAAATCATATCTTTTAGGATTAACCGGGGATCTGCACATAAGGTTCGCCCCCCC
>Ga0074195_1002818_pt1 | contig 17981 bp, 15 predicted proteins | sample EPASupsiteHSE623_FD_64525 | JGI IMG/M metagenome (GOLD analysis project Ga0074195, IMG submission 64525) | Bioremediated contaminated groundwater from EPA Superfund site, New Mexico - Sample HSE6-23 | ecosystem: Environmental > Aquatic > Deep subsurface > Groundwater > Contaminated ...
CGGATCCGATGTGAGACAGATGCTGAACTTATACACCACGACCTACGGCATAGGGGTCCAGTCCAATACGGAATATTTCAGGAGCGCCAATTACTTCGCCTTCTACAAAGGTGGAACGCATTCCGACGCGGTCCTGAATCCCGGCGCCGGCGGAACGGCGCTGATGGTTATAGACGGCACCGGAAGGGTGGGAATAAGCACCGGCGTCCCGCAGGCCAGGCTGGATGTGCTGGCGGAGGGTTCGGCGGCCACGACCATTGCGCAGATCTGGCGGAATTCCGGCGGAACCATAGTATCGTCTATGAGCGCCACCGGCAGCATGTACCTCTCCGGAGATGTGGGCATCGGAACGCAGGCCTCGGCCGACACCAAAGTGAAGATCGTCGATTCCCCCGCCGCCGGCGAGTATCTGATGAAGATTTACGACGGCGCGGCCCTGCAATTCTGGATCAAGAAGAAATAAGGAACTACATGTACAGCGCCTGGTTTATCGGGTTGTTCGCGGCGGCTGGACTGGCCGCCGCCTATTTTTACCTTCGCGGAAACGCCAGGCCGGTCAAGGGGACCATTCTCGACAGACTGGAGGGGACGGTGCGGCTGCGGGATATTTTCCGGCTCGCGGCCGGACTCGAACGGGAAGGCGTAGATTTCTACCGCGGGCTTTCCGAACTGGCGCGCGATCCGGCGGCTAAAGCTCTTTGCCTGAGACTGGCCGGAGAAGAGGCCAAGCATCTGGCAGTTTTCAAAGGACAACTGGACCGATGGCGCGCCCTGCCGGCGCACAGCCGGCTGGAACCGGCCCTTCTGAAAGACGCGAAGAAAAAAGGAATATTCCTCGAACCGCCGGGACCCGGCGCCTCCGAGGAGGAGATGGCGGCCTACGCCCTAGCCCAGGAAATAAAAAGCGCGGAATTCTATCAGGCGTTCGAACAGGCCTTCCCGGAGGCCTGGAAGCGGGAACACATCAGAGGGCTTATACTCGAGGAACGCCGGCACGAACAGGATCTGCGCGCCGTCTATCCGCAGGTCAAAAGCTAAGCCTCGGACACCGCCGGTTTCTTTTTGAGCGGAGTTTCGTTCCACAGGCGGAGCATCAGCAGAGCCCCCATCAGGGAGAACGGCATTATCATGTAGGTCCAGGCGTTCCAGCCCCATTTATCCAGAAAATGTCCCATCAGGAAGCCGGTAAGACCCGAAGCCAGGTACTGCACGCCGTCCAGCAGGCCGGCCACGGTGGAGGCGGCCTTGGTGCCGCCGAAGTCCATGGAGGCCGTGCCTGAAAGCATTCCGTGCACGCCGAAGATCCACATGCAGGAGAAGCCTATCATGAAAGAGGCCACCACGGGGCTGGCCGTGCGGCCCAGTATGAAAAGCGACACGATCTGCCCCAGGTAGAAGATGAACGCCACGGGCGGGCGGCGCGAATGGAACACCTTGTCGGACAAAACACCGCAGAGCATGCCGCCGGCTATCCCGCCGAGGGTGATGCCGCTGGTAGCCATAGTGAACAGGGCCGAACCATGCTCTATCCTGTGCACTTCGCTGAGGAAGGGGACGAACCAGAGCATCAGGCCCTGGCGCACGAAGCCGGTGCAGAATTCCGACACGGCCAGCGTGAGGATGACCGGGTTGGTGAATACGCGGCGGACCAGCTCCGCGAATTTAAGGGGCGCGGTGTCGGTTTCATGCGAGGTAGCGTCGCCGGTGTTGAAATTCTCGAACCCGGCGTCTTTGGGAGTATCCTTTACCAAAAACAGGTCCACAAGGAACATGCAGAAGATGGCCGCCGACGGGATAAGGAACACCATGTACCAAGGCAGATGCGCCAGGATCCAGCCGCCTATGGTCATGGCCAGGAAATAACCGCTGGAGATCATGATCCCGAAAATGCCGCCGAACACCCCGCGTTCCTTCACATGGAACCAGGGGGCGTTTACCTTCACCACCGAAAGCGCGCCGAATGACTGGAAATACTGGTTCACGGCGTAAAGAAGCGACATGCCTATTATCAACTTGGTCTGCCAGCCGGCAAGGAACAGCAGGCCTATGATAAGGTTAAGCAGCGAGGCGCCCAGAGCGCCTATCAGGATCGCCTTTTTCCCGCCTATGCGGTCCGCCAGCGGCCCGTTGAACGCCACCGAAAGCGCGTAGGTCCAGAAACCGGCCGTGGCTATCACGCCGAATTCCCCCTTGCTCATATGGAACATGTCCATCATGCTCTTGGAGGCCACATTCAGATTGTAGCGGCCCATGTAGAAAGTGGCGTAGGTAAGGCCCAGCGGGAACCAGTTCATGAAACGGCGGCGGCGGTATTCCGGGGAATGCACGGGTGCGTCTGACATTTTTTTCTCCTGGTCTGCGGCGGATCAAAGCGCGGGGTAAATTATACTAATTTGAAGGTCGCACCGAGCAAACAAAAACTTCCGCGATTTGACCGGGAAAAGGCTCAAATTGTATATTTTTCCTGAAAAATATCCGAACGGAGGCGTCTCCATGAAAACCGCCTTGTTTTCGGCGCTGTTCCTGTGCTCTTTCACCGCGGCCGAAGCGCAGGAAGAGGCGCGCAAAGTACAACTGGCATTCAATACGATAGCGGCGAAAGCCAAGCCCGCCGTGGTCAGTCTGCAGGTGGTCAAAGAAGAATCCGGCGTGATAGTGGAGCCGGAATTCTTCTTCGGCTATATGCTGCCGCGCGAGCGGGAGTTCCGGTATGACACGCGCGGCGTCGGCTCCGGGTTCATAATAGACCCCGAAGGCCGCGTACTCACCAACTACCATGTGGTGGAGGGCGCGGCGCGCATCAAAGTATCGCTGGCCGGGACCTCCGGCCGGGAAACAGTTTACATGGCCGAACTGGCCGGCGCCGATCCGGCGCTGGACCTGGCGGTACTGAAGATAAAATCCAAAGATCGCTTTCCCTTTCTTGAGCTTGCGGCCGCGGGCGGCCCGAAAGTCGGAGATTTCGCCGTAGCCGTGGGGTATCCTTTCGGCTTCAGGCAGACCATGACCTCGGGCATAGTTTCGGCGCTCGACGCCGTGATCAAAGTGGAGGGCCGCCAATACCGGAACCTGATACAGACCGACGCGGCCATAAACGAGGGCAATTCCGGCGGCCCGCTGCTTAACCTGGACGGCAGGGTGATCGGGGTAAACACGGCTATTTTCTCCCCTTCCGGCGCCTTTGCCGGCATGGGGTTCGCCATACCCGCGGCCGAGATCAGGCGCGTTCTGGACGATATAATAGCCGGCCGCGAGATAAAACGCGGCTGGCTCGGCGTTTCCCTGACGGCGCTGGACCCCGTGATGTCCGCGAGACTGGGGCTTAAAGAAAGCGGCGGGTGCATAATCAACTCCGTAGTCAAAGGCTCCCCCGCCTACCTGGCCGGACTCCGGAGAGGCGATATCCTAAGCGAATTCGGCGGAGAGCCGGTGGAGAGCGAGGACGATATGTTCTACAAGACTTATACCCGGCGCCCGGGGGATTCCGTGACCCTTTCCTATATACGGGGCGGGGCCAAAAAGACCGAAAGCATCCGCCTGGCCGAGCGGCCGGCGAAGGCCGGGTCGGTGAGATACACGCGGGGCCGGCCGGAGGAGCGGAAGAGTTCGGCGGAGAATTATTCCTGGGAAGGCGCGGAACTGCGTTTTACCTCCGCGGGGGCCGTGGTCGAAAGAGTTGAGCGGGATTCAAGGCTGTTCGGTTATCTAAGGAAGGGCGACATCATAAAAGCCGTCAACCGGAAGGAATTGGCCTCGGCCGTAGAGATGCCGGATGTCTTTGCAGGGACCGATCTCGCGGAAGGGGTGCTGTTCGACCTGGAACGAGGCGGCGAGGGGATGTATCTGAGCGTACAGGCCAGGTAACAATGCGGCGGCGGGTCCGGGCGTCCGTAAGGGCCGTTCAGTCCCGGGTCCGGCGATAATCGGCCGGCACGAGCATGGGCCGATTGCCGGTTTTTCATTAGGTCCAAGGCCTTTGCGGAGCTTGTTCATTCGCTTATACAATAGTAAGGTCCAGGGAATGTCCGCCCGCGCGGGGACCATCCCAGGACCGCAACGATCAGGGAAATATGAATTCAACACGCCTTAAGCCGGTGATCTCCGCCGCCGACATCCCCGCCGCCCTTCGCGGCACGCCTTTCGCCGATCTTTTCGGCTATCATAATCTCGGCAAACCGTTCAAAGAATACTCCGCGGCGCGGCTGCTGGTATGCATGTGCATGGACAACCGCAAACAGCTGCGTCTGCCGGACAATTTCGCCTTCATCCTGCGCACCGGCGGCGGGAACATCCGTTACAGCGAATTCAAGATCTCTTTCGCCGTGGCCATAGGCGGGGTGCGCCATGTGGCGATGATAGCGCATGACAACTGCGGCATGGCCCATCTGGCCTCCAAGAGAGAGGCTTTTATCCGGGGTCTGATGAGGAACGCCGGCTGGCCGAGAAAAAAAGCCCTGGATTATTTCGCGACCTACGCCCCGCTTTTCGAGATAGGCGACGAAATAGACTTTGTTCTGGCCGAGGCGCGGAGACTTAACTTTAAATATCCCAGGGTAAAAGTGCTGCCGCTGTTCTACCGCATCGCGGACGGAAGACTGTATCTGATAAAAAAATAAGAGAATATATGATCCTTACGAATCTGCCGCTTTTATTTCTGGCCGTTCTGCTCCCGCTGTCCGCCGCCGGCCCGGCCGGGGCGGAGAACGCGCCGGGCCCCGTGAAGGACTGGACCATCATGGTCTTCATGAACGGCAAGAACGACCTCACCATGCAGGTGGAGAAGGACCTGAACGAGATGGAAACGCAGGGCCCCCCGGCCGGGATGACCGTGGTGGTGGAAGCCGGCCGCGCGAAACCCGAACAGGCGGAAACCGGACAATGGACCGGCGTAAGGCGTTATGAGATACTCAAAGACACCGACCCGGCCTCGGTCGGCTCCCGGCTGCTTCAGTCGTTGTCCGGCGCCGACATGGGCAGCTGGAAGCATCTTTCGGAATTCGGCCGCTGGGCGAAATTAAGATACCCGGCCCGCAATTACATGCTCATCGTCTGGAACCACGGCAACGCCTGGCGGTTCATAGCGCCCCGGAACCGCGGCAAGGCCATCTCTTTTGACGAGGAAAGCGGCAGCGTGATAGATATCGCGCAGCTGGCCGCCGCGCTGAAGGAAATGGGCGGGGTCGATGTTTACGCGTCGGACGCCTGTCTCATGCAGATGGCGGAAATCACCTACGAACTCGCGCCGCACTCCAGGGTGATAGTCGGCTCGGCCGAAACGGAGCCGGTGGAAGGCTGGAACTATTCCCTCCTGCTGGAAAGCCTGGCGGCTTTGGGCGAACGGCCTTCGCCCAAAGCCGTCGGAGCCGCCGCGGTGGAAGCCTACAACAGATTCTACAGCCCTTCGGACTCCGCCGCCACGCTCTCCGCCCTGGATGCCGCCGCCGCGAGAACGCTGCGGGAAAAGCTGGACGACTGGGCCGCCCTGGCGATGGCCGCGGCGCCGCGCCGGCTCCTGCTCCGGGCCGGCGGCGCGGCTCTGTCGTATAAACGGGAAGGCTCCAAAGATCTGGTCCATTTCCTGACCCTCGCCGGAAAAATTCCGGACGCTCCAAGCCTCGCCGCCGGGAGCGAAGAGCTGGCGGGATTCATCCGGACGGCCCTGGTCTATAAGAACGCGGCTTCCGGTCCGCAGTACGGAAATTCCGGCGGCCTCGGCATTTACCTGCCTATGGCCCCTGTGCGGGAGGAGTATCAGGGTCTCTCCTGGGCGAAGGACGGGAAATGGGACGAGTTCCTCAACTGGCTGATTCCTTAAAACCGTTCAAAGCGTAATATACCTGACCCAGCGACAGACCGCCGTCGTTAGCGGGGACTTTTTCGCCGGCTAACACTTTGAACCCCCGGCGCTCCAGCCGCTCCCAGCAGAGTTCCAGAAGAAACCGGTTCTGAAATACTCCGCCGGAGAGAACCACGGTCCTTATCCCCGTTTCACGCTTAAGGGCGGATACGACCTCGGCCAGCATCCCGGCCAGGCCGGTGTGGAATCTTTCCGCGATATGGCGCGCGCGGCCCGGACCTCTTTCAGCCGCGGCGGCGAGCAAGGCCTTAGCCGGGTCTATGATCAGCCGGCCATTCTCCCGGCGGATGTCGAATTCATACGGCCTTTCCGCCTTTCCCCCGCAAAGGCTTTCCAGTTCCATGGGGCCCTGCCCCTCATAGGTGGTTTCTTCTCCCAACCCCGCCAGGAAAGCGACGGCGTCGAACAGTCTTCCCATGCCGGAGGTCAGGGGGACGTTCACCCCCGTGAGCGCCAGCCGTTCGACCAGGGCCAGTTTTTCTCGGTTCACTCCGAGGAACAGAGAGCCGGCCTTTTCCCGCCAGCGCGGGCCAAGGGCGGTCATCAGCAGGGAGAGCGCGGAACGCCACACCTCTTTGGCCGCGGCGTCGCCGCCCGGCAGCGCGAAATATTTTAGATGCGCGGCGCGGCGCCAGGTCCGGTTTTTTACCACCAGGAATTCCGATCCCCAGATCTTCCCGTCCGATCCGTAACCGGCGCCGTCCCAGGCAACCCCGATGAACGGACCCGCGAAGGAATGCTCGGCGGCGGCGCCCAGCACATGGGCCGCATGATGCTGCACCGGCACTTTCACGCCTTTGAGCGAGCGGGCGAAGTTGGAGGAATGGTAATCCGGGTGGAGATCATGCGCTATAAGCGCCGGCTTCACCTTCAGCAGCGCCTTCATTTTCTCCAGGGATTCCGATAAAAAAGCCTGGTTCCCGCAGTCGCCCAGGTCGCCGATATGCTGCGAGAGGAAAGCCTCGCCGCCCCGTGTAAGACAGAAGGCGTTTTTGATATCCCCCCCGCACCCCAGCGCGCAGATGTTCTTCCAACCCTCCAGCCCTCCGCCCCTCAAACCTTCAAACCCTCCAACCTTCCAACCTTCGTTTTTCCCCCCGATCTTTATCGCTTCGGGAGTAAATCCCCGCGCCCGTCTCACCAGCCGTAAAGCCCCGCGGGCGTAAAACCCCACGGAATCATCGGCGCGGTTATGGATCTCCCTGTCATGACTGAGTATGAGCCCGGCCATGCCGCCAAGATTTTTCTTCGCGGCGTGGAGGTCCTTCGCTATGGGCTCGTCCCTGCGGTTGCCGGAGGTCATTATAAGAGGGTTCCCGAACCCCGAATCCCGCAGCAGTTTGAAAAGCGCGGCGTGCAGGGGCGTATACGCCAGCATAACGCCCACGGCGCCGAGCCCCGGCGCGGCCAGGTCCGCCGGGCCCGGTCTTTTCTTTCTGAGCGCCACAACCGGGGCGGCGGCCGATTCCAGTATCGCCAGCTCGTCCTGGGAAATAAAGCAAAATTTCCGCGCCTCGGCGGAGGAGGCGGTCATGACGGCGAAAGGCTTGGCCGGTCTGTCCTTGAACCCGCGCAGGCGGGCGACGGCCTTCGGATCGCAGGCGTCGCAGGCCAGATGGAAGCCGCCCAGACTCTGAATAGCGGCTATTTCGCCTCTCATCAGGGCGCCGGCGGCCAGCTTCAGGGCCGCAGGCCCGCTCCTCCGGCCGACGCCGGCCGAAGCGGTGACGGCCGGGCCGCAGACGGAGCAGGCGTTGGGCTGGGCATGGAACCGCCTGTCATGCGGATCGTTATACTCGGAAAGGCACTCGGGGCACATCCTGAACGGCGCCATGGTCGTGAGCGGCCGGTCGTACGGAACGCTCCGCACTATGGTGAAGCGGGGACCGCAATTCGTGCAATTGGTGAAGGGGTACAGATAGCGCCGGTTTCCGGGGGCGAGCATCTCGCGCCGGCAGTCCCCGCATAGCGCCAGGTCGGCCGGGATCACGGTCCCGGCTTTCTCGGCGCCGCCGCTCTTCAGTATTTCAAAAAGTCCGGCCGCCGCCGGCCGCACGGAGAAGACCGAAACCGAATCGATGCGGGACGCCGGGGGCCGGCGCGTCCGCAATTCCCCGATGAACAGCGCGACCTCCGGAGACGGGCCCTGGGCCTCTATGGTCACGCCGGAAGCGTCGTTCTTCACCCAGCCTGACAATTTCCTCGCGGAGGCGAGACGGTAAACCGCCGGGCGGAACCCGACGCCCTGAACCACGCCCTTGACAATTATTCGCTTGCGCAGAATTTTATTCATGATCACAGATGGGTAGATGCGTGGCAGTCTGGAGGCGTGGATGCGCGGAAGTGCAGCCGCATGGAAAAGCCAAACTACGCCTCTAAGTTGCTACGCCTCCACCCCTCTACGCCTCCACGCCTCTACTTCCCCGTCACCACCGCTCCGCTGCCGTAATCCAGTTCGCTGCCGAACAGGCTGTGGGGAACGAAATAAACCGCCGCGGTCACGGCGAAGGCCGCTATAAGCCAGAAACGGGTATACTTGCCGCTGACGGAAGCCCGCAAAGCCGCAAGCCAGAACGCCAGCATAAGCAAAGTCTTGTTATCAGTGAGGTCCGCGCCAAAAGGGAAACCGGTCCAGGCCCTGCCGAAGGCGTAATACTGCGTCAGGGGGCCGAACACGAAGCCGCCCAAGATCAGGAACAGCACCGTGGCCGGAACCGAATGCCTGACCGGCGGGAACCCGGCGGCGGCGGACAAGAAAATGCGCACCGAAAAAAGCATAAAAAGGAACATCAGCACGACATGCGGAACAAGTATCCCCGCCGGCACCGCGCCCTTGAACCTGGCGACCACCGGCCGCGCAGGAAGTTTTGCGGACGCCGGAAGCGCCGACGGCTCGATATAATACTCCACTTTTCCCGCCGGAGGCTGGGAAGGGATAGCCGCCCCGCACGCTCCCGCCCGGCAGACGAACGGGCGTCTGGTCCAGGCGGAGCCGGTTCTGTAACGCCGCCAGAATAAATCCCCCGTCAGGTCGGCCCTTGTCCTGAGCACAAGGCAGTCGGCGCCCGTTTCGCAGCTCCTGACCAGGCGATAGGCGGCCCCGGCTTCCGGGAGCGGGACCTCTCCGCGCAGGGGATAGGTGGGGCCGGTCAATCTCTGAAAAACCGCGAAAACAAGGGTGATAACGAGGCTGGCCGCCCAAAGGAGGGATTTTTTCATCGGGCTCAATATATTCGTCAGCAGATGCGCGGAAGCTGCTCGCCTTCCAGCATCAGCACGGGACGCGAACCGCCTATCGAGGTCTTAAGGCGCACCTGCGCGCCGCCGGCCTTCAGCACCCGCCCTATGACACGGGCTTCGCGGCCGTACTTATCCGAACGGAGAGCGGAAACGATCTTAACCGCGTCCCCGGCGGAAGCGAAAAAGACGGCCTTTCCCTCGTTCGCCACAAAAAGGGGATCCAGGCCCAGCAGCCGGCAGGCGGCGGCCACGGCCGGCCTGACCGGTATGGAATTTTCCTCTATTTCAATGGCCGCGCCGCACGCGGAAGCCGCCTCGTTCAGCACGGTGCCGAGCCCGCCGCGGGTTATATCGCGGACGGCCCTTATGCCCGCCGACGCCTTCAGCGCGCGCCCTATCATACGGTTAAGGGGGGCCGCGTCGCTGCGAATGGCGCCGGAAAAACCGAGGCGGGCGCGCGCGTTCATGACGGCCACGCCATGGTCGCCCAGACGGCCGCTGAGGATGACGGCGTCCCCGGGGCGTATCGATGCCGACGAAAGCCTCAGCCGGGGCGGGAGAAGGCCGACGCCGGAAGTGTTGATGAACAATTTGTCGGCTTTACCCTTCTCTACCACTTTGGTATCGCCGGTGGCTATCACCACCCCGGCTTCGCGGGCTGCGCGGCGCATGGAGGAGACTATCGCGGAGAGCAGCCGGAGCGGGAACCCTTCTTCGATTATAAAACCGGCCGAAAGCGCCAAAGGCCTGGCCCCTTTCACGGCCAGATCGTTCACGGTGCCGCAGACGGCCACACGCCCGATGTCCCCGCCTGGAAAAACCAGGGGATCCACCACATACGAATCCGTAGTGAACGCCAGGCGTTCGCGTCCGGCGCGCACCTCGGCGGAATCTTCCAGAGGCGCCAGCGCGGGGTTAGTGAAAGCCTTCAGGAAGATATTCCTGACCAGTTCGTGCGTCATGCGTCCGCCGCTGCCGCAGCCGAGCTTTATGGTCTCCGTCATCGTTTTCTAGCCTCCTGCGTCCGCCGTCTGGGCGCGGCTGCCCTGAAGTATTTCCAGGAAGGCCCTGGCCGAAGCCGGCAGCTTGCGGGACCGGTTATAGACAAGATACAGGGGGCGCGAAGCCTCCGTGCCGGTGAACCTGGCGACATGCAGCTTGCTTTCCCTCTCCGATTCGCGCACGGATGAGAGAGGCAATATGGACACCCCCACCCCCGAGGAGACCGCCGTTTTGATGGTTTCTATATTGTCCAGCTCCATCTTTATATTCACTTTGACCCCGTGCCTGCGGAAAAAGTCGTCCACATGTTTCCTGGACGGGAACGCCTTCTCGAAGGAGACGAAATCCATGCCGTCCAGCTCCGTCACGGCCACCGAGCGTTTTTTGGCCAATTTGCCCGACATGGACGAGACCAGCGCCATCTCGTCCTTCCCTATAGGGAGCATGGTCATTCCCGCCGGCTTCCTGAACGGGCAGGCCAGAATGCCGAAATCCGCCCGTCCGGAAACTATGTCCCCGTGGATCTGCGAGAATTGCCTGTATTCCACGCTGACCTTGGTCTCGGGATGGTCCGACATGAACTTCCGTATATAATCCTGCAGCACATAGACTCCGGCGCTGTAGATCGTGGAGATCCTTATCTCCTCGCCGGGGCGCGAAGCGGCAAGCTGCTTTATCGAGACTATGGAGTTCTCGTAGAGAAGCACTATTCTCTTGCAGGCGTCGTAGAACCTGTCGCCGCATTGCGTAAGGATGATCTTGTTCGCCACGCGGCTGAAGAGGCGGCATCTAAGCACCAGTTCCAGTTTTTTTATCTGCTGGCTGACGGCCGACTGGGAGATATAGTTCAGTTCCGCCGTCTTGGAGAAACTGCCCGTATCCACCAGATCGCGGAAAACCTTCAGAGTTTCAATATTCATAAATAGTCGGCCGAACGCTACTTCGCTATTTCGCTACTCCCCTACTTCGCTATTTCGCTACTTCCCTACTTCACTATTTCCCCACTTCGCTATCTTCACCCCCCGTACTTGAACCACGCGGCGCAGGCGCCTTCCGAGGAAACCATGCACGGGCCCACGGCGTCGGACGGGGTGCAGGCCCCGCCGAACAGGGCGCAATCCGCCGGGGCCGCCTTGCCCAGCAGAATAGCACCGCAGAGGCAGCCTTTGGGTTCCGGCGCGTTTCGGTACTTCAATCCGAAACGCCGCGCCGCGTCGAAAGCGGAGAAAGCGGGACTTAGGCCCAGGCCGGAGTTTTTGATGACGCCTATGGAGCGCCAGCGGGCGTCCGTGACGGAAAAAACCTCGTTCATGACCTCCACGGCGCGGGGATTGCCGGCGGGCTTCACGGCGCGGCCGTATTCCGACTCAAGAGACGGGCGGCCGGAGATGATCTGCCGAAGCAGCATATTTATGCCCGCCAGGATATCCAGCGGCTCGAATCCCGTTATCACGCACGGAACCGAATATTTTTCCGGCACGAACCTGTACGGTTCCAGACCGATCACGGCGCTCACATGGCCCGGCAGCATGAAGCCGGAAATCTTATGGCCGGTGTCCTTCAGCAGCAGTTCCAGCGCCGGCGGGACCAGCTTAAAAAGCGAAAGCACCGAAAAATTACCCGTCTTTTCCGCGCGGGCGCGGCGCACCGCTCCGGCTATCACTGGCGCGGTGGTCTCGAACCCCACCCCGAGGAAGGCCACCTGCCTTCCGGGATTTTCCTGCGCGAGTTCGAGCGCGTCGGCGGGGGAGTACACTATATTGACGGAGGCTCCTTTTTCGCGCATGGCCTGCAGGTCGGTCCCGTCCGAGCCTCTTACTTTAAGCATATCTCCGAAAGTGGCTACGATCACGCCTGGCCGGGCCGCCAGCTCCAGCGCCATGTCGATATCCCCCTGGGAAGTGACGCAGACCGGGCAGCCGGGCCCGGAAAGCATCTTCAGCTCTTTCGGAAAAAGCCGGCGCATGCCGCCGGCGGCTATCGCCATGGTGTGGGAGCCGCACACCTCCATCAGTGACGAAACTCGGCCCGAGGCTTCGCGCGCCTTCGCCGCCAGCTCCCGCATTTCCTTCAGGGCGGCCGCGGCGAGCGCTCCGTCGTGCCAGAGCGGCGACGCGAAGCGGTCAGCGCTTCGCCGGCTCTTGATGGCCATATATTTCCTTGAAAAGTTCCAGGGTCTTTTCCGCTTCGGACTGCTCCAGCAAAGTTATGGCAAAACCGGCGTGAACAAGCACGAAGTCGCCCTTCTTGGCCTCCGCCAGAAGGTCGAGCGCCACCTTCCGCCGGGCGCCGCTGAAGTCGACTTCGGCGGTATTCCCCTCCACGGAAAGTATCTTACCGGGCACGGCGATGCACATTTTTCCCTCCGGCTGGGCCGGGACATGGATATAAGATTTATTAATAACCGGCTCGATAATTATACTATTTTTGGAAGGGTGCCGCTTTTCTGGGAAATCCGGATATTCCAAAACAAAACCCCGCTTCAGCGGGGTTTTATCAAAACTTCGGAAAGGAAGGGATTCGGCCACAGCTCTGAAGCTCGCCGTCGCTCGCTTCAGGCCGCGCCCCCGGCGCTGGCGGCTTTTACTTCGTAAAACCGCCACAGTGTCCGTAGCTGTCCTCTGATTGCCCAGTCCACTCCCGGACTCGCCTGCTGGCTCGACAACGCTCCGCCTTTCGAATCCGCCGCAAGCCAAGCAGTTGGCTTGCTTTCCTGAAATCTTCGGAAAGGAAGGGATTCGAACCCTTGAGACCCTTTTGGGATCTACAGACTTTCCAGGTCTGCGCCTTCAACCGCTCGGCCACCTTTCCACTTGTCGCACCCTTCGCGCGTTGCGCTCAGGGCGGTTTTACTCACTCCGCCCGGCCTGTCGTCGGCCGGGTGCTCCCCGAGGGGGACTCCGCCCCCCTTCGGCGCTCGCTCACTGCGCCAAGCTTGCTTTCTCGCTGATTCCCCCTGGCAGGGAGTTACCTTTGTCGCACCCTTCGCGCTCGGGCGGATCGTAAAAAGGCTCCTGCTGCCTTTTGCTACTCCCTTTCCTAAATCAAATGGTTGGGGAAGGATTCGGTCACAAGTTCCAAACTCGCCGTCGCTCGTTTAGCCTCGCGACCCCGGCTCGCGGTCTCGCCTGCTGGCTCAACAACGCTCCGCCTTTCGAATCCTCACGCGGGACAAGCAGTTGTCCCGCTCCCTCTTTAAATTCAAATGGTTGGGGAAGGATTCGAACCTTCGTAGGACATAGTCCGCTGGTTTTACAGACCAGTGCATTTGACCGCTCTGCCACCCAACCTTTCGCGGCAAGACCACATAACCGCCGAACGACGAACAAAAATCGCCCGAACGATCGCCGTGCCGCACCGATAGTATAGCAAAAATCAGAATATCAGAAAATCCGTCGCCCTGACAAGACTATAGAGGTTTATCACCGCTCCGAGAGCCAGGAACGGCCCGAAAGGTATGGCGTCGGCCCTTTTGGCCCTGCCGGCCAGCATAAGCCCCATCCCGTAAACCGCGCCGAAAAAAGAAGCCATCATAAGCGCCGACAGAACGCCCTGCCACCCGGTCAAAGATCCTATCCCGGCCATGAGAAAGATATCCCCCTCCCCGACGGCGTCTTTCCCGTATATTTTCCTGCCGATAACGGACATAAGCCATACCACGGCCGCGCCGGAGAGCGCTCCGGCCAGAAAACCGGCCAAGCGGTTCCAGGCCGTTCCGGAAAAATAAGGGTTCACAAAGCAGGCCGCCAGGCCCAATCCTGTCAGTCCCCATGAAAAAATGTCGGCGATCATCATCGTTTCAAAATCTATAAAGGCGATGATCACCAGCACATACGCCGCGCCCAGCGCCGCGCCCAGCCAGAGCGGCTCCGCGCTCCATTTCAGGAACAGCAAAACGGTAAGCGCGCCCGTTATCAACTCCACCGCTGGATAGCGCCACGGGATCGGAGCGGAACAGCGGCGGCAGCGGCCGCGCAGAAGGACGAAACTTAAAAGCGGGATATTGTCGTAAAAGTTTATAGGGGAAAAGCATTTCGGACAGCGGGATCTCGGACTGACGATAGACAGGCTCTCCGGCAGCCTTGAAATACAGACATTAAGGAAGCTGCCGAATAAAAGGCCGAGTACAAAAGCGAAAGAAGCGAGAATCGTAATAAACGGTGTCATAAGCTAAAAACCCAGCCCCTACCGAAGGGGCTGGGTTCGTTTTCCCGCCTGAACGCCGATTGGCACACTAATTTAGAACCCGGACCACGGGGTAGAGATCGAAGCGTCCGCACGGCCCTTTATGTCCTCGTGCGAGCAGTTAACTGCGAAGTTACCCCATGTCGCAGGCACCGTGGGGCTATTCTGGTAGAACCAGCCGCCGGCATCGCTGGTCGAGGTTACAATAGTCGCGATATCAGCATGCGTGGTACCTGGCAGCTTGGCTAGCGGTATCTCGGCCAGATATTTAGCGTTATCCGTCAGCGAGGCAAGCGTAGCATCGGTGGGATACCAGCCTTCGTTGTCGCCGTAGTATATCTGCAGCGCGCTTCTGACCGTGCTCAAGGAGCCCTTGGTGGCGCCTTCCTTGGATTTACTGATCAGATCGGCGAATTTCGGGATGGCTATCGCGGCCAGAATGCCGATGATGGCCACCACGATCATAAGCTCGATCAGGGTGAAACCTCTCTTGTTCATTTTCATATACTGTTGCCTCCTGTCGTTATTTCTTTCAAGACGCCGCCTTCACGGCATAATAATAGATGATACTCCGCGAAGCGACCGTCTGGATACAGTTTACACTACAGCCGCGGGACAAGTCAATAGCAAAAAGTTACATAGGCTTTTCATCCATCGGATGCGCCGGCGTCGGCTTCAAGTCCCTTCTCGGAAGGAAGGTGGGCGGGTGGACTACGCCTCCGTTGCGTGTGGCTGGACTCCTCCGAAAACCGCTCTCGGAAATGAAAAGGCCGGATTTGAGGCCGCGACGAGGAAAGAGGAGCGAGCAGGCTCGGACGGGCCTGTAAGCGACGAATGACGAAATCGCGGCCCATAGACGGCATTTGCAGTCCGAAAGTAGGTTTTTGGAGGAGTCCACTGGGACACAAAAGCCCATCCCGTATCAGGGGATAGGCTTCGATGTTCCAACTATTTGGACCTGGAATGAGGAAAGGCGCGGGTGGACTACGCCTCCGTTGCGTGTGACTACGGACACAAAAGCCCATCCCGTATCAGGGGATAGGCTTCGATGTTCCAACTATTTGGACCTTAAAAAGGGATGGGCGAGAAGGGACTTGAACCCATAAGGCCTTTCGGCCACACGGTCCTGAGCCGTGCGCGTCTGCCAGTTCCGCCACCCGCCCATCTGTCGCACCGCGCGCACCGCGCGGCGGTTTTACTCACTCCGCCCGGCCTGTCGTCGGCCGGGTGCTCCACAAGGGGAACCCAGGTTCCCCGTTTCGTCGTCGCTTGCTCACTGCGCTAAACTTGTTCGCTCGCTGAACCCCTCCTGCCGAGGAGTTACCCACTTGTCGCACCGCGCGCTGCGCACGGCGGTTTTACTCACTCCGCCCGGCCTGTCGTCGGCCGGGTGCTCCACGAGGGGGACTCCGCCCCCCTTCGGCGCTCGCTCCCTTCGCCAAGGGTCGCTCGCTTCGCTGATTCCCCCTGGCAAGGAAACTAGTCTTTATCGCACCCTCGCGATATTCGCGAGCATCGCTGTTTACTTCGTTCAGGAACAGCAATTATGTTAGAATTTTAGGATATTTTTAGCGATAAGGCAAATATACCGCATGAAAAAAAAAGCGCCCGAGATAGAAACCGTGGCGACCAACCGCAAAGCCCGCCACGATTACGAGATACTCGAAGTTTTCGAAGCGGGCATCGTGCTGGAAGGCCCCGAGGTCAAATCTCTGCGCCTTAAGCAGGTTCAGCTAGCCCAGAGCTTCGCGCGGGCGGAAAAGGACGGCGTCTACCTGTACGGGATGCACATCCAACCCTACGCCTTCAACACCATCAAGGAACTGGACCCCCTCAGGACCAGAAAGCTGCTGCTCAACGGGCAGGAAATAAAAAAGATAACCAAAGCCGCCTCCATAAAAGGCGCGGCCATAGTCCCGCTGGAAGTTTACTTCAAGAAAGGCTGGGCGAAGGTGGCTCTGGCGCTGGCCAGGGGCAAAAAAGCCCCGGACAAGCACGAGGCCAAGAAGAAAAAAGATATAGACCGGGAACTGCGGCGCGATTTCAAGGAAAAATTCAAAGGGTAGACTAAGGGCCTAAACCCTCAGTCCCAGGCCGGCCGTCACCAGGCTGCGGCCATGCGTATAGGTATAGCCGCCCGAGAGAAAACCATAGGTGAAGAAGGTGAGCCGGAAGCCGGCCGTATATCTGGGTTCCAGCACCGAAACCCTGTGGCCGATCAGCGCGGCCTCCGCCGAAGGATTGTCGGGATTGGCTATATGCTGCGCGGTCAGGCTGGTGTTGTCCGCCCCCACGGCCAGGTAAGGCGAGATCACGGCGGCGTTGAGAGAAACCACCAGATTCGAGGCGAAATGTGTGGCGTAGAAAAACCTGTGACTGGCCATATCCCCCATGGCCACTATCATAGCCTGTATCCTTTTCTGCGGCTGCGTAAACCCGTATTTGATGCCCCCTCCCGCCAGCGCCATGCCGGCATAGGAACCGGCCCTGATGAAGCCGTCTATGCGGAACGGCATCCCTATCTCCGCCTGTGTCCAGCCGAAACCGAACGGTTTGTCCTTCCGTAGCACGCCGTTACGGCTTGAGGGTTCGAATTGCGACGCCGCGCGGGCGCTGATATCGAAACCGCCGAAGCCCAGCACGCGCGCGGTCTGATTGGTGCCGCTGCCGAGCAGTCCGCCAAGGTCCCTCGCGAAAGGCTTTAGATCCGAGGGGGCCGCCTGCGGAAATCCGGAAAAAACGCCGGCCTGAGCGGGCGCCGCCGCCAGAAGCGCCAGGAGGATCCCGGATGAGAACGCGGGAAGTTTTCGCATAGAGGGTTTATTTCTCCGCCGAGCCGCCGAGCACCTCTTTGACCGTGGTATGGCCCATCAGCACTTTTTCCAGGCCGTCCATGGCGAGGGTGCGCATGCCGCCCTTCATCGCTATGTTCTTGACCGGGATGGCCGACGGATCGTTCAGCAGCTGCTGGCGGATGGTATCGTTCAGGATCAGGAGTTCGTGCATGCCCACGCGGCCCTTGTAGCCGGAGGTCTTGCACTTTTCGCAGCCTATGGGTTTGAACACCTTCGCTCCCGCCGGGACCTTCACGGTGTTCGCCTCGAAAACGGCCCGCTCCTCCGGAGAGATCTCCACCTGCTGCTTGCAATCCGGGCAGAGTCTCCGGGCCAGGCGCTGCGCGAGCACGCCTTTCATGGTATTGGCCACCACGAAGCGCGGGATGCCCATCTGGGTGAGCCGCTCCAGGGCGGAGGCGGCGTCGTTGGTATGTATGGTCGAAAAGACCAGGTGGCCGGTCATGGCGGCCTCAAGCGAGATATGCGCCGTTTCCTCGTCGCGGATCTCGCCGACCATGATGACATCGGGGTCCAGACGCATGAAGGAGCGCAGCGCGGTGGCGAAGTCGAATTTCTTGCCTTCTCCCAGCTTGATATCCGGGTTCACGGGCACCTGCACTATGCCGTCGATATTGTATTCCACCGGGTTCTCCGCCGTCAGGATCTTTATATCGGGGCGGTTCACATAATTGAGGCAGCCGTAAAGCGTTGTGGATTTTCCGGAGCCGGTGGGGCCGCAGACCAGCATGAGGCCGAAGTTCTTTTTGCCGCCTATGCCCTGGAACTGTTTCAGGAGCAGTTCCTCGGTATCGGGCAGGAATCCCATGACCTTTATATCCACGCGCACCGAGGCCCGGTCC
>Ga0074195_1002819_pt1 | contig 17968 bp, 12 predicted proteins | sample EPASupsiteHSE623_FD_64525 | JGI IMG/M metagenome (GOLD analysis project Ga0074195, IMG submission 64525) | Bioremediated contaminated groundwater from EPA Superfund site, New Mexico - Sample HSE6-23 | ecosystem: Environmental > Aquatic > Deep subsurface > Groundwater > Contaminated ...
TTGCGGAAGGCTTCTCTGCGGGTTTCGCCGCCGCTTTTTCAGCCTTCGCCGCCGGCTTTTCGACCTTCGCCGCCGGTTCGGTCTTCGCCGTTTTCGCCGGTTTCTCGGAGGTCGCGGTCTTGGCGGGCGTAACGTTTTTCGCCGATGCGCCGACGCCGAATTTCTTCCGGACGAGCGCCTCCTCTTCGGATGTCATATTGCTCGCCGCGTTCTTGTACGACGCGCCGTTCTCGTTGAGGAAATCGATGACCATCTTGCTGGCCATCCCGATCTCCTTAGCGATCTCGTTGATGCGCATTCAGTGCTCCTGACAAAAATGGTTAATGACGGCACTATAGTGCAGGATGCGGTCGGTGATGGGCGACGCCGCGAGCGCGACGACGCCGACCGGACGCATGCCGGTCGCCGCTCCTATCGATTCTTTGGTACCCCAACGCAGCAGCGGCACCGTTTGCGGTATGATGCCGGTCATGTCGCGCATCGTCCGCTCGGCCAGATCGGCGGCGAGCAGTACGGCGGCGGGCGCCGTGTCGCCGCGTTCAAGCGCGTCGGCAAGGGTGTTCTGCCCCGGGGTCATGACACCGCTCTTGCGGGCAAGCCCCAGGAAATGGATGAGCGACGCCTCGGCCTGATCCTTGATCCAGCCGAGTATCTCGCCCTGCGGGACCGCGAAGGCGGGCGTCCCCTTGAAGAATTTATCCGGAAAGCGTTTAAGCGTATAGAAGCGGGTCACGCAGTCGGGCTTCAGGCACGAATATACGGCCCGGCCGCCGAGCGTCCCGCGCCAGTCGGGGATTATCATCGCACCCGCCGCGGCGAACCGCAACAGGGTCCCCTTATCGCCCTTTTCCCCGCATGCGATGCAGGTGCGGACGTTATTTTCCTTCGGTGCCGCCTTCGTTCCCATCGACCTTTTCTATCTTGCTGAAGTCAAAGAAGCTGTCGGCATCCACTACGCCGGTACGGCGCTGGATCGTTTTGCCGTTCAGTTCGTCTATGTGCATCTGAAGACTGTAACGGAGCTGGCGCGCGCGGCGCAGGGAGAGTTCGGCGTTCTTCGCGAACGATTCGGTATCGGCCTCGCTCTGGATGTCGGCCAGCGTGTGGTAGCCGCGTTCGGAAAGATACCCCGCGAGCTCCTCGTTGACCCCTTTGAGGGTGGTCACCGGGATATTGAGCTTTTCCTCGAGTTCCTTGTCGATCTCGATATTGCCCATACCCTTTTCCATCATATCCTTCGCCTGCGCGATGATCGAAATGGCCCGTTCGGTGGTGACGCTGGGTATTTCGGAAAGGGTCGTCGGTTCGGCGGTGGTGATGTCCTCGAGCGTCGTGTAGCCGAGCTTGATGAACGAATCGGCCATCGATTCGTCGATACCCTCGATGAAGAGCAACCGGCGTTTCGCCTCTTCGAGCATCATCTGCATCTGCGACTCGCTCTGGATGTCGATATTCCAGCCGGTCAGCTGACTGGCCAGCCGGACATTCTCGCCGCCGCGGCCGATGGCCACCGACAGCTGATCGTCCGACACGATGACATCCATCGAATGTTCATCCTCGTCGATGATGATCTGACTCACCTCGACGGGGCTCAGCGTATTGCAGATGTAACGCACCGGATCGTCGTCCCACGGCACGATGTCTATCTTCTCGCCCGACAGTTCGTGGACGATGTTCTGGATGCGCGAACCTTTGAGACCGACGCACGCGCCGACCGGATCGACATCGTGATCTATCGAACGGACCGCGATCTTCGAACGGTGGCCCGGATCACGCGCCACGCCTTCTATCTTGACGATCGCCTCGGCGATCTCGGGGACCTCTATCTCGAAGAGCTTGACGAGGAACAGCGTATTGACGCGCGAAAGGATGATGTTGCAGCCCTGCGTGGTCTTCACCACATCATAGATGAGCGCCTTGATACGCTCGTTGACCTTGAATTTATCGGACGGTATCTGCTGGTTGAACGGCAGGAACGCCTCGGCCTTGCCGATGTCGACCACCAGACCGCCCCGTTCGTAGCGCCGCACCGTGCCGGTGACGATCTCGCTCTTACGGTCCTTGAATTCGTTGAAGACGATGTCGCCTTCGATCGTTTTTATCTTCTGGACGATGATCTGTTTGGCCACCTGCGCCGCGATACGACCCAGTTCGGTCGCCTCCATCTTGATGCCCAGCGTGTCGCCGACGGCGGCGTCGGGGTTCAGTTCGCGCGCCGCATCGAGCGTTATCTCGAAATCGTCATCACGCACCGTTTCGACCACCTCGCGGAAATAGAACGCCTGCAGTTCGCCCGACGCATCGTCGTAGATGATGTCGATGTCGGCCTCGGCGCCGAGTTTTTTCTGTACCGCCTTGTACAGGGCGTCCTTGAGGATGTCGATGACCACCGGGCGTTCGATCCCTTTGATCTTCACCAGCTGGTCAATGAGTTCCTTCAGATTGAAATCCATCACTTATCTCCTTCCCAAATCAGATTGATGCGTTTCACCAGACCGCGCCGCACGACCACCGTCGCGCCATCTTCGGCCGTTATCATGAACGAATCGGCCGCGGTATCGACCGACGCGAGCACTCCGATCACTTTTTTGCGGCCATCCACCTTCTCGGTGAACACGACCGTCATCCGCTGTCCGATGAATCTCTGCAGATCGCCCCAGCGGCGTATCGGCCGTTCAAGGCCCGGCGAGCTCACCTCAAGATGATAGCGGAAATCGAACCCCTCCTGCGTATCGAGGAACGCCGACGCCACCGGCGAAAAGAGCGCACAGTCCTCGACCATGATCTTCTTTCCCTCGGTCAGCGAATCGATGTAGATCCGAAGGAAGCCGCCGGTATTGTGCGGCAATTCCAGCTCGACGATGGTCAAGCCCATCGACCGGGCCACCGGTTCCAGCTTCTCGAACAACTCTTTTTCGCGTACGCCCCACACGACCGGACCTCCACATAAAAAAAATGGCGGGATTCACATCCCGCTCTCCACTTATGAGAATCAGGCGCAAAGAACCAATTTCCGTGTCATTACATACCATGAAACGGCCCAAAAGCAAGATTTTCCTTCCTACAATAAATTGACTTCGCGCGTGCTCCGCAGTAAGATGCCGCGTTTGATGCAGACGGGAGCAAAAGAGTGATTTCCCGATGAATATCAATATCTTTAAGCCACTCTTCGACCTGTTGGCACTCCCTTATCCGGGACCCTATATCGTTCTGCTCGGTTTTTCCTCCTTCATCGGCCTTCCGCTGATCTGGGCCGTCTCTCACCGTTTTGCGCTTCCGCTCAAGCGTACCTTGCCGCTCTGGATCATCGTGTCGGCGGCGGGGCTTATCGGTTCCAAGATATTCCATGTGCTGTTCGACGAACAGTTCGGCCGCTATATGACGATACTGCGCGAACAGGGATTCCTTGCCTTCGCCGCGATCGGGCTCAATCCCTTCCATGCCGGTCATGTCTTTTACGGCGGTATCGGCGGCTCCTGTCTGGCCGGGTTCATCGTTCTGCGCTATATCTACCGCGAATCACCGACCGTGATGCTGCGCTATTACGACCTCTGCATGCTGCCGGCCGCCACGGGCCTTTTCCTTTCGCGCATCGGCTGTTTCCTTGCCGGCTGCTGCTACGGCATACCGTCCGACACCTTCGGCGTCTCCTTTCCCCCCTTTTCGACCGCCGCGGTCGAACTGCGCCCCGCCGGTTCGGGATGGGAAGGTCTGCTGGAGGCGACCCCGCCGCTCATCCCCACCCAGCTCATTGAAGCGGCCGCATCGTTGGCGCTCTTCGTGTACCTTGTGATCCTTTCCAAACGGGCATTGCAACTGACGCCCGGCTATCTCCTGACGCGCTTCTTTTTCTGGTACGCCATCGCCCGTTTCTCCATCGAGTTCCTGCGCAACGATATCCGCGGATCGTTCCTTATCTTCTCCACCGGTCAGTGGATGTCGCTGGCGATACTGGCGGTGTTGGGGATCATCAGGTGGCGGAAGCACCGCCGTCCGACAGGATCCATGGGACCTATAGGTCACATAGGGCTTATGGGACTTATGTTGACGGTGTCGACCACCGTCTGGGCACTGCCGCCCGAAAAGAAACTGCACCACTATGTCGCCCAACACTGGAGCGTCAAGGACGGTCTGCCGCACAACGCGGTGCGCGCCATCACCCGGTCGTCCGACGGCTTTGTCTGGATCGCCACCCCCGAAGGACTGGCGCGGTTCGACGGGGCCCGCTTCACGGTGTTCGGCAAAAAGAATATCCCCGGTCTGTCCAGCGACCGCTTTTCTGCGCTCGTGTCGGGACCTGACGGCAGCGTCTGGGCCGGCACCGAAGGGGGCGACCTCCTCCGCTGCGATGCGCATGGCATCACCCGTATCGCTTTGGGCAAGACCGTTCCGGCGGCGCCGGTCACCCAGATCGCCCCGTACGCAGGCGGCATCTGGACGGTCATCGGCGATCGGCTCTTCCGCATCGCGGGGACCGAGATCACCGAGCGGAGCGGGAACACCGCACTCGCGGCAGGGACACTGCTCGCGGTCGACCCGAAGGGCTTCGTTGTGGCCACGGTCGGACCGGTCGTATCGCGCCTTACCGACACCAACAATGAACATACCACCTTCTCAATACTGACCGGCAAACAGCTTTCGGCCTTCACCGTCGATACCGACGGCACCTTCTGGGTGGGTACCGCCACCGGCGAGATCATCCGGCTTGCGGGTCTTTCCGATCCGACCGGCAAGATCGTGCGCCCCGCAGACGGCATGCCGGTGAACACCTTCGCCACCGATGGCGCCGCCCTCTGGGCCGGCATGAATGGTACCGGACTGTCCCGGCTGAACGGTAGCAAACTCGAATCCTTCGGCGAATCTTCGGGACTCCGGGGTCAACTGGTACGGGCGCTGTACCGCGACACCGAGGGAGACCTCTGGGTCGGCACCGAGGAGGGACTTTCCCTCTTCAGCGACGGCCTCGTGACCACCCTGACCTCCCAGGACGGTCTTTCCAGCAATCTGGTCTACGCCCTTGCCGAAACACCCGACGGCGCGCTCTGGGTAGGGACCCGCGGCGGCGGACTCAACCGTTACCAGAACGGAAAGTTCACCGTCTACACGGTAAAGGATGGCCTGCCGAGCGATCTGATCGGCGCACTTTCGCCCGACGACGACGGCACCCTGTGGATAGGTTCCCCCGGCGGGACCACCGCACTGCGCAACGGCGCCCCGACCACCTACACCACCCGGGACGGACTGACACAGAACATCACCGGCGCCATTCTGCGCGACCGGGATCGCAAACTGTGGGTCGGTACCATCAACGGCGACCTCCACCTCCTCGACAAGAAAAAGGTCTCCCGCGTTCACCGGGCCAACCGGCTCATGCCCGACATGACCGTGACCCAGATACTCGAGGACCGGTCGGGACGCATCTGGGTAGGCGCCTCGTTCGGGCTGTCGCTGTTCAACAACGGATACATCAAGACCTACACGCAGGTCGACGGCCTCTCCAGCCGCTCCATCCTCACCCTGACCGAAGATACCGACATGAACCTGTGGATCGGCACCTATCGCGGCGGCCTCAATTTCTACCGCGAGGGGCGCTTCTCGGACTTCTCTTCCCGTAACGGCCTCCCCGCCGAGGATGTCTATGCCGTTCTGATCGATGATGCCGACCGCCTCTGGCTGTCGACCAACAACGGGATATGGTACCTTTCGCGCACCAAGCTTATCGCCTTCCTTGACGGCAAAAGCGAACTGCCGGCGGTCGGCCATATCGGACTCGCCGAGGGGATGAAAAGCATCGAGTGCACCGGCGGCGTACATTCCACCGCCCTGCGCGCCAAGAACGGGCTCCTTTATTTCTCGACCATCAAAGGACTCACCGTCGTCGATCCCGCGGTGGTCGATCGCGCCCCGCGCCGCCCGCAACCGCAACCTTATATCGCCGCGCTGTCGCTGGACGGCAGGACCATCACCCCCGTTCCCGACACCCTCACCATCCCGGTCGGCACCGCGCGAGTGACCATAACGACCGCCGCACTCTTTCACGGCGATCAGAAAGATATCACCTTCCATCACCGTCTTGACGGCATCGATGCCGATTGGGTGACCGCCGACAAGGAACGGACGGTCGACTACCGCGACCTCAAGCCGGGCATCTATACCTTCAACCTGCGCACGGAACACCCCGGCATCGCCGGTGGTACGACCGCTCAGATGACCCTGCGGGTAGAACGCGACCGCACCCCCCTGCTCATCGCCGCGCTTATCGCAGCACTTATCGCCTTTTCTGTGGCCATATCGCTATATCTATTAAGGAAAAAACGCTCTAAGCCGACGCCGCCAGAACCGCTCCAAGACCCGGTGGTCACCACCGGATCACCGTTCCCGCCGACCGTCACCCCCGATCCGGCACCGGCCGAACCGCCTGCCGAACCGCGCCCCCGATACGAGAAGAATCGGCTCGACGATGAAACGGCAGAGAACATGCTTCGCCACATCACCCGCATCATGGATGAAAAGAAACCCTACCGCGATCCGGAACTTACACTTCCCCAACTCGCCGAAACGGTCGACCTGAACACCCACCTGCTCTCGCAACTGCTCAACGACCGCCTGAACAAGAATTTCAATACCTTCATCAACGAATACCGCGTCGACGAGATCAAGCGGATGCTTGAGAACCCCGAGAACCGCGACAAACTCCTTTCTATCGCCTATGATGCCGGATTCAGTTCGAAAACCACGTTCAATACGATATTCAAGAAATGCACCGGCAAGACCCCTTCGGAATATCGCCGCGCCCTCTACGGCGGCGAATTCGACGAAAACGAAGAAATCTAACGATATTAAATAGTCACATGTCCGTTTTTATAATTCCGAACGTCGCGCATATATTAGTTGGTTAGTTTTTATAATTCTGCACGACTTTCCGGAAAAAAAGCATTTAAATAGGTTCGTGAGCCAACGGAGGGCCCCTGATGTCACGGCAAGCATACACACTTGTTGAACTTATGGTCGTTCTGGCCATCATTGCCATAACCGCGGTGCTCGCCATGCCCCGGGTGAATGAATGGGTCGCCCGCCAACAGGCCAAGCGGGTCATCGCTCAGCTCATCACCGACTACTCAAAGGCGGTCTCTCTCTCCTCCAAGACCACCACCACCGTCGGGACCAGCGGATCGCTGACCAACCGTGCCGCCATCATGTTCCGCAACGCCAACAACGAACATTCGTATACCCTTCTGTGGCGCAATAACGGGAACAATTCTGGATGGACCATCGCCGATGTTCCGGTAAAAACGGTCAAACTGCCCAGCGGCGTCTACTTCACCAACGTGAACGAGACCTCCCTCGGCTCCAGCGGGTCGGCCGTGATATCCTTCACCTCCACCGGCATCGCGCTTGACGGCGCCAACACGATGGTGAATAATAAATCCTTCTACGACACGCCCTCCTCCTGCGGCGGCGACACCACGACCAAAAGATACTCCGCCCGCATCGACCTGCGGACCGACATCACCGGGACCAAGGCCATCTATTACCGCGTCGAACTCAACCAATTCGGCGAATATCGTATCTGCGCCAGTGTCGGCGATGCCAACTTCGCTTCTAACGGACTGGAGTTGAAAGGAATATGAGAAAACGTAACGGCTTTACTTTAATTGAAGTCCTCTTCTCGATCATGGTATTCAGCATCGGCATACTGGCCTACATGCAGTTTCAGGCACAGGCATCGGCGGTCCTCTACGACACCGAATCGTCGATCATCGCCAACCAGATCGCCATGGAACTCGCCGAACAGGTGAACAGCATGAGCGAAGAATCCTTCTCCCGGCTCAACACCATGATCGATACACAATTGGGCACCGCCTCACCATCCGCATGGAGACTCGACAATTACTTCAAAGCCTACGCCGGCGATATGCTGCAGTTCTCTCCCGGCCCGTTCGACACCTTCGGCAAACCGCTGGAGGCCATCAACGGGACCGGTCATTACTACCGTCTGGTCCGCCGCCGCACCTACAACGAGATGTCGGGCATGAGCTATCTTCCCGACACCCCGCTTGAGGTCCTCCGCATCATCGAGATCGTGGTCGCGTGGCCCAAAAAAGACTTTCCGACCCAAGCCTGCAACGCCATGCCGCTCAGCGCCAACTGCGATTTGATATCGCTGGTCGTCATCAAACCGTTGATATAGCGAGGTACCAGATGAGACGCACCGTGGCCGCATTCTCCCTCATCGAACTTATGATCGCGATGACGGCCACCATCTTTCTCATCACCACCTTTTTCCGCCTGTTCAACCACGCCGCGCGGCTCGAGACCAACAACAACTTGAAGACCAATGTCACCCTGAAGGGCGAACACATCCTCGATACGCTTGAGAACTCGATACGGCTCATCGGTCTGGCCAACACCAACTCCGATCTGGCCGCCACTGTTGTTACCGATCGCATCATCTCCTCCGCCGACGGCATCGCCGGGACCATCACCGCCGGCAACTACATCACCGACCCCGTCAATTTCACCTTCCACTCGCCGTGGGGCGGCCCTATCACCAAGGTCATCTCGGCGACCGGTACCACCCCTGCCTGTACCGTGACCATCATGAACAGCAACTCTCTGTTCGCCGAACTGAGCACTCTGCTCTTCATCAACAAAGAAAAGATATACACCGTCACCTTCACGCCGGGCGTCACTGGAGCCACCTTCACCACCACCGCCATCACTCCGACCCCGACGGTCAACGACTGTGCGACCCTCTTCCCCTCCTCGACCATCGTTACCGGTCCCAATACCCGTTACGAGCTCTCTTTCAGTAACTCCCTTCTCCAGTTCCGCGATGCCGTATCGAACCGCATCATCTTCACCTATCCCCGGGAGGAGATCCCCTTCTTCGTCCTCCAGTTCCTTACCGAAGCGGAGGTCACCGGCGGCGAAGGGGAACTCTATAGCAACCAGTTGTGGTCACCGCTGGTGAGCGATTGCACCGCGACCACCCCCACCGTCTGCTCTACCATCAAGGCGGTCCGGTTCGGGTTCGTCATGACCGCCCGCGAAGCACGCATCGACAAGACCCCAGCGCCCAACGCATTCAAATACTGCCTCTTTGACGATGCCTATTGCTTCGAAGCGCCGACCAACACCGGTAAACGCTACGTCGCCTTCTCGCGCACCGTCTATATCCGGAATTATGATTTCCTGAAAGATTACACACCACAGCCATGAGGAGAACTATCGTGAGATCACTGTCCGCCCTGTTCACCGCGCCGCGCGGCATCGCGATATTCATGGCGACCCTTATCCTCCTCTCCCTTTCGGTCCTTTCTCTTTCCATTATGAACCGCGTATCGGAATCGAGCTTTCTTGCCGGTCAGGCCATAGAGAAGAAACGGCTGGCGATACACGCCGAATCGGCGATGCGCGTTGCCCTTGCCGAGGTCAACGAACGGGTCTTCAACGATCTGCCCCCGGCCACCATCTACTATGTGAACGGCGGCGCGACCGACGTACTCAAGATATTCTACGATAAGATCGACCCCGCCAATCCTGCTCCCGTGTTCGCCTACCGCGCCAAAGCGATCATGATCGCGCAGGGACCCGATCAGGCGCCCCCCGGCATCGAGAACGCCATGCTGACACTGCACACCTACTGCTACGATGTGGTCATCGACACCCGCGAGATAATCAAGGCGACGGGAACCAATATAGCCAGCGAAATGGGAACGCCGGTGGGGCTTTCGGGCTACTACTTCGGTGAAGCGAAAAGCCTCGGCGTGACCTCCTGTTTCAGAAAGAGATGATAACCGATGCGGAGTAAATACATGAGACGGGTACTCGGGATCTTGGCACTGTGCGCGGCGATCGGATGGTCGGCCGCACTGCACGCATCCTCATTCGACGAGAGTCTCCGCGACGATGTGTTCGCGATGGTCTCCACCACCCAGATACTCAACACCATCTTCCTGCTCGACACCTCCGAAGGGATGAACACCTTCGCCTACAGCGGATACATCAACACCTGCGCCGATTCTATGCAGAAACTGGTAAAGGCTGAGGCGCTCTGTCTTCAGTCGTGGCGCGACTGCCAGACCACCGTCGACAACATCTCCTGCGGCGACACCTCACAGCTCCAGCAGGATTGTAACAACCTGAAGGCCCGGTGCGACACCATCACCGCATCGAAGGCCGACCTGACCACCTACTGCGCCGATGTTCAGGCGCTCTATGTCGAACCTGGTCAGGCCGAAGTGCAGGCGTGGGACAACGCCACCGCACTCAAATACGTCGGCCCGTGGAACCCGAACCGGCTGTATAATCTCGACCTCTGCTTCTACGACTGGACCGCCGACACCGCCTTCGACATCCCCAACGACGCTACGGGCAGCTACTCACAATACCCCAACAACCCCGCCACCCCCGACGGCCCGGACCGCCGCGACTGGACCTGCGTCTCGTCGGCTTACGGCCAGGTCACCCGATCGGGACTTTGGCTTAACTGGAAATACACCACGGCGCTCGACGCGGTCAAGATCATCATGGCCGACGAGCACGAATTCGCCATACAGCCCCGTCACCGCGGCGAGACCTTCGTCTGTTATCAGAAGGAATGGCTGCCGATAGACCCCTTCGGCAACGATGAATGTTTCCAGAGTTTCGACACCATCGCCAACGAAGGGGTCGCGACCGTTGAAAGCACCGTCCGCACCAAATGGAAGGTTGATACCCAGACCGAAATCGCCGGCATAACCGATTCGGCCACCTGTCTCAATCCCTCGGTCAGATTCAAGGCGGTAAACCCGGTCCCGGTCCCTAAAGAACATGATTCGGCCGGCTGTTCCAAATGCTACGATATGAACGGCAACGAGATCGCCTGTTCAGGACAGACATCTAACGCCTTTGTGGCTAATCTCGACCCGGTGATCGCCGATGTGACCTCCTCCAACGAATTGGTCTGTTGCAAGATATTCCATTGTTCCACACCGAAATGTCGTAACGATCTTTACTGCGAAGGCGATGGCAACGCCTGTCCGCTCGGCTACTACAGTGAGTGGGATCAGGACGCCAATCACTGTTGTGACACCCTGTTCTGTGCCGAAGCGGGCGGCGCCGGTTGTGCTACCGGCAGTTACATCCCCGGCCCCGGTGATACCCACACCGAAACCTATCAGGACGATTTCAACATGGTCGGCATCGTCCCGGCCGACGGCGAATACTATTCACTCGCCGAACTGACCACCGCATCGAAAATCACCCTCGACCTCACCGCGCGAGTCGAGAATGCCAACCTCTCTATAGAATCGGGCTGTATCGGCGAACTCACCACCTCCGAGATCTTCAATCAGGATTTCACTACCAGCGTCACCGATCTGGCCCTTCCCAACCCCATCGCACTCCTCGGCTGCGACGACAAGGGCTACCGGCTCAAGATCATCCTGACCGTCACCCATAAAGGGGATATCAACGGCGTCGCCACCGCCCACCTGCAATTCACGCCGGTCCTTTCCTATTATAAAAATGCCTACTTCTCCCGGCAGGTGCTCAACGAATCGGCCGTCTTCTATCGCGGCCGCTCATGGGAACCGAAAGGATCGGGCGGGCCGCTTCAGGTCGTCAACGAATACGAGTGTATGACCACCTTCTACAGCATGAAGTCAAAGGTGGTCACTAAACAATCCGACTGTGACAAACCGCAGTGCGATCTCGCGGGTGGTTGTAAGACTTCCCCCGCCTGTCTCGCCGACAACACCTGTTATACCCCCTACACCCGCGACGGGGTGAACCGCGATCCGCTTTTGTGCAAATACCGGACACTGGAACAGATATCGGGCGGTTGTGACGGCGACAAATATACCTGCGGCTGGGTCTGCCCCGACGCCCCGCAATACGACGACATCTGGAAGTGCATGGAATACTTCGAAGAGGTCGACACCGCGGTCGCCGACATATCACAGTCGATCGTGCTGGTCAACCCCGCCGGTGCTCCGGCCGCCGGCCCCGGCGAGAATAATGTCCGTTGCCAATACCCGCTCCATAATCCTCCCACCGAGAACGGTCACGACGCATTCCAGTGCTGCCAGAACACCGAAGCCTTCTACGGCAACTATCAGCATTTCTCCAACTGCTCCTCCACTTACTTTAAAGACCTCGACACCCCCGCCTCGACCGGCAACTTCCGCTGTTGCTGGGACACCTATCAATTCAGCTCATTCCTTGACAAGGACGGCGCAACCCAACGGCGCATCACCGGCGGCGTCGAGGCCGAGATCGTGAAGGGGCACATTCAGGAGGTCGGCGGCGGTTCCTACCTGCTGAGCGGTATCGGCACCAACTACTTCGACGGTCTCTATTCGACCCCTTACAACAGCACCAATAAATGGTATTCCTCAAAATCGCTCATAAACTACGGTAAATCGACCATCGCCTCCTCCTTCGTCTCACTGTTCAAGACCAGCGAAGTGGCCCAACGCACCACCACCTGTGCCTACGACATCATGGCCGATCTCTACGGCGAGGACTGCGATTCGTGCGGCATGGGGTGTTGCGTCGTCGACATGGGCGATGTCGACTACTGCCAGTTCCCGACCTTCTGGTCGAAGGTGGCCCAGTCGGACGGCGGTACCTTGGTCATGGAACCGAAGAACCTCATCGGCCAAAAACTGGTCGATTTCAAAGATACCGTGAAGAACCTCAAAGGGGTCGGCGGCTCGGCGCTGGGTGAAACGCTCTACGATATCTGGCGTTACCTCGGCGGTCTGAAACCGGCCTATAGCGACCTGTCCCGTTTCCCGCAGGGCTACGCATCGCCCATCGAGACCGATCCCGCCTGTTTCCACAACAGCGTCATCGTCATATCGGGCGGCCAGCCGAACTTCGATTCCAACAGTCACATGGACGGCGTGAACCTCAACGGCACCGCACCGACCGGGACCCAACCTTATCTACAGGAAGACACCGCCGACGTTCCGACCTCGTCGAAACCCTACACGTTGACCAACTGGCTCCTCTCCTCGCTCCCGAAGGTCGCCCAGTTCGCCCATACGCAGGATGCCTTCATCGGCAACATCGCCTGCCGCGCCAACCCGGCCACCTACCGCTTCGGCTTCACCGGCGCCTGCGCCACCACCGACACCACCGGTCTGAACATCCTCAATCAGATAGACACCGTCGGCATCGGCTCGTGGGCCTTGGCCCCGCTGTACGCCACCATCGGCAACCCCGACGAAACGAACTACCTCGATACCTCCACCCTTTCCACGGCGGCGACCAACGGCGGCGGCAACTACTATTCGCTCACCACCGAGACCCCCGACAGCAACTCCTTCACCAACCTGACCGATCTGTTCAACCAGTTCACCTCGACCCATTCCGGTCTGCGCGCCATCGGCCGTCCTCACTGGACCTCTTCTCCCATCCAGCCGCAGGGCGCCACCGGCATCGCCGACAAGAACCTCGCCTTCATCCCGGCGGCGGTCCCCGTCAGCAACAAGGTCAGCCGTTTCTGGTTCGGCAACCTGAGGAAATACTTCATTAAAGAAAAGGAAGGGGTTGATTGCATCATCGGTGAAACCCCGATACCCGATTCCGACAGTGATCCCTGCACCACCGAACCGATACCGGCGGACGATTTCCTTGACGACTGCTTCGTCCCCGCCTCGGTCAACACCGTCAGCATCGGCACCCCCGGCAGCACCGCCTCCGACATCGAGTTCGAGAAGGTGCTTAACGGCGGCGTCCGGGTGAAACTCGATACACAGCTGAACGTTTGTTCCACCTACCCCTGCTTCGCCAACACCAATACCGGGCGCAACCTGTATTATGAGACCGCCGCAAAGGCCATGGTCGACTTCGAAACGCTCGATAACTCCAACACCCTCCTGCTCACCCAGCTCTTCGGCACCATGACCGCCGACCAGTCGCGCAAGATCATCGACTATGTCTACGGCTACGACTCGGTCGATCACGACAACGACGCCAATGTGGTTGAAAAGCGGACCGGCCTCACCGCGCTGACGTCCAATGTCGGCGACCCCTTCGACGACATCGACACCCCCGTCGGCTGGAAGATATCGATCCCCTACTCCATCATGGGCGCCATCGTGCATAATGAACCGCTCGTCTACTTCTACAACGACTACGACGAAGCGAACATGCGCATCTACGTCGGCGCGAACGACGGCCTGATGCACGCTTTCGACGGACTCGGCAACGAAAAATGGGGCTACATGCCCTCGAAGATCATGTCGAAGATGACCTTCATCCTTTCCGACCTCGACACCGTCGTCTTCAACTCATCGGTCGACGGTCCCTCATCGATATTCCACATCGACGACGGCGCCGGCACCCCCGCCAATCTCAACAACGGCCGTATCGACACGGGAGAAAAGGCGTTCCTCATCTTCGGCTACCGCCGCGGCATCGATATCTCGGCCGGATCGAGCTTCTACACCGTCATGGACATCTCCGACAAAGACACCCCGAAGTTCGTTCAGCACATCGCGGTCGAAGGGCAGTCGTGGTCGAAACCGACCATCTTCCGCAAAGGAGCCAACTACTACCTTGCTTTCGGTGGTGGCTACGACCCCTGCTACGATAACGCCACCCCCTCCTGCCCCAGCCCGAAAGGGGCCAAGATATATGTGTATATGTACAACAGCACCTACAGCGGCGTACAGGATGCCTTCAACCACGTCATCACCATCGAACGCGACGATCTCGACGACAATAAGAAATGGCTCGTCGCCCCTATACCGGCCGAGGCGGTCGCCATCAACACCAAAGCGCCGCTGTTCTACGATAACGGATCCAGCTACTTCGGCGACACCGAACATATCTACTTCGTCGATCTTACCGGTACCGTTTTCCGCGTGACCCCCGGCTCGTGGGCTCTCAAGGTGATCACCAAACTTCGCGCCGTTCCGGGCGTTCCGGGCACCCCCGACTTCACCCCCGGACTCCGCTCCTACCATTCATTCACCTTCTATCCCCCCACCGGAGCTTACCCCTCCTTCCACATCAACGGCAACGAAAGCGATTCCCCGGCCGACAGCGATCTGGCCGATCAGGCCGATGTGTTCATCACCCCGATACCGATATCGAACGGCAATAAGGTCACCATCAAGGAACAGGGACTGCAGTACGAACTCATCACCGCATGGAGCATGTTCCCCAACGAACCGCTCTTCGCCACGCTCGCCGACACCTCGATACCGCAGTATCCGACCGGCTTCACCGATAAGACCGACGGCGCCGATTCATTCGCCTATACCTCGACGGTACGGGGCTGGCACCTCAACTACGATGCCACTCTCAACGAAAAGGGGACCACCGCGCCGCTGGTGCTCACCACCTATCAGGGAGAGGTGAAGAACTGGGTCACCCATACCACCTACCAGCCCGACTCGCTGGCCAACAAATGCGCCAACAGCGGTAGCGCCTTCCAGTATCTGCGCACCGTCGACACCGGCATCATGCCGCCCGGCTACGAATGCGAGAAATATGTGTTCACCGGCGGCGGCATCGCGTCGGCGCCGCGCGTAGTGTACGGCGGCAAACACGCCGACGACGAGAACATCGTCGCCTCGGCCGGCGCCAACGTCTACTCGATCGAGGCGCTCGAGACCGCCCCCGCGACCCAGACCATCCGCATCCTGAAATGGTATGAATTGTACTGAAGGAGAAATAGCGATGAAGATGCTGTACCGATCCGCCGCCGCGCTCCTCGCGTTCCTGCCGCTCTTGCTCGCGGCGCAGGACATCGAGAACATCGACCCCGATCAGGTGCGAAACTCCTATATCGAATTCCCGACCATCGTGCTGGTCGGACAGGTGACCGATATAACGCTCCGCTCGGTCACTTTCAGCAACCCCATCTACGAAACACCGCTGACGGTCGAACGGCTCGATCGGGCCCGTACGAAACTCGAATCCTCCCGCAACGAGACCGACAAAGGCTTCCTGCGGGCGCTCCGTCTGGTATCGGTGAAGAACGATCACATGCAGATGACCTTCTATCCCGACATGATGACCAAGATATTCCACGACGATCTCAACACCTACCAGCAATATCTGCCGCTGTTCTTCCTGATGAAGAACAACCTCAAGGAAATGGCGCTGCCCCAGAGCATGCTCGACCGTCTCAAAGCGGTCGCCATCGACACCTATCTCACCATCCCCTTCGTCAAGAAGATCATGAAGGACGCATGGGGCGCCGCGGTGTTCCAGATACATCCCGAGACCAATAAACTGCTCTACGTCGCCTCCCGTTTTTACGAGAACTACGACGAAATGATCGCGGACGAATTCGCCAAAGAATACATGATACCGGAGATAGTCCGTCGCGGCATGACCGTATCGGCCACCGTCGCCGTCGTGCGCGGCGACGAAAAAGAATGGCTGAAAGAGGACGTCCACAAGAAATACAAGGACCCGGCCAACAAGACGCCCGGTAACCGGGTACCGCCGGTCGACGGCGGCACGAAATCATCGGGCGGCGGGAGATGATCATGCGACCTATCGGCACCGGTTACACACTGGTCGAGCTCATGATCGTGCTCGCCATCATCGCCATTATCGCAGCGATCGCCATCCCCACTTTCGATTCGTACACCAAAAAGGCACGCATCGAACGGATCAAGAGCGCCGTGCTGTCGGTCGCCGCCGCGCAGGACCGCTTCTTCGCCGCGCGCGGCCGCTATACCAATATCGTGAGCGATCTTGCCAACTACGGATTCAAAGGAACGGCCGATGCGCAGATATCGATCGGCGTCCAGATAACCGCCAACATGGGACAAGGCTACTGGGTGGCCGGCAGCGCCGACATCGACAAATTACCCGCCCCCACCAGCCCCGACACCTACAACGAATGCTGGCTCTTCTTCGGCCGCAACATGCCCCAACCGAAGGAGGCCCAGTCCGGGTTCCTGTGGCTCTGGAACGATATCGGCAACACCGCCGCCTACCCGGTTCCCCCGTTCATAGATAAAGATACGGTATGCAAATAGGAGTACGTGCGATGACGAAAGGATTTACCCTCATAGAACTTATGGTGGTGCTCGCGATAATCTCCGTAGTCGCCGCCATCAGCATACCGATGTACTCCGACTACACGAAGCGGACCAAGGTCACCGAGGCGTGGGAAGAACTCACCCACATCACGGCGCTTCAGGAACAGATCTTCAATGATTACCGCAACTATGATACCACCACCGCAGGCACCCGTCTGCAGGCCTACGGCGCCAATTTCGCCGGCAAATACTTCATCATCACCAATGCCGCCACCAATGTCTGGACCGCGACCGCCTACGTCTGCTTCAACGGCGCGAGCGGTTGTACCTCGAGCTCCTTCGATCTCGCTTTTACTATAGACAAAGATGGTAATAAGACCACGACAAAGGGAGTGGCCGCTGTGCCGCTACCGGGATGGAACTACTGATGAAAAGAACACTTGCAATAATCGGACACGCGGGATATAATTGTGTGGACTGAAAATAATAGAGGGATGGAGGCGGTCATGAAATGGCTTGTCTACGGTTTGATGCTTTGCACGGCGGCGACGTTGTTCATCGCGTGCGACAACAACAACGGCACCGATGACCCGACATGGGATTTTGGTCCTTTGCCGGATGCCGATACCACCACGGTGGAACCGGCCATCGTATCCCATGAGAACCTCAACGGTGAACAATCGTGGGCCACGGTCGTCCCCACCGGCCAGAAGAAATGCTACAACAACGAAGAAGAGATACCCTGTCCCCTGCCGACCGAACCGTTCTTCGGACAGGATGCCCAGAACGGCCAGTGGAAGACCCGCTCCTTCACCGCCGCGGGCGGCACCGTCACCGATTCGGTGACCGGCCTGCGCTGGCAGCAGGGCTTTGCGCAGGGACTCAAGTGGGCCGCCGCCTATTCCTACTGCGAAAACCTCGCGCTCGACGGCCGTCAGTGGCGCCTGCCGACCACCCACGAACTTAAG
>Ga0074195_1002820_pt1 | contig 17967 bp, 11 predicted proteins | sample EPASupsiteHSE623_FD_64525 | JGI IMG/M metagenome (GOLD analysis project Ga0074195, IMG submission 64525) | Bioremediated contaminated groundwater from EPA Superfund site, New Mexico - Sample HSE6-23 | ecosystem: Environmental > Aquatic > Deep subsurface > Groundwater > Contaminated ...
ATGGCAAAAGTGTTCAGCAAGCTTCAACTTGAGCGATTCATACCGGCTTGAATTAATTTTTATTATACCCAGGAAGAATCATGTGGCTGAGGCGTATTTCTTAAGGATCTTATAAACTCCGGTATTATGTCCGATAGTAATCTTGATCGCACGAATAGCTAATGCATCAGCAAAGAACTCAATTCAAACAACAGGTGAGACGAGACCATGTCGGAAGCCGTGCCCATAAAGAATGCCGAATGCAATTTAGAAGAGCTGCTCAAGAGGCTGCCGTTTGGAGAATCCATTACACTGACCGGTCCTGAAGGCTGCCCTGTGGCCCTCCTGGTCTCGCTGAAGCCGAGAAAGGCTGAGCGAAAGCCGGTTTCCGATTGGGATGCTCGAATGGATGACCTGGCCCAAGAGATAAGCCGCGCCTGGAAAGGAGAAAAAAGCGCCGTGGAGGTTCTCTCGGAGATGCGACGGTGAGATGCACCATCGACGCCAGCGTCTTTGTTGCATCCGCCGATCTTATGAACCCAACTATCTTCTGAGCAGAAAATTTCTCAGAGATGCTCGGTATATGGAGATCTATTGTCCCACTCTTGCTTTGGTCGAATGTGCCGCTGCCATTGCCAGGCAGACGAATGATCCGTGTCTGGCCAAGGAGCTTGTCAGCATCATCGAAGATTTTCCAGGCATAAATTTGATCTCGCTTGATCTTTCGCTGGCCAAAAGGGCAGCGCATATTGCAATTGAACATCGCCTGAGAGGTGCAGACGCGGCATACGTCGCCGTTGCGGATGCGTATGACGCAACGTTGATCTCGTGGGATCAAGAGATGCTGAAGCGCTGCCCGGCTGCCGTGGCTACCATGACGCCGGAAAGCTGGTGCGGGCAGGGCAGTCCGGCTGACCAGCCAACATCGAAAATCCTTCAACCGCAGCATGCCTATTCTTTGGATTTCGTCGATCCATCCCGAATCTAACCATAAGGTCCCAAGATCGCCTTCAGCTCTTCCAGCTTCACCGGCTTGCTGATGTAATCATCCATGCCTGCTGCCAGGCATCTCTCTCGATCGCCCTTGAGTGCGTAGGCAGTGATAGCGATTATCTTCGGTTGATCTTCCAACGCCCAGCGTTTACGAATCGCCCGGGCGGCTTCAAAGCCGTCCATTTCCGGCATCTGCACGTCCATTAGAATCAGGTCATAGGGCCGGAGTTCCAAAGAGTGCAAGACCTCCGTCCCGTTAGCGGCCACGTCAGCGTGATAGCCCAGCTTATTTAGCATTTTCAACATTACTATTTGATTAACAGGGTTATCTTCGGCTAACAGTATCCGAAGAACATGGGCTCGCTCCATTCCATTGTAGCTCTCTTGCCCTGCCTCGGCTTTTATGCCCACGGGCTTGATAATGGTGGCATCAGCCAATATAGTGAAGCTGAAGGTTGAGCCCTTGCCCAATTCGCTCTCTACCCAGATCATTCCGCCCATCATTTCCACGAGCTTCTTGGTTATGGCAAGACCGAGGCCTGTGCCGCCATACCTGCGTGTGGTCGATGAGTCGATTTGGGTGAATGATTGAAAAAGACGGCTTATCTTATCCTCAGGAATTCCAATCCCGGTATCCTTCACGGAAAAGCACATTTCGTGACTTGTATCATCGAGCTTCTTACTGGAGACCGAGACGGATATCTCACCTTTATCGGTAAATTTAACGGCGTTACTGAGCAGATTGGTCAAGACTTGTTGAAGCCTGGTGGGATCGCCGATTATTGCCTGAGGGGTTCTTTTGGCTATTTTATACGTCAGGTCCAGACCTTTTTGGGATGCAGTCGGACGCACCAGATTCAGGGAGTCCTCTACGCACGCTTTCAGATTAAAATGCCTTGATTCTAATTCCATTTTGCCGCTATCGATTTTGGAGAAGTCGAGGATATCGTTTATGACCGATAGCAGCGAATTGCCGCTGCTTCTGATCATCTCCAGATAATTGCGCTGTTCCACAGTCAGATCCGTCTCCATGAGAAGGCCCGTCAATCCTATGACCGCATTCATGGGAGTTCGTATCTCATGGCTCATGTTGGCCAGGAACTCGGATTTGGCTTTAGCTGCAGATTCTGCAGCATCTTTGGCCTTTCTCAGCTCGTCTTCTGCATGAGTCCGGGCGATCGCTGCGCCGATTGAGGCTGCGGCGGCCTGAAGAATGGACCCTTCGCTGCCGGTCCAGATGCGTTCTGAGCGGCAATCATCGAAGCCGACAAATCCCCAGAATTTGCTTTCCGTCATAATCGGGATAACTAAGAGTGATTTAGTGCCCAGAGTCTCCAAAAGCGCCCTTTCCGAATCAGGAAGATCTCGAACCAGGCCTTTGATCGAATGTCCACCGGAAAGCACCTGATACCACCGGGACATAGCCGTAGAGTATGAACGTTCCTGCAAACTGGGATCGTTCTTCTGAGATATAGCGTCTTCTCGTGACCATTCGTAACGCAGACTGGCAAGATGCTCTCTTTTTTTCGAATCGTTATTCTCGAAAATATAGGTCCGGTCCACGCTTATGGCGGCCCCGAGCAGCTCCAAAGTCTGATTTATTGCATAATTCAGATCCGTCTCGGTGAGAAGAATGTTTGTGGCAAAGGCCACTCCGCCGAGCAGAATATCCTTATTGTGCAGCTCCTCCTCCATCCGCTTGTGCTCGGTGATATCTGCCAGCGACACGAACACACGGGACAGGGTCTTTTCAGAACCGAGGGCGACGGACCAGCGGATATGGACGTTGTGAGGTGTTCCGTCGAGCGTCTTTACGACGGCATCCGTTTCCATGTAGCGTTCGCCAGTCCAAATGGCGAGCAGCTCATCTGCAAACGCATCATAGGACTCAGCGGTGAAGGTATCAGTCAGGTGGTCGAGCAGATCCCTTTTGCTTTTGGCCTTATGCAGATCCAGCGCAGCCCCATTTATATCGAGCACCTTCACGAGCCCTGCACATGCAACTATGGTTTTGGGATGGTCTTTAAAATAGGATGCGAGATCGACAACCCCCCCTTCCCTCAGATGGTCCAGGTATTGTTTGACCGCAGAGAAGTCCTCTTCCCATATGGATACAGGAGATTCTTCAAAAAGAGAACGGTAACGCTCCTTGCTCTCCACCAGCGCCTCATCAGACTGCTTGCGCTCTGTGATATCCCGGATCGACTCGATAGAGCCGATCAGTATGCCATCGCTATCATAAAGAAGGGAAGCGGTGGCCAGGACGTACGCCCCCTTTCCTCTAAACAGAGATGGTACATAGGCTTCGCCAAAGATAGCTCTGCCCGTCCTATCGATGCGGATATATTTTGATTCGATCTCTTCATCACGTTTATCTATGAGGTCTATGAGTATCGGCCTTGGTTCTCCATAAAATGGAACACCATAGGCATAGTCCCCTCTGCCGATAATGTCCTCTTTCCTGATGCCGGTCATATCTTCCATTGCCCGGTTCCATGCTATCACTTTTTTATCGCGATCTATGACAAAAGTAGCGTCGGGCAAGAATTCTATGATTCCCAGCAGCTGATCATGAGCTTTCTTCAACTCTTCTTCTGCAACCCTATGTTCAGTAATATCCCGGATGGTTCCTTGATATTTTACAACTCTGCCCGTCTCATCCTGCAGTCCGACTGATGTTATCAGGGCATGGATAATGGTACCGTCCTTTTTCCTCAAATCCAAAGGGAACTCTTTTGAGAAGCCGTGTTCATCGATAAATTTAAGGTGCCTTCCTCTATCTTCCGGGTTTGCGTACAGGTCCCTGATTCTGACACGGAAGAACTCCTCACGGTTGGCATACCCAAACAACTCTACGGCTGCATCATTGAAATCGATCCATCTTCCCTCTTTAGAAGTTATGAAAACACAATCCTTTGATGTTTTGAAGAATGATCGGTACCGCTCTTCGCTTTCTAGCAAAGCCTTCTCTGCCTTCTTATTTTCCGTAATATCCTCAAAAGTAAGCAGATCTTCGCCACTTTCGAGGTTCACAGCCATGAATTTTATCAATCTTTCCGTTCCATCTTTACAGGTAACTGTATATGTTCGAGGCCTTTTCTCTCCTGGCCGGGAGTCCTTTGAATCATTGATCCAGGATGCAATCACCTGATGTCTATAGGTTGGATCCGGATATGCTCTTCTGAACCACTCCCTTCCAGTAGAGACCTCCTTGGGATCGTAGCCGAATAGTTCTCTGAATTTGGGATTGGTTTGGCAAAAATTTCCGTCTTTATCGATCAGTACCAGTCCGATAGGAGCATATTCGACAATAGACTGAAGTCTTTGCTTATCCTTATACAATTTTTTCACTTCTTTTTTGCATTGAGAAGGCACCTCATAGAGATTATCAATGGCTTTCTCTGGCTCAGAAGGCATCGCATACGCTCCGTTCTTTATTTAGCTATGGGTTCTTTAAATTATTCTTTCCTGGACTATTATTGAGTTATCGTGAACGCTCCCCGCCCTAAAGGACGGGGCTTCTATCGCTTTTGCGAACAGACTGCATCCCCAGTCTGAGAATGTTGATTGCTGCATTGAGATCTCTATCCATAGTCAAGCCACATTCCGAGCAACTATGGACTCTTTCCGAGAGATCCTTTTTGACTATCATGCCACATCTGGAGCACATCTGAGAAGTGTACTTGGGATCAACCAGGACAACCTTGGAGCCAGCGTATGCTGCTTTGCTCTCGGTTGCTTTTACCAGCATTCTCCATGCAACATCCGAGATGGATTTTGCCAGGTGATGATTCTTAAGCATGTTCTGAATATCAAGATCTTCAAAGACTATTACGCCGAAACGGTTTACCAATTGGCGACTAACCTGATTGGAGAAATCGGTTCTCTTGTCTCCTATTCTTTCATGAATTCTAGTCACCACTTTGGACGCTTTTCGCCTGAGAGAAGATCCTTTCGGAAGCTTATCGCGTTTGCTTTGTGCTTTGGCTAATGCCAACTCATCTTCTCGGAAGAATCTAGGATTATCAATCTTCTCGCCATTTGATAGTGTGGCAAAGCTTGCCAAGCCCACATCGATTCCTACAACAGATCCATCTTTCCAAGGAGGACGTGGGATATCTCCCATCTCGACGGAGAAACAAGCAAACCATTTTCCAGTTGGCATTCTGCGAATAGTACAGGTCTTAATCTTACCTTCAACCGGCCTGTGCAACTTGATTTTGATATTTCCAATCTTGGAGAGATGGAGCACTTCAGAATTCAACTCAAAACCTGATTGGGAGTACGTGATGCTATCGTATCCACTCTTTCCTTTGAACCTTGGATAACCGGGTTCTTCTCCTGCCTTGGCCCTTCGGAAGAACTCTTTGAACGCCAGTTCCACTCTAAGAGCTACATTCTGAAGAACCAGTGAATAGACATCCCTGAGTTCGGGTACTTCTAGCTTCAATTGAGGTAATCTATCCTGAGTCTCAAAACGCTTGACTGTTCTTTGATCAAGCTCCCAAGCATTCTTTCGATATGCGAGCGTATCATTATAGACAAATCTGCAAAGCTCAAGTTGCCGTTCTAAGATAGTAACCTGAGATTTTGTAGGTTTGAGCCTGTAGCGATACGTTTTAAGCATAAATAGACAATTGTGTTGTAAGGTTAAATAGTTATTGTTAGGTAGAAATTAGGGCAAAGACTCCGCTTTCATCCTGTGGCTGACTTTTCGTCAGCCACTCCCCCCGGACTTCAGTCCGGGAGATCACCGTGAACGATGGGACTCCCCGCTCCGTCCTTCGCAGTTCTACGAATTAAATATCTGTCAAGATTCCTGGCAGAACTATTCTTGTTAATCATTATTATTCATTTCGGTATTGGAATCTCTGATCAATATTTATCCCGGAGGCAGAATTAGAGCATACCATACCCGTCTCCAGTTCAATATTAACCGAATACTCCCATCCTTGTAGTGCAAGGCTGGGCTGATTTTGGATCTTTGAGAGCCACTGCACGACCCTGGTATATAACGAGTCATAAGATTCAGAATGATTCGCGTCATGCAAATCTACAAAACATTTTTAACTTTGCAACTTTATTATTAAATGGATTGGGATGCGCAAGGCCTTCAAGTTGATCCTGGGAATATTCCTGCTGGCAGTATTTTATAGCCTGGTCTTTATGGCCATAATGAGTTATGAAGGCCAGGTTCAGAATGTCAATTCATTAGATGCATTTTACTGGGTAGTAATCACAATAACCACTCTGGGATATGGAGATATTGTTTTTCACAGTCATCTGGGCCGCATCTTCAGCATCGTTGTAGCCATATCCGGCGTGGCCTTGCTGTGGGCAGTGGTCTTGCCCCTTATGATCACTCCCCGTCTGGAGGATCTCCTCCGGGCCGCTCCGAGTTCAGCGCCCCAAAACATGCATGGACATATCATCATTTCAGGCTACAGCCCCATGCTTGAGACGCTGACAAAGGAGCTTTCGTTATTAAAGATTCCTTTTCTGATAATTGAAAGGTCTGAAGAAGTAGCAAAGTCGATCCACAAGACGTATCCCACATTATGGGGCGACCCTTCGGAGAGAGAGGTGCTGATGAAGGCAAATATCCATTCAGCGAAGCTCTTTATCACCAACGAAAGCGACGAGCTTGACGCGGAAGTGATCCTCAGCCTGAGGGAGATCTCGGATATTAAGGTGATCGAGCTGGTAAACGACCTGGCAAGCTCCAGATTCCTGTGCTATGCGGGAGCCTCCCGGATAATCTCGCCCAAGACGCTGCTCGGGACTTTTATTGCTCAGATCGTTTTCCCCCCCAAGAATAAAGCGGTCCCCGGTGCAGTCTTCCTTTTTGGCGATTTGATGATAGCCGAGCTTCCCATCTATCCCGGAAGCAGGTTGATGACAAATGGTCAGACCTCAGATGCAATTAAACTCAGTGGCGCGAATATCGTAGGAGTTTGGCAGAAGGGCAAATTTCGGCCGGTCCAAGGGGTAGATGAAACATTCCAATCAAACTCTGTGATCATGGTCGTGGGAAACTCAGAGCAGCTTTCTCAAATCAGGAATCTGACACTCGGAGTGAGAAAAGAGGGGCCGCAGATAATCCTCGGTTATGGTGACGTGGGAAGGCATGTGGCCAAGGTTCTCAGCGAGAATGGGATTAAACCCGTCATCCTGGACCGCAGGGTTCTGGAAGATATACCGTTCGTCCATGTCATGGGAGAGGCCACTTCTGAGGATTTATTACTTGAAACCGGAATTCGGGAGGCTGCGGGCATTATGATCCTGCTCAATAATGATTCCGATGTCATCTACTGCACACTCCTGGCCAAGAATCTAAACCCTTATGCATTTGTGGTAGCAAGAGCAAACCGTGTCAAGTCGGTGGAGAAGATCTACAAGGCGGGTGCAGATTATGTGGCATGCGTGCCGATCGTTGCCAGTCATATGCTGGCCAAGATAATCCAGGAAGAAGAGGAGAACCTTACTCTGCTCTACGAAGACGTGGAGCTCAAGCTATTCAATGTCGGCAAGAAATCCAGCTTGAAGGGGAAGTCTCTAAAGGATCTAGACCTTCCGGGACGGTTTGGGTGCAGCGTAGCGGCTATAGAAAAAAAGGGTCGGGCCACTGCAGCCACAGATCAAGAAATTCTGGTTGAGGTGGGAGATGTATTAGCCCTGATAGGTAGCCAGGAGAGCATCAAGGCCTTCAGCGTTGAATTTGACAGGAGGGCCATATTCGGGCGATTATAGTCGAGAATTCGGCTGGACTGCACCCCTGATAGCAGACAGTTAGTTAAGCAACAATACTTAAGGCCAACTCCACTTCGAACTGTTCTGGAGATCTATAGCCCAGAGCTGAATGCAGCCTCTTCTGGTTGTACACCTTTTCAATAAACGCCATATGTTTTTATAGGCGTCCTCAAATGTTCCTTATTCATTCAGATATACCTCTTCGACCTTCAGGGTTTTGATAAAGCTCTTTGCAAGTGCATTGTCGTATGGATTCCTTTTCTGGACATGCTGATCAGGATGTGAAGACATTATCGAGGCGACCAAGAATGTGGATTTAGACCAGTTGGAAGCAGAGATCGAAGGGGACAGCGCTTGGCCTTAGACTTTTTTCGTTCTCACTGCAAACAGTATCCTCTGCAGCGCCGTGATATTGGCCAGGACAGCCACTATCGCCACCGCCGCCATCAGCCACTCGACATTGACCATCCCGGCCACCATTCCCGCGTAAAGCAAGAGCAGCCGCTCGCCTCGCTCCAGCAGCCCGCCCATCCTCTTCAGTTCGCTTGCGTCCTTCACCACTCCCCGGTGGTCGGCGTAGGCCCTGGTAAAGGTCGTCATGAGCGCCCCGAAGACGAGCAGCATGAACCAGATGTCTCTGGGAATGGCCAGAAATTCCCCCGGTCCGAGATAAATCATGAGCCCGAGGTAGAGCAGGATCTCTACATACCTGTCAACGACCCCATCGATGAAGGCTCCTCGGGTCGTGGCTTGATTGGTGACGCGCGCCACGGCTCCGTCCACCATATCGATGAAGCCGGAGACGATGAAGAGGACCAACCCGGCCACGAGGTGGCTGGTAGCCAGGGCATAGAGGCCGGCCAGAGCCGGAACAAGCGAGAGGAGCGTCCAGCCGTTGGGGGAGAGCCCCAGGGCCGCCAGCCATCGCACCAGCCGGTCCGTCTCCTCTGATTTTAAATTGGCTTTGAGCATCTCATCCTTTGTGGTCTCAAAGGCCGGAGAGGAAGGTCTCGATCCGGTCCAGGGCCTCGATCAGCTCCTCACGCGAGGTGGCATAGCTGCAGCGCAGAAATCCCTCGCCGCTCTGCCCGAAGACGTTGCCGGGCACCACGGCCACTTTCTGCTCCCGCAGCAGCCTCTCGGCGAACTCCTCTGAGGAGAGCTTCCAGGCCTGAACGGACGGGAAGGCGTAGAAAGCACCCCTCGGCTCGAAGCAGTCTAGGCCGATGCGGTTCAAGCCGGAGACGAAGAGCCTGCGGCGCAGGTCGTACTCATGCCTCATGTGCAGCATCTCCTGGTCGCCCTTCTCCAGGGCCTCCAATGCCGCCACCTGGGCCATGGTGGGAGCGCAGAGCATGGTGTACTGGTGAATCTTGGTCATGGCCCCTACCAGCGCGGGATCGCCGAGAGCGTAGCCGATGCGCCAGCCGGTCATGGCGTGCGACTTCGACAGGCCGTTCAAGATCAGCGTTCGATCCTGCATGCCCTCCAGCTGGGCAAAGCTGGCATGGCTTCCCGAGTAGCTCAGCTTGGCGTAGACTTCGTCGGAGATGACCAGCAGGTCGTTCTCCACCACCACGTCCGCCAGGTCCTCCAGATCCGCGCGGGTCATGATCGCTCCCGTGGGGTTGTTGGGGTAGCTCAGCAGCACTGCCCGGGTCTCATCCGTCAAGCCCTTGGCGATCTCCTCAGGCTGCAGCCGAAACTCGTCCTCCAGGCGCGTGGGAATTGGCTTTGGCACTCCCCCAGTCAGGACTATGTCCGGGGCGTAGGCCACGTAGCAGGGCTCGGGGACGATGGCCTCGTCTCCCGGATTGAGGGTGGCCCGGAAGGCCAGATCGACCGCCTCGCTGACGCCCGTGGTGATCAGGATCTGCTCGACGGGATCATAGTCCAGTCCCAGATCCTTTCGGACCTGATCGCAGATAGCCTCCCGCAGCTCAGGCATGCCCTTGTTGGAGGTATAATGGGTGTTGCCCGACTCCAATGAGTAGATGCAGGCCTCGCGCACATGCCAGGGCGTGACGAAGTCGGGCTCGCCAACGCCCAATGATATGGCTCCTTCCATCTCGCTCACCAGATCGAAGAATTTGCGTATTCCGGAGGGCGGCATGGCCTTCACAACCTGGTTCAGATGGGTGTTTGCATTCCAGGCGGGGAGGTTCTTGAGGCTCTGTTTCATGGAGTTACCACCAGTCTTTTAGGCTTAGGCTTGTCGGTCAGAATGACGCCGTTTTCTTTGTAGCTTTTCAGGATGAAGTGGGTGCAGGTCGATTGGACGCCTTCCAGCGGCGCAATCTTCTCCGCCACGAAGTAGGCAATATCCTTCATGGACTTGCCGCGCACGGTGACGGAGAGATCGTGGTCGCCGGATATGAGCCTCACCGAATCAACCTCCGAGAATCTGGCAATCCTCTCTGCCACGGCATCATAGCCGGTCTTTCGCTGCAGTGCCACTTTCAGCTCCAGAACGGCGAAGACGAAGCTGTTGTCCAGCTTCTCCCAGTTGATCAGGGTGACATACTTTCTTATGACCCCTGCCTCCTCGAGCTCTGAAATCTCTCTGGCCACATCTGCCTCAGACATGCCGAGCAGTGCCGCGATCTCAGACGGAGTTGCCTTGGCGTTTTCAGAAAGGATCTCCAAAATCTCGTTCATAAAATCTGTATTTACCGCATCTATTCAATTATAGGCTTTGTGCTTGTGGAGAATACCGGGTATATTCATATCAATGGAAAGTTATTAATACTCTTATTACAACTGTATTAATATGAAACAGATGAAATGCCCCAAGTGTAATTACGCATGGGAGACGCGTGTGAGCAGACCAAAGGCATGCCCTCGGTGCAAGACCAGGCTGGATGTCAAGAGGGCCAGGAGATCCTGAATCAAGATTCAGGCTCCTCAACCTCGATCCTCATCAGGGCCGTTGCACTGCGCCTCCCCAGCATGCTTTTCTTGCATCGCAGTGGCCGCAGCAGGAGTGATCCGTGCCCTGGCTTTTCATCCCGCCGCGGACTTTCCTTGGTTAGTAGTCATCTCTGACTTATTCTTAAAATATACAAAGATGATGTAAATCTCTGGACACTCATCATAGGCGATAATATTTTATGATATGTTTCATAATATATCTTATAATAATTCTGCGATTTTTCCTGTACTTTCTGTCCTATCTCTCTGTCATTGCAGCCGCTTCTGCGGTTGCCTTTATGCCTTTAAGATCAAGGAAAAAAGAGACCCACATTCGCTATCGGTTCTTCTAAAGCCCCGAGCGTGATTCGAACACGCGACCTATTGATTACAAGTCAATCGCTCTGGACCAGCTGAGCTACCGAGGCGCTCCCTTCACTTATTTTCTATCATCACTTAAAGGCTTCGCCCCTGATGTATTATCATTCTCTAGGAGAAGTACGCGCTCAATACTGCGCAGCAGAGAGTATTTGGTGCCGGGATGCCGGGAATCAAAGCCGTCCAGATGCCTTCTGACCTGTTGATGCAGATCGTCCTGGCAGGAGCCTTCTTTGCCACCGGCCGGCAATAGGTCGTGCGTGAGGGCATAAAGTCGTATCTCCTTCTCAGGAATGCGCTGCAGGGGCTTTATCCAGGGCAGAGATCCCGGCCCATCTCGCCGCTCAAAAAGTCCATCCACGTCCCCTCGCAGGAATTTCAAAAAGATCGCCTCTGCCTCATCATCCAGGCTGTGGCCGGTGGCAAGAATGCTTGAGCCCGCCGTGCGTGCTGCATCCCGGAGAAGGCTCATTTTCAGGTCAGACTGATCGCGACAGCCCGATGCTTCATCCGGTCTTCGGGCCTCACTCGGGGACGCGATGACGACAGGTACTCCGAGCCGCTCCGCGAGCCGTCTCGTTTGATGGGAGCGGGAGGCGCATTCCTGGCCCTCCTCGATAGTTATCGCCACAAAGTCCATGTCCCTGCGGCGGGAAAAGATATCCAGCATTATATGCAGCAGGACCGCGCTCTTCCCTTCCCCGCCCAGGCCAAAAGCCACGCGCGCGCGGCGACCGAAGAGCCCGCTCCTGCGAAGATCCTCGCGAACCTTGCGGCGCACATCCTCCTGGAAGTGAGTAGGGCATAGGTGCATGCCGGAATATCTCTGGTAGATGATCGCCCGGCTGTGGCATTTGTCGCATTTGGTCATTTTATGCTCGCTTCCCGGCAGGAGATCGATATGGCATGATAAATAATCTATGGATTTATTCTATGGACTGTGCGCGATCTTGAACCTGAGCAGCGCAGCCACGCCGCCCAGGGAGTGCAGCCTTTCCCCTGGCTCAAACTCGGAGCTGAAGATAACGACCTTCCCCCTTGCATTGGTCACCTCGCGCATGATGTCGTCCATCCTTCCCCGCCGTGCCAGCTCATCCAGCACCAGCAGATGCTCCACGGCGCCGTAGTTCACCGCGGTCTGCACCTCTTTTTGGCCGTAGGCCGCCTTTCCGTCCGTGGCAATCTCCCGGAAGAGGTCCTCGATGAGCTTCGCCTCCTGGGCGATGCGGCTGGTCTCCAGAACCGTTTTGACTGCTCCGCGCCGCAGGACCTCCTGAAATCCCGATCTTCCGATGGAGGTGGCATCATCCATGGTGATGCGCTTGGCCAGCTCCGGATAGCTGTAATCGATCACCTTCTTCAGATCTTCCTTGGCAAAGCCGGGGCCGGCCAGGATGACGAGTGCGTTCTCCCCTGCCGCCTGATCCATGGCGTGCGCAACGTCCCGGAAGAATACGGAGCGGTGGTCCTCGCCGTCGCCCTTGCCGCTGCCCGCTCGAAGCTCCGCAGCCGTCTGCACGCCGAACTGGCGCAGAACGCCGATGGTGGCCTCGCCCTCCTCCACCAGCGCCAGGACGACGCGCGGTCGGTTTGACTCCGCCACCGCATCCTCTATCCGCTGCAACAGGTCCGGTCGCCAGTGATATTTGAGTATGGACAGGTCCGTGCCCACCTCGATGTTCAGGGTGTGGTAGGAGCCCACGTCTATGCCGGACTTGATCACGCCGTGCAGGCGCAGCCAGTTGGAGTACATATGAAATTCGATATCCTCAACCTTGATCCCCAGGCGAACCGTCTTTCGCTCCATCTTCTCGGGCCGCGCCTTGTCCGCAATGGCCGGCACCTTCCGGTGCGACAGGGCAAAAACCAGGTCCCCGCGCTCCACCAGATGCTGCAGGTGCCACAGGTCGTCCAGTGACTCCGGAAGCAGGGCAATCTCGCCTTCATCGCCGCGCAAATTCTTCTTCAGGACGCGCATGGATACCACCTTCTAATCAAAAGGCTTAAATCATTGTGCATCTAGGGTGGGTGTCGAGCCGCCATAACTCAGTTGGTAGAGTGTCTGGCTGTTAATTGCTCTAAAGAAGCAGTAACCAGAATGTCACAGGTTCGAGCCCTGTTGGCGGCGCATTCCTTTTGGGCCTGTAGCTTAGTCCGGTTAGAGCGCTCGGCTCATAACCGAGTGGCCGCCGGTTCAAATCCGGCCAGGCCCATGCTGGCAAATCAGGCCCATAGAATCGTTTTGGGATTTAATCTTTAAATCCTTTTGACCGTGTTTTCACCAATTATTCTTGCCTTGTTGCGATCGGGATCAAACAAGATAAATAAACGAATATTATCATTATCCTCCTATCATTATCATTATTATAATTCGGGTACTTGGTGGCATGATAACCAAAAAATCACATACATCATAGTTTATTCCTGCTTCGCGCCCTTCGCGGCTTCGCGCGAGATCCGGTTCACGCGAAGGCGCGAAGCCGCGAAATCCCGATGGTTGTTCATGATTTAGGTTCTTGAGAATGGTCGAGAGTCACCTGAGCCACGCCATTATTCTAATGTCAGGAAAGAAGGACAATTGTCTCTTCGCAATTTTCCAGTGGCCAACCCTAGAGTTACTATTGACTTTTCGAGCTGCAAATGGAAATCTCTGTGCGTCCTATGTGAACTCTGTGCCTATAGTGGTTGAATAGTCGTTAGCTACTGGTTATAAGCAAATGGTTACGGACTATCACCTCAGAGGACTCGATAATTCCTTATACTCACTCAATATGGCGAGGTGCCTCAAAAAAGCTGTGGCGAAAGTGCCCTCAGGCTTTTGCTGCACTCTGCCAGGCCAGGATTTTTTTCGTGCTTATGCCGGTCTTCTCAGCCAGCAGATCTGCTTTTGCCATGGCCAGATCCTTTGCGGTTTTAATGCCTGCCGCCATCAGCTTTTCCAGTGTCTTCGGCCCGATGCCCGGAACGTCTCCCAATGCAGCCCCCTTTGATTTGGCGCCGGCTTTCGCGCGCGGCTTTGTCTTGCTCTTGGGTTCGGTTTTCTGCGGCTCGTCCTTCATCTGGGCCTTCCTGGCCTGCCACTCCAGGAAGTTGCAGTGCGGGCAGCCCAGGTCCCAGGGTCTCTTGCCCTTGTTGATGATGCGGATGTGATTCATGCCGTGCTTCTCGCACATCTTCTCCGTCACGATCACGGCGCCGCTCCTGGGAAGGGGCAGAGTAAACCGGCAATTAGGATAGCCGGAGCAGCCGATGAAGCGCGTGCCCCGGTGGCCGCGGCGGATGATCAGCTCCGAGCCGCACTTCTCGCAGGTGCCCACGATCTTGTCCGTGCGCAGGCCGTCTTTCAGAGATTGGCCGATGAAGTCCTGGTTCTCTGTCAGCTCATCGAAGACCGAGGTGAGCATGACCCTCGACTCCTCGATGACCTCGTCTTCCTTGATCTTGCGCTCCGAGATCCTGTTCATATCCTGTTCCAGGGTCTGGGTCATCTCCGGCTTGGTGATGGTGGGTGCATACTTTTGCAGCGTGTCCACCACGGCATAGGCGGTATTGGTGGGCCGCATGGGGTTGCCCTGCACATAGGCGCGGGCATACAGTTTGCTGATGATGTCGTGTCTGGTGGATTTGGTTCCCAGGCCCAGATCGTCCATGAGCTTGATGAGCTTGCCCTGGCCAAAGCGCGCCGGTGGCTGCGTCTCTTTAGCCTCCACCACATGCCCCAGCACCTTCAAGCGCTCGCCCTTCTTCAATTCCGGCAGCAGATGCTCCTCGGCCTTGCTGTACGGATAGTAGTATCTCCAGCCTGCCTCGATCAGCCGCGCACCGCTGGCCCGGAAGGGCTCCGGTCCTATGTCCACTTTGATGCTGGTGGCATCCCAGACGCACTGCTCTGCCAGGGTGGCGAAGAAGCGGCGCACGACCAGCTCATAGATTCGCCACTGTTCCTCCTTCAGCTCGCTCTTCTCGACGGGAACCGTCGGATAGATGGGCGGATGGTCGGTGGTGGATCTTTTGCCGCGTGTCGGTACCATCTTTCCCTGGAGCAGCTTCTTGGCCTCTTCGGCAAAAGCGCCCCTGGTGAAGAGTGCGGTAAGGGCTTTAAGGTCGATAGATGGCGGATAAACGGTGTTGTCCGTCCTCGGGTAGGAGATGAATCCGTTGGTGTAGAGCCATTCGGCAATGCGCATGGCGTTGGCTGCAGAAAAGCCGATGCCGCTGGCAGCGGAGATGAAGCCTGTGGTGTCAAAAGGCGCAGGAGGCTTATCGATCCTGGGCTTGGTCTCAATGGACCTGACGATACCCTCCGGCCCCAGGTTGGCGACGATTTTGTCTGCTTTTTCCTTCTCCCAGATGCGGCCCTCGGCGTGCTGCACGCGCAGCTCCTTCTCCAGGTCGGCAAAGATCTCCCAGTAGGCCTGGGGCACGAAAGCCTGGATCTCTCGCTCCCGGTCCACGATAAGCGCCAGAGTGGGGGACTGGACCCGGCCCACGGAGAGAAACTCCTTGCCGAGTTTTCCCGAAGTTAGAGAAATATACCTGGTAAGGGCCGCGCCCCAGACAAGGTCGATGATCTGCCTGGCTTCGCCTGAAGCCGCCAGATCATAGTCCACCTTTCCGGCATCCTGGAAGGCTTTCAGGATCTCATCCTTCACGATGGCGCTGTACCTGACGCGATCGGTCAACAGCCTGGGATTTGCCTCTTTTGCGATCTTGAGGGCCTCCACACCGATGAGCTCTCCCTCGCGGTCGTAATCCGTGGCGATGGTTATGAGATCTGCTTCTTTTCCAAGCGTTTTCAAGGCGGAGATTATCTTCTCCTGGAGTGGGCGCACCACGATCTCGGCGCGGATAAGGTCTTTGCAGTCCACCTTTTGCCAGTTGTTGTAATCAGCAGGATAGTCGACTCCCACGATGTGGCCGGAAAGGCCCATGACGACCTTATCGTCAAAATGGAAAGCTTCGACGCCTGCCACCCGCTGGGAGCGGGGCTTGGTTTTGGCCAGGATCTGAGCAATTCTCTTGGCGGCATCGTGCTTCTCAGCTATGATAAGATGCATTCCATGAAGTCAAATCCTGCAGTTGATTTAAGTTTTTCGCAAAACGACCTGAGATCGCAGGAGTGCGAGGTGGGAAGCGGCCTATATTGAATAATTAAAGCAGATAATTGCATGAGTCGAGCGTCTGCACCGATGAGCAATTTATTGCACTTAAAATTTATTTATTCACTTCTCATATTTGTTCTTCCTTGGGTGCGCTAATCAACATGATTATTCGATAAATTACGATTGTTCAGGTTCCTGTGTTTTTTCCAAAAAGCCGCTCTTGAAAAGCTATTCATCCCTTTGGAACGGCCAATCCGGCAACATAATAAAATATAAACTTCGATCAAATTTTTTAGGATGACGCAAATAATTATTAGTATGATGAAATAAAACATCTATATTTTAAAGATCGGTACCAATCATCGCGTTGTTCTTCAATTGTCAGCCCTTGTCCTAAATGCCATGAATAGCTTGAAGGTTATGCACCGATTGAGTTGCGCTATTATAGATTCTCCATTGAATATAATTCGTTTTAAAAATTTTCCCTATTATTCAGCCAAAGGGTTAACAGATTCATATAATATATATAGTTATAATTATGGCACGCAAAAACTTTAAGTAGCTATGGCGCATTAGAGAACGCGGCGGGAGATTGTAACGAATTGTGGAGATGCCGGATATGATACCTTTTAGGATTAGGCAATCATATCGTCGCTTCGGCATCAGTCCGTCGCTACAGTTTTTGCTGCTAAAAAGGTAAAGGAGGATAACGAACGTGTCTGACAAGATAGACCTATATAGCGACCGCGGAGTTCTTTTGAAGAGCGACGTCGACCTGAGCGCCGTCAGCCCTCTTAAGAACGCGGCCATGCAGAGGCTCATTTCTCTCACAAAGCGAACAGTAGCAGTCAATCTGGCTGGCATCGAAGGCGCCCTGAAGACAGGAAAGGTCGCCGGTGGCCGCAGACAGATCAAGGGACGCGAGCTCAACTACGATGTTGTTGCTAATGCTGGTGCCCTTGCTGACAAGATCAAGGAGTTGTTGAGGGTCACAGCTGGCGACGACACCAATGTCAAGGTGCTCGCCGGCGGCAAGCAGCTGCTTGTTCAGATCCCAACCGCCAGGGTCAACGCCGCTTCTGAGTTCGTGGTCGGATTGACTGGCGCTGCCGCAGCCACAACTGAGGCACTCGTCCAGCAGTTCAAGGTCGGCATAGTTGAGGCCCCCATGGTCCACGCCGCTGTCTGGGGCGAGTACCCGCAGACGGTGGGCATGTCCGGCGGAAACGTCGCATCAGTTCTCAACATCCCACAGAACGATGAAGGTCTGGGCTTCGCCCTCAGGAACGTCATGGCCAACCACCTCGCCGCTATCACCAAGAGGAACGCCATGAACGCCGCAGCTCTTGCTTCGATTTACGAGCAGATCGGCGAGTTCGAGATGGGCAACGCCTTCGGCATATTCGAGCGCCACCAGCTCCTGGGCATGGCATACCAGGGCCTGAACGCCAACAACATGGTTTACAACTGCGTCAAGGCTAACGGCAAGACCGGAACCATCGGCACAGTAGTTCAGAGCACGGTGGCCGCAGCCCTTGAGGACAAGGTCATCAAGGCCGGCAAGAAGCTGCCCTCTGGATATGTACTGTACGAGGCCAACGATGTATCCAAGTGGAATGCCTACTGCGCCGCAGGCGTACTGGCTGCCACCATGGTCAACTGCGGCTCCCTGAGGGGCGCCCAGGCTGTGTCCTCGACACTGCTGTACTTCAACGATATCATTGAGAAGGAGACCGCATTGCCAGGATGCGACTTCGGCAGAGTCATGGGTACTGCTGTCGGATTCTCATTCTTCAGCCACTCCATCTACGGCGGCGGCGGCCCCGGTGTATTCAACGGCAACCACGTGGTAACC
>Ga0074195_1002821_pt1 | contig 17963 bp, 13 predicted proteins | sample EPASupsiteHSE623_FD_64525 | JGI IMG/M metagenome (GOLD analysis project Ga0074195, IMG submission 64525) | Bioremediated contaminated groundwater from EPA Superfund site, New Mexico - Sample HSE6-23 | ecosystem: Environmental > Aquatic > Deep subsurface > Groundwater > Contaminated ...
TCTGATGAAGGTTTTTTATCAGTATGGTGAAGAACCTTACGCGAAGTTGATTTCCAGAAAAATCTGTGAACACAGAAAAGACCATCCGTTCAAATCGACTTTAGATCTAGCGCTCTTCATAGACGATATGGTTCCTGCCAAAAAGAAACAAAAAATTCATCCAGCTACGAAAGTGTTTCAGGCGCTTAGAATCGAGGTAAACAATGAACTAGACGTCCTAAAAGAAGCACTAGCGCAATCTATGAAAATCCTGAAAGTCGGTGGTCGAATAGTTATTATTTCTTACCACTCGCTTGAAGACACGATTGTAAAACATTTTTTCAAAGATTTAGAGCGTCCGGAAGAAAAAGATCCAGAAAAATTGATTTATCAGGTTACCGCAGATCCAATTGTAAAAGCGGTTACAAAAAAACCAGTAGTACCTAGTGACCAAGAGGTTAAGGAAAATCCAAGAAGTAGAAGTGCAAAATTAAGAGCTTATGAAAAATTACGAGAATCGTAGATTCCTGCCTGCGCAGGAATGACACACACTCACTTATTCCTAAAAATACATGTCTCAACTCATCCTAAATAGGGGAAATATATATAAAAGAAGCCTTTTCCATAAAATAATGGATAAATTCCAGATGGGGCCTTATTTAGTTCTCGGGTCTCTCGTAATGTTTGTGGTTTTAATAATAGTTGTCACATTGGTTTTTTCTACACGTCAGATTACGAAGGGGTATCAGCTGAACATGTTGGATTTCAAACATAATAATCTTGTTACTCAGAATGAAGTTAGTGCAATGCAAATCTCTAATGTACGTTCGTTAAAGTATATTCAAGAATCTTCAAAGGTAAAATCAATGGTTTCTCCAAGGTCAATTGTTTATATAAAAGGGGAGTCTACAATCGCGGCTAGATAGGGTTATGTTTCACAAGAAAGGCTTTTTGTGTCAAACGATGATTTAACTGTGTTCCGGAAAATTATTGACACTGGAATTTTGAATACTGTAATCTAGTTTGTGGTTGCCAGTCTGGGCGGCTGGGCGTTTTTATCTAAGTCTATAACCAACCTCACTATGATTGCTGAATTTTCGAAACTGAACAATCCAAATGTGCGTGTCCTTAAAGGCGGATACACATTTTCAAATTTGAGAACACTTTTAGAAGTGGCAGATAGAGAAAAATTTGGAGTTGTTGCTTGTAATATTAGAAGTAGATTTGTTTTAAATGGAGTGCTTGAGGCTGCATGGCAACAGAAATCTCCGGTTATTCTAGAAATTGCTGAGAGTGAGACTAGTTACTGTAATATGCTTCCAAAAAGGCTCGCAGATTTAGCATGCGAAGCTGTTGAAAGAATGATAGATAAATATGGATACAGTGTGCCAGTTTGTTTGCATCACGATCATATTCAAAAAGATGTGGATGGATGTATTGCTAGGACTATTGAAGCTGGATTCTCTTCTGCGGAAGTGGATCTTTCAAAGCTTCCGGTTGAGGAAAATGCGAAAAAATGCCAAGAGGTTGTGGCAAAGTTACATCCACTTGGAATTTCTCTTGAGGTTGAAGATGGAGAGATTGGAACGGCTGATGCTCTTGCTGATCCTGAAGTTGAAAATAAGATTGCTCAATATTATTCAAAGGTTGAAGACTGTAAGAAACTTTGTGAGATGGTTAAGCCGGATGCTCTAGCGTTTTTTGTGGGGAATGGGCATGGGCAGTATTTAAAGGCACCTATTATCGGATATGACAGAATAAAGGAAATATGTGATGCCGTGAGACCTATTGGTGTTTTCGGAGTGATGCATGGAGGAAGCGGGCTTCTTCCAGAAAATTTCAATAAGTGCGTAGAGAGTGGTGCCAGAAAGTTCAATTATGCTACTTCACTTTCTGATATTTGGTTTGAATATTTCCCAAAAGAGTTAGTCGAAAGAATGCAGAAGTTTGCTGATGAGAATGGAAAACCTCTTCGAAAAGTATTAGATAAATTTGAGGCTGAGTGGGATAAAGTTGACTTTACTGAAGCTGAAAAGAAAATTGCTGAACATTTGGGGATGATGATGAGAGAAGGTTTTTTGAGCAGTGGGAAGGCACTTTCTTATGCTAAGTAATTTTTAATTTGATAAAAATATGTCAATAAAGGTTGCAATCAATGGTTATGGACGTATCGGCAGGGGAGTTCATCGTTTGGCTTTAAAAACAAATGACATTGAGGTTGTTGCAATAAATAGTAGAGCTGGCGTAGATTCTCATGCGTATTTATTGAGATATGATTCTCTATATGGCAAATGTGAGGCAGATATAAAAACTGAGAATGGAAATTTAATTGTGGACGGGAAAACCGTATATGTTTATCAGATTAAAAATCCTGCAGATATAGATTGGAAAAAACATGACGTAGATGTGGTTATAGAGTCTACCGGGAATTTTACCACTATGGTTGATGTGAGTGGACATCTTACAGCTGGTGCTAAAAAAGTTTTGATTACCGCTCCTTGCAAAGAGATTGAAATTCCAAATATAGTGATGGGGGTTAATGAAAAAGATTATAATCCTACGGATTTTAAAGTTGTATCTAACGCCTCTTGTACTACGAATTGCTTGGCTCCTGTCATGAAGGTTTTAAATGAAGCTTTTAAAATTGAAAATGCCATGGTTACTACAATCCATGCGTTCACATATACTCAAAATTTATTGGACAATTCAAATCCGGATGATTTTAGAAGGTCTAGAGCAACTACAGAATCTATAATTCCAACTACAACTGGGGCGATGAAAGCTATTTCCAGAGTTATTCCAGATTTAAAAGGAAAAGTGGATGGAATGGCTTTTAGAGTGCCTGTGCCAACTGTGTCTTGTATAGATATTGCAGCTAAAGTTTCTAAAAAAACTACTGAAAAAGAAATTAATGATGTGTTCAAAAAATATGAAACTGGAGAGCTTAAGGGGGTTCTTGGCACTACTGAAGAAGAACTTGTTTCTGTGGACTTTAGAGGTGATGAGAGAAGTGCGATAGTGGACTTACTTTCTACAAAAGTTTTGAATGAAGATTATGTTAAAGTTGTAGCTTGGTATGATAATGAGTGGGGATATATAAGCAGAGTTATTGATTTGTTGAGATGGTTCGTGAAATAGATTCTAGGAAGATGTAATAAAAATAATTTTGCTCATATCGGCTTTTGATGAAATAGAGGTTTTGATCCGAGAGATATTTATTCGAAACACACGGTCGATTTCTACCAGCGTAGAAATCGCCGTCTGATCTCGCGCTCGCTCTCGTTTCGCTTTGCTCAACGAACCATGCACCCTCCGGGTATAAACCCGCTCGCGCTCCGAAAGGTTTCTCGCAAATATCTCTTGTCTCAAAACTTATTAAAAAATCAATACCATGAAAACATTTTGCGATTACTTAAAGGATTCAGGTGTAAATGAAGAGCTTTTTACGGTTCTTTGTAGTTTAAAAGATGCTATAAAAAAGATATCTGTTGCTATAAAAACTTCCAGTACTGGGAAAGCCGGATCTCAAAATATCTATGGGGAGGAACAGCTCGCGTTGGATGTTTTGTCGGACAAGATAATTCAGGATGTGTTGAAAGAAAATTCTTTGGTTGGATTAATCGCTTCAGAAGAATTACCAAATGAAGTGAAAATTTCTGATGGTGAATATGCCGTTTGTTATGACCCTTTAGATGGATCTTCGCTTGTGAATGTCAATCTTGCCGTTGGAAGTATTTTTGGGATTTATAAAACTGGGACATTTATTGGGGTTAGTGGTGGAGATCAACTTGCTTCAATGATAGCCGTCTATGGACCTAGGACTACAATTGTTTTGACCGTGAGGGATGGAGTAAAGGAATTTGTTTTGAATGCTGAAAATAAATTTGTTCTTAGTAATGAAAATGTTGTGGTTGGTGAGGGCAAAATGTTTGCTCCTGGTAATCTACGTGCTGCTTCAGAGAGACAAGATTATTTGGATTTAATGAATTTTTGGTGCAAAGAACAATATACTCTCAGATATTCTGGCGGAATGGTTCCCGATATTAATCAGATTCTTCTTAAAGGGAAGGGGATTTTTTCATATCCTGGATATAGCGAGGCTCCAAACGGTAAACTTCGTCTTCTTTTCGAATGTGCACCTATGAGTTTGCTTATGGAGCAAGCTGGTGGAGCAAGTAGTGATGGGAAAACTAGAATTTTGGATAAAAAAATAGAAAAGCTTGACCAAAGAACTCCGATTTACATTGGTAGTAAAGGAGAAGTTTTACGTTGCTGTGAACAGATAAAGTGAGTAACGCGACTTTGACTTTCGCGTTTAGATTAATGTACTATCTCCAACCACAGGTATAATTTGAGTTGTATGATTTATAAAGAATCTAAAAATAAGAGCGAGGAAGTGGAAAGTTTAGTCTTGTTGGCTCAGGATGGTGATACCAATGCTTTTTCTAAGATCTATGATGTTTTTGTAGACCAGATTTATAAGTATGTTTTTTATAGAGTGAAGAATGAAGATGCTGAGGATTTGGTTGAAAATGTTTTCTTGAAGGTGTGGGAAAATATTAGGCAGTATAAATCTAAACAGAAGAGTTTTTCAGCGTGGGTTTTTAGAATTGCTCATAATTTAGTGATTGATTATTACAGAGCGACCAGAGACAAGAATGTGGAAATTCTTGATGAAGCTATGCCTGATCATACGAGGGAACATAATCCTATTCGTGTTGTTGAAGGTAAGTTGGATAATCAGGTGCTTAAAACTGCTTTATTCAAGCTGAAAAAGCAGTATCAGGAAATTATAGTGTATAAATTTATCAATGAGTTTTCCAATACTGAAATCGCCGAATTAATTGGAAAAAGTGAGGGAAGTTTAAGAATTTTACAGTTTAGGGCGCTAAAAGCTCTCAAAAAGGAACTTAATGAAATGGGTGCTTCTTATTAGTTTTGGTGTAACAAAAGCTAAAAATTAACGTTTGATGAAGTGTATGGACAATAAGGATCTACAACAAGAACTTAATAAATTGGGTGAGTCAATATCTCGTTTATCTCCCCCGGTTTTGAATATACAACGAAAAGAAATGATTAAGCGAAGTGTGTTTTCTAGGTTGGGGGCTCCTTCCAACGAGTTTTTACCTATGAGTTTGAATTCTATAGTTTCTTATATAAAGAAAATTGTTGCAAAGACTGTTTTAGATACAAATAAAAAAGTCTTAATAAAGGAAAGAATTATTGCCAGGGCTGAGGATTTGGAACAGAGGAGTTTTTTCTGGTCCAATTTATTTATTTTCAATAAGAAATTACTTAGCAGTGCTATAGTACTAGCTCTGTTTTTTGGAATGTTCTCTTTTGTAGGTATTGATACAAATGTTGTAAGGGCTGAAACTTTTTCCAGTATAGATTCTTTTACCGGGGATGTTTCATGTGAGAGAAATGGGAAATCTGTTTCTGTCTACAGAGGAATGTATGTCTACGAAGATGATAAAATTGTGACTGGGAAAGATGGAAGCGTTGTTATTCGATATTTTGATGATAGCGTGAGCCGTTTGGCTGCAAATACACAGCTTATTTTGAGTAAACTAAAGAAAGCTGGAGATAGTATCGTAAATAGTTATGTTGAGGTTGCCCTTGTGTCTGGTGAGGTTTGGGCAAAGGTTGTGAATCTTGTCGGGGATAAGGCTGCATTCGTTGTTCGGGCTAATGATGTATATGCTGAAGCTCAGAAAGCTGCTTTTAATGTGAGAATGGTGGATAGGGAAGTTGAGGTAAAGGTGTTCAATCGATCTGTTGAAATTAAGAAGGATGGAGTGTCAGATAAAGTTATTAGTGGTCAGAAAGCTGTAGTTAATGGGAAAATTTTAGTAAAAAATATTTCTAAGGACGAGAAATCCAAGGAGTGGGTGAAAGACAATCTTCAAAAGGATAAGGAATATTTGCTTGCGACAGAAAAACGTTTACTTGTTGCAAAGATGAAGAGTATGGGGATTAATTCAAAAGAAGACGTTAAGCTGAATAACTCTTTGGCTGAGGATATTTCTGTGTTCTTGAGTTTAGACGATGTCGAGAAACAAAAGAAAGAATTTGAGTTAGCGGAAAAGAATTTTATTGCCGCTCAAGTAAAATTGACTGATCCAAATCTCACAGATGCTGATATAGTTAGTATTAATAGCGCCATGAAGAGTTTTGCCGGGCAGGTTGATAGGTTTTACAAGACTATAAAGGAAGTAAAATATACTGATGCTAAATATGCCGAAGAGTTGAAAAAATATGTTGATGATCATGTACTTGTACACAAAAAAGATTTGAGTTTGGTTTTGCCTGATTCACCAGTATATCAAGCCAGAGAAGTTGTGAATGAGGCTGTTCTTTCTGGGGTGGAGAATCAGTCTGAGCTTGCTAAAGAGAAAATAGAACAATTATCAGATAAAGTTGCGGCCGCTGAAGAAGTTACAAATATTGGCGAGCCTGAAGTTGCTAAAGTTGTTATGGATGATTCTAAGGAGGAAATTAAAGATGTTCAGACTCTTGTTGATTCTATTGTTGAGGAATCTGCTGGTGATAATGATGAGCTTATTGGGGATGTGGATAAATTACAGAATTATATTTCCACTGTTTCTAGAGAAGCGGATATTCAAGTTCAGGAAAACGTTGAGAGTGGAGAAGATATTATTGATATGGTATTTGATAGTGAAAATGTTCCTACTGCCGTTTCTGGGGCTATTCCTGAGCAGAAGAGATATGGGGTTACTGTTAACGAAGACAAACAACTTCCTCCAGGTTTAGGTGAGTAGAAATTAATGAGATGTGCCATCTCCTTCGTTATAAATAAAATTTTGATCCTCATGTACATTTTGTACACTGTGGTCAAAATTTTCTTTATGCCTCGTATCTGGCACATCTCATTAATTTCTTAGATTACGTTTACTAATCCGAGGATTGTTCCGAGTGACGCAAAGATTGCTCCTATTATCCAAAAGCGCATTACTATTGTAAATTCTGCGTGGCCTTTATGCTCGAAGTGGTGATGGATAGGAGCAATAGAAAAAACTTTTTTGTGGAAAAATTTCTTTGAAAAAAGCTGAATGATTACTGACAGAGTTTCTACTACAAATATGAATCCGATAAGCGGTAGAGTTAGTGTTTGTTCCGTTAGCATGGCTATTACTCCGAGGGTTGCTCCGAGAGCCAAAGATCCGGTGTCTCCCATGTAAAATCTTGCAGGTGGAACATTGAACCATAAAAATGCCGATACTGCTCCTGTAATTACCGCGCACAGTGTTGCTAAAATTAACATTCCTTCCGCATATGCAATTATCCCAAATGCACCAAAGGCAAAAACAAGAAGGCCACTTGCCAATCCGTCTAGACCATCTGTGAAATTAACTGCGTTTGCGGATGCGATTATGATAAATATGAAGATAGGGATATATACCCATCCTACTTCTATTGGAGCAACTCCTGGAATTGGAATTACTATTTGTGTAAATCCTAATTTTGCATAGAACCACCATCCACCAACTGCTCCAAAAAGTGTTAGCCAAAATAGTTTTAATTTTGCACTTAATCCTTTTGTTTTTCCTATGCCTTTTACATTTAGGTAGTCGTCTATAGCCCCAAGTAATCCACATGTTCCCAGCGTGAATAATGGTATCCAAGTTTCTTTTCTGTTTAAAAGTGAGTGTTCGAACAGTCCAAGTAATGAAAGGCCTCTAGAGATTAAAACTGTCAGTATAACGGTTCCCCAAATTAGTAATCCTCCCATTGTTGGTGTTCCGCTTTTTTTTGCGTGAAGTGAAGAATATAGTTCTGATTTTTCTCCAGATAGGGCATTGTCTCGGATTTGTTTTCCTATCTTAAATTTAATTAATTGCCTTGTAAACCATGGAGTTAGTGCCACCGCTATCATAAATGATAGGAGGCTGGATCCCAAAATCAGAGAGAGGTTTTCTATGGTGTTGTTTAATGTTGCTGATGTCATATTTATTGCCATGTATAAGCTCTAAATACCCAATCAATTATTATTTTAGTTTCCGTAAAACGAGATGGACTGTTTAAAACTATTGTAAGTATCTCGTTTCCTTTATCATTTTCTGCTACCGATATCAAGCATAATCCCGCCGCATCTGTCGTCCCGGTTTTTAGGCCTTTCACTTTGTAGTATTTATTTCCCAATAAATCGTTTGTTGATGTTATTTTGTGGGTATAGTCGCCACCTACAGAGGTGACAGTTGTATCTTTTATGTTTGCGGCTTGTTTTATGAATTGTTTCTGATAAACGTATCTACTCAGTTTTGCTAGGTCGTAGGCCGAGGAGTAATTGTTTTTGTCGTCTAGTCCCGCCGGATTGGAATAATGAGTGTTTAGCAGTCCGAGGGTTAATGCCTTTGTGTTCATTTTCTTTATAAATTCATCAACGCTTTTGCTGTTGTGTTCTGCTAATGCTATCGCTGCGTCATTCGCGGATTGAATAATCGATCCTAAAAGTAAATCTCTCACTTTTATTTTTTCTCCTGCTTTCAGGAGCATTGTCGTTCCGCCCGTGCTGGCTGCATTGTGGCTTATTGTGACTACTTCATCTAAATTATTCTCTTCCAGGATTATCATTATTGTCATGAGCTTTGTGATGCTGGCGATGGGAAGTCTGTCATGTATATTTTTTTCGAACAAAACCATTCCCGTATTAATATCCATAGCTAAAGAAGATTTAGCTTCTATTATTGGTTTTATCATCAACTGGTTCTTTGTAGGAAGTTTGTTTGTGTCCTCAAAATCTTCACTTGTTGAACTTTCTATTTTTACTATTTCTGGTGGTGGACCAATATTTTCGACAACGTTTTTTTGTATTAACGATGCGATATATATACTAAGAACGCTAGTAAGCATTTAATTCGGGTTTAGTTAAATGTCTGAACTTTCCTTTTTTAAGATCACCAAGAGTAAGATGTCCTATTCGGACTCTTTGTAAGTATTTCACAGGACACCCAACGGAATCAAACATTTTTCTTATTTGTCGCTTGCGTCCTTCGTGAATTATTATTTTTAAAATGGTTAAATCTTTTTCTTTTCTTATTATTAAAATTTTGGCCTTTGCTGTTTTTTTGCCGTCTATGATTATGCCGTTTTCGATGGTGGATTTTTTGCTCTGAGTTATTTCTCCCAGAACTTCTACGAAATATTCTTTTTCGAGTTCGTATTTTGGATGGGTGTATTTGTAAATAAAATCTCCATCGTTTGTGAGAAGTATTAGTCCTTCTGTATCTCTATCCAGTCTTCCTACTGGTTTTAAATTCATTTTTGGTGGGACCAGTTCCATGATTGTTTTTCTGTTTAAATTCTCTGCTCTGGTGCATATGAATCCTGTTGGTTTGTTTAACGCGATGTATATTTTATCTTCTGTCTTTTGTGGAGAGATTTTGTTGTCGTCTATTTTTATTACGTCTTTATCTGGATTTATGTCTATTCCAAGTGTTTCCACCGTTTTATCATTTAGAGATACACGTCTATTTTTAATTAACTCATCAGCTTTTCTACGCGAAAATGGGGTGTTTGATGCTATGAACTTATTTATTCTCATACTTATGGGGTAGAGATGGGTGTTGATTTTTTTGCGTCTATTGTGACTTCCGGAGTGTTTGTTTTTTTGGACTCATCTGCCGTTGTTGGTTCTTGTGTTCCTGGAGTTGTTGTTGTGTCTGTGGTTGATGGTTCATCTGTTTCTGTAGTAGGTTCTATGATTTTCGGTGCCGGTAATGAATAAAAAGGATCTCTCATGTATGATCCTGAATTTGTGTAATCTAATCCCAGTTCTACGATTATGTCTGATGCTGCGAAGTATTGTAGATAATTATCTGTTATGTTTGTGCTTTCTCTTCCTGGTATTAATTTTTCAAGTAGCTCTAAAATTGGAGGGCGAACGGTTATTGTATTTCCTTGAGTATCTGTTTTATTCAAGTAGTAGTAAGTTGTTCCTTGTAAATCTTTTGTTTCTCCGTTTCCGAATTCTGAAATTTCGAAGCAGAAACGTTTTAATACTTGTTTAGTTTCTCCTGCTGCTCCATTGCTTTTTGTACTGTTCAATATTCTTATTTTGGTATTTTCTAGTGATACATTTTGATGGTTTAAAACTATATCTGCGTATTGTTGGAGCCATTTTTCGCCGCCTGCCGGTAGAAGTACAAATGCACCATTGAAGAATTCTTTTTCCGGAGTGTATAGGAATCCTCCACAGCGATTAGGATCATCATGAATTAATCTGTGAACTATTCTATCAGAGGAAATGTCTTTACCAACACTTCCGAGTGCCAATATTTCTTTTACTGACAAGTTTGTTTCAATGTTTTCTTTTAAAATGTCCAAGATTGCCTCAATCTTGTTTCCATCAAGCAATGTTCCTATTTTTAATGCTTGATCTTTTATTGCGTACATAACTTGCTGTTGGCGACGAGCTCTGTCGAAGTCTGATGTTGTTTTTCGGCTTCTAACATATTTGAGAGCCGTTGTCCCATCCAGGTGATGCTGACCCTCTTTTATCGAAAATGTCTCATATGCAATTGTTCCGTCTTTTGGATAGAATGGGTCGTATAGATTTTCTTCTACGTATACGTCTATTCCACCGATTGCGTCTATGAGTTGTTCAAAGGCCTTGAAGTCCAATTTTATATAATACTGAACTGGAATTCCGAATGTTTCTTGTACTTTGTTTTGTAAATGAGCTAGAGCTTTTGATGAGTCTTCTTTGTAGTATGTTTTTGCGTCCGCGTACACTGCATTGATTCTTGAACTGTAGATTGTGTCATCTTTTATATGTAAGTCTCTAGGAATCGATAAAAGGGCTACAGATTTATTCTTTGAGTCTAGGCTTGCGATTATTATTGTGTCTGTCAGATCTGCTCCGTCATGGGTTCCTCCACCTACTCCTAAGATTAAAAAATTTGTGTGACCATATGTATCTGTTTTTAAACTACTTCCTCCAAATGATAGGAATGCTGAGTAATCTATTGTTTTAAACGCTTCTGTAATCCCGGTAATTAGAAAGATGATTACGAAGACTGATACTAAGAAAGGAAGGCTTATTTTGTATGCTTTACCATATCGGGTTGTCTGTATTTCTGGATTAATTGCCTCCTTTTTTTTAGGTGTGATGTCTATGTGTGAACGAATTTTTCTAGCTTTAAAATCCATAGAGTTTTTTGGTACTCGGTAATTCTAGTTTTTTTTAGTCAAAATTCAAGGTGTGTTTACAATTACGATTGTATTTAAAAAGCCTTTGTTGTCTAATCCGATATCTATCCCTATATATTCCCACTCGGGGCTTTGTAATGCTATTTCTTGAGTTATTATTGATGACAAAATCAGACTCCATAAAGTGTATATTCTTCCAATTGCTATCGCACTTCCTTGGATATTGAAATTGTCCAGGGCTTCGGATAGAGACGAGTTATCCAAAACAGTATTTTCGTTGATCGATTTATTGTTTAGATATTTTGCGGCGTCTTCTAGTGTTTGGTTGTATGTCAATTCTGGCACATTTTTCTCCGATCTCTTTTCGTTTAGCTCTGAAAATAGTTCGTTTTTGTAGCTATTTATATCGCTTGGGCTTGCTGCGTTCGTTGAAAACTCCTCCGCTACGTATATGTATCCATCTTCTAGCGCTATTCCGAGACCTACGATTTCCCAGTCTGCTTGTAAGATGTTTTTCCTGTGGTTTCCACTTCTCATTAAGCCGTTGTGTGCAAATATTACAGAAACGTCTTTTGCTATATTTTCGGAAACCGGCATTTCTATTCCTTTTTCTATCCTTCTATCTTCCGGAGATTCTCCTTGAAGGTTTATGTGTGAGAAAAAATTGTTATCTGCCATGTCTTTTGCGTGGGCTTGTGCAAGAGAATTTAAACTTGTGGTTGTATCTACTTGTGATAAACCATGTTCTTGTCTGCTTGCATTTATATATGCCAATAACTGGCTTCTGGCTTCTGAAATATTTAAACTGCCTTCAAAAAATTCTCTTTGAGTTAGGTCGAAAAAATCCGGTACTAAAGGAATAATATTTCCAATGTATACCGGATAATTCAGTACGGCCATTCCGTTGTTGTCTACGATTTCAGTTATGTATTTACCTTTTTTTGTTGGAACGTATGAAAATGAAAAATTGCTGTTCGGGTTTATATATGTACTATCTTTGACTACGTATGTGTTGTTTGCTGATAGATCTATGTTGTCTACAAAACCGTCAGGTTTTGTTATAAAAGCTTCTAGAGATATATCCGTTTTTGTTTGTCCGCCAAATGTTATGTCTTGAATTGAAGAAAGAGTGTCCGGCGGAGATGCTGAAATTTTATCTTTTTCAATTTTTGTATAGGAATGGGTTACCGCTTCAAATGTTTTACTTGGGCTTTTTGTGAATGATGAAGATATTTCCAACGGTTGAATTGAATTTGCTGTTGCGCTCTCTATGTAGAATGAAACTGAGCCTTCTTTAAAGTTTTTGAATGCTGCATAATTTAATGGAATTTCGTTTACGTTTTGACGATTATATAGGTTTATTTTTTTTGAATTTTGCGTAAATGTTAACCTTTTGAAAGTTGATGATTGTGTGTTGAATTGGATTTTTGTGACGTCATTGGAATATTTTATTTTTGGAGTGTCTATTTCAGGTTCTGTACTGGTGTCTTTTATTTCCGGAATTCCTGCTACTATCTCCATTTTATATGCTTTGCTTTGGCCAGTGTCTCCGGGAATCAATCCAAGTTCATAAATTCCCGGTTCTGAGAAATATACCGGTATTGAAAATTGATTGTTTGTGACTTCGTTGCTGAATGTGTATTTTTTTGTTCCATCTTCTCTGTCCAAAATTACCGTAGCGCTTTCTACTGATGGTCCTATGACTGTTCCATCTATTATGTATATTTCATTCTGATAGAATATATTTGGTAGGCTGTGGCTTAAGGATATTTTTTCATAAAAATTTGTTGGAGTTTCGTTGTATGATATTGATGGATCGGCGATTTCTGAGTTTTGGCTGTCTGAAGGCTCATCTTCAGGATTTGTTCTGCTTATTTTAGAGGTGGATCCCGTTAAGCTTCTATAAATTATCTCACTTACTTCTCCTCTTGTAATGTATGTATTTGGGGAAAAAGTCTCTCCGGCTGTTTCTAAATATCCATTTGATTTTGCGTACGATATATATGGGGTGAACCATGCTGTTATGTATACGTCTTCAAATGGTTTTGTGTTTGTGTCTGTTGGTAGTGTCCAGTTTTGAACTTCTCCAATTATTTTTATAGATTCGGCTTTTGTGATTGGGCGAGATGATTTGAATGTGTGATCTTCGTATCCTGAGATCCATTTTTCGCCGTATGCTTTTCGAATATATGGGAGTTCCCATGTTAGATATTTTAAATCTGTAAATGGGGGATTCTCCTCTATGTTTAGTGGAGTTTTTGCGCTTTCTAGAATTATTTTTAATAGTTCTGCACGGCTTATGTTTTGTTCTGGACGAAATGTTCCATCTTCGTACCCTCGGATTATTTCGTTCTGTTGTAGATATGTTATCGCGTCATAATTTTTGTTTGATTGTGATACGTCTGAAAAATTTGCGTATACAGTATTTCCCAGCGAAATGATTAGTACTAGTCCTGCGATGAGTTTTTTTATTGTTTTGTTCATATTTGTTTCTTTAGACAGCTGGTTTATTTTAGCTAAAGATCCGTATTTAAGCAATTTACAAAACATTTAATCTTTTTTTAATTTTTGTCTGATATTTTGGCTAGCATGAAGAGAACTAATGTTACGTTTATTTTTGTTTTTGCTTTTTTATTTGGTATTTTCGCTGTCGAGGAGATATCTTTGGATTTTTTTCGTATTACTTTACTGGTGTTTGTATGTGTTGGATTTTTATTTGAACTTGGGAATGTTTTACATGAACCTGTTCCTCGTATTTTTCTGGTGTTTTTGTTGGCTTTTTCTCTGGGGGTTCTTAGATGTTTTGTTTTTTTAGATGCCAATGTTCCGGAAGACTATATTGGTAATTTTTTGTTTGAAGGATTGGCGAAGCTTAAGATTTTATTTGAGACAAAATTGATGCAAATTTATCCTGAGCCGTATGGAAATTTTATGGCTGGGCTACTTACCGGAAGTAGAGCTGGTATAGACAATGTGCTTATGGATAAATTTAGGCGTACTGGTCTTACTCATATCGTTGCTATTTCCGGGTACAATATTTCTATTATTATTGTTTTGGTTAGTGGGCTTTTCGGATTTTTTAGAAGGCAGACGAAGGTTATTTTTTCTATTATATTTGTTGTTTTATTCACTATTTTTGTTGGAGCCAGTGCTTCCGTTGTCAGGGCTAGTATCATGGGAGTTATCTCATTAATCGCTCTTAGATATGGAAGACAATACTATGCCGGGCTGTCTTTGATGATTGCTGCTTTTTTAATGTGTGTATTTAGACCTAGAATGTTAATTGACGATTTGGGATTTCAGTTATCCGTTTTGGCTACAGCTGGCATTATTTTCATTTCACCTTTGATAAAAAAATATTTGGAATTTCTGCCAGATTTTTTTGCCCTAAGAGAAACTTTAATCATGAGTCTTTCCGCTCAAGTGTTTGTTTTGCCGTGGATTATATTGAAATTTGGTTATTTTAATTTTCTTTCGCCGATAATAAATATTCTTGTTTTGCCGTTTATCCCTTATGCAATGTTATTTGGATTTTTTGGTGTAATTTTCAGTTTTGTGTCTATGGTGGCCGGGGAGGTTGTTGGATTTTTTGGATATTTGAGTCTGAAGATGGTTGTTTTCTTCGTGGATATATTTTCTTATGTGGAAATATTCACTATCGAGATTTATTCTTTCTCTTGGATTATTGTTGTGGTTTATTTTCTGCTGTTTTTTAAACTTTGTAGACCCAAACTTTGCTAGTTCCTTTTCCTTTTGGGATTATTTTAAACGGCCTAAGTGTTCCTACTCGAAACGTGTAAGAGATTATTTTTGTTCCTTTCTTTAGTTTTTTAACGAAGTGTTCTTGGAATTTTTCCAGAGTTCTCGGTGTCATATAGCAGACTATTGCGTTTGCGTCCGATAGATTTTGGTTGAATAAGTTTCCTCTAACCATTGTGCCTTTCCATCCGAATAATAATTGTTTTAGTTTTGCTAAATAGTATATAAATGGATTTATTTCAAAGCCCGTAGCTTTTGCGCCGTAGTCTCTTTCTGCGTAGTGAATCAGCCTTCCGTCGCCTGCTCCTATATCGTATACGATGTCACCTTTTTTTATTCCGGAATGTTTTAGAATTTTTAGTGCCGCCTTTTTTGTCGTTGGAACAAATGGGCTGTTTCCGATCAAGGTTAAGCCAAAAGATACAATCAGGAAGATGATTGTGAGTATTACAATGATGAGTGTAATCAATTCGATTATCATTGGGTTAAATCTAACACTTGATTGAAAGCAGGTCAATTTACGAATGTAGATTTATGCTGCCATCTTTATTCTTTCGTGTGTGCGTTTTTCTACAAATGCCTTTGCTCTACGTTGTGCGCGTATTCTGTCTTGAGTTGCCATTATCTCTTCTCCTGGTTTTTTTATTGCAGCTTTTCTCTCTATTTTATCCATTGCTTCTTCCTGCAACTCTTCTGCTATTTTATCGTTTTCTTTGCTTTGTAGAACCTTCGCTTCTCGTGCTGAAATCATTTTTCCGGACTTATCGGTGAAGTTAACGTCTGCGAATCCTTCTTTTGTAATTAATTTCCCTTGTTTGTGGTATGTCTCGCGTTTCATTTCTTCTCTTTCTTCGTTTGTGAATGAAACTGGAGTGAAATCCAACTCATCAATCTCTTCTCCCTTTCCATCTTCGTCCAGAATGAAATCGTCACCAGCTTCTTCATAGAAGTCTTCGGTTAGGGCTTTTTCTATTTCATCGCTTCTTGTTCTTTGCATTGATTCATCTTCTGCACGATCGCGTGCATCTTCTTTCTTTTGGTGACGTTCTGTGTTTTGTAGTGCTCCGTCTATGTTTAGACCATATATTTGGGCTTCTTCGAGATCATCCTTGTGCTCTTTTTGTTTTGCCGCTTCTTCCAGTTCTCTGTCCATTTCCTTGTCGAATTGCTCTTTCTCTCCTGTTTTCTCTTTTGTTCCTATTTCACGGAGTTGTTTTGCTGCAGTTTCGATTAAGAATAAAATTTGCTTGTCGTTTGGATTAACTTTGTTGTAAGCCAATAATTCCTCTAATGCAGTTTGCGGATCGTTTTCCGCCATGAGCAAGGTTGCTGCATCTATCAACTCAAGTCTTCCCGGAAGATTTTCGCGTTTTTCTTTAGAGTCTTTCTTATTTATTTTTCCCTCAATATCTCTTGTTTTCGCATTTTCATGTTTTTGTTTCTCTATTTCTTTTTTCAAGTCGTTGTGAACTAGTGTTCTTTTTGTCCAACCCTCGCTGTCGTATTTTTCTTGCCATTCAGCTAACTCTTTTTCTTCCATGTCCGGTTTTATATCTTCCAGGGTTTTCAAATCCTTATTAAATTTGTCACGGCGCTGTTTGTAAGCCGCTAGATTTTTGTGTTCTGCTTGCGGAGAGTCGTGTACTAATACCTTGTACATTTTCTCAAGTGTTTTTACGTCTCCTGGTTTTTTTGTCTCTGGATTTTTATAGTTTTCTTCGTCTTCGAACAGTTCTTTGTATCTGTCTTGAGTTTTTTCGCTGATTGTATTTTCTCCTGCAGCTTTGTCTATTGCAGCGTGTGCCGCTTTTATTATTAACTTTTTGTGAACTTCTTCTTTTTCTTCGGCGTTCTCTACTAATTTTTTGTGATCTTTCAGTGCTTCCTGTTTTTCCATGAAATCTAAGTGTTGGAAGCTTTCTAATGCCAACGCCAAGCCTTCTGGATCGTCTTCATAAATTTCTGCCAGTTCTTCAGCTAAATTTCCTTCATATTCTACGAGTTTTTTCCAGTCTGTATCTGCTCTTTCTTCGAACGTTGCATCCTTGTAATATTCCAGTAATTTCTTCTTAGATTTTTCACTCATTTTCCTTATAGTTTTTGCTCCGACTGACATTTTTGCGTCTAAGTGAGTAAAACTTTCTGATTCTTTTCTGGCTATTTTTTTTGCTTCATCTATTAATTTCTCTTGGTCTTGAGGATTGTCCATTTCCAAAACCGCTTTCATTGTCTTTGTTATCATTTCTTTGGAATAGAATCCTGTGTCTTTTTGATGATCTAAGTGTTTTTCCAGGTCTTCTGCATTTTTTCTGAAAGTTTGTCTCTCGCTTAGTCCTTCTTGGCGAATATAGATTGAAACTTCTTCCGGTTTGCCGAGACCGTATTTTGTGCAAAGTTTTTGGAGTCTACCATATTCAGTACGGCGTGGAGCAAGTCCTCCTTGGTCTATTACATCCTTTCCTTCGAGTCTTTTTATAATTGCTTTCAGATTGGCGATGGAGGGTTCTTTTCTTTTTTCCTGTTCGAACCATGCTTTAAATCCAGGGACTTCTTTTTCTCCGATAAAGTGGATATTGTCATCACACATTTTTTCGAATTGTTTCTGAAGGTCTAGTAATCTTTCGTCATCTGGTTGTAATACTTTTTTTTCTTCTTCTCTTCTTCCGGCTTCGGATTGTTTTCTTTTTGGAATTTCTTGGATTTCTTCTAACAAGCGTTCCATTTTTTCTGGGCTCGCGGTGTCTTCTAGTTTTTGTTTCCACTCCTTGTATTCGGCCAAAGTTAAATAGTTGTCGTGCTTTGATGTGGCCGTGACTAAGTGGTTTAATTCCGCTTCCGCCGCCTGCTTGTGTTGATCTCTCTGTGCTGATAATTCTTTGATGCTTATTTCTCTTCTTTCTACCATCATTCGTTCTCTATCTGTCATTTTCCTCAAAAGATTGGGATCTGCTTTTTCTTGTTTTTGGTCTTGTTTATCATTGCCTTCTTGACCTTCTTGTTGATCCAGAGGTGGTTTTATATCCCTATCTTCTGCTAATTCTGGCATTTGCGTA
>Ga0074195_1002822_pt1 | contig 17957 bp, 33 predicted proteins | sample EPASupsiteHSE623_FD_64525 | JGI IMG/M metagenome (GOLD analysis project Ga0074195, IMG submission 64525) | Bioremediated contaminated groundwater from EPA Superfund site, New Mexico - Sample HSE6-23 | ecosystem: Environmental > Aquatic > Deep subsurface > Groundwater > Contaminated ...
TTGGAGGAGAGAGGAGAGGAGAATATAATTAAAAAAAGAAGAAATAACATCTTTATACAATTCTGGAAATGGTTTAGCTTATCCATTTAGCACAGGATGGTCTAAAAAGATATTTGGTTTAAGTAACATTAGTAAGATAAATGGAATAAGTTTATCAAGTATAAGTAAAGTTAATGGAGTGTAAGATGGCTATAAAAAATACTTTATTAGGTGGACAAGATTGGATATATGGTAAATTTTTAGTAGCTACAGATTTAAATGATACTTTAGATGCTTTATATGATTTATTGGATGGGTGAATGATATGACTGTTAGAACAACAAACTTAGGCGGAACAAATTGGAGTACAGATGAAGTCTTAACTTCTGTTGATTTAAATGATACTATGAATGCTATGGCTAATTTAGCTTTAGCACAATCGGTCTTTTGGCTTAATACTAATACGAGAGAATTATATGATGATTTTGATTCTTACACTACAGATGCAGCTGTTCCATCTACATTATGGACTACTTCTGGAAGTGGTGGAACCTATAGATTTTATACTAGAGCATCAACTAATGCTGGTGGAAGTTCTAAGGAAGGAGAATTGTATGCTTATATAAATACTACTGCTACTTCCTATTGTTTAACTAAAACTAATACTTTAACGAGTAATGCACATAAATATGCAAAGGTATATAGTTCTATAGGTGGTTCAAGTAATCAATCTTTGGGGACAGGAACTACGGAAGTATCTTTTAATAAAGGTACTAATTATGATACTATAGGTTCTTTAAGTGCTTCTAATTCTGATGGAGAAGCTGCCTCTCAGACATCTTTAGGTACTATAATGGTTATAGCTAAAGGTTCTGATGAGTATGATTGTTATATAGGTGGAAAACTTATTAGAACGGTAACCGATGCTACTTTCCAATTATGGTTTAGAGCAGTAGCTAATTTTACAGGCTCTACTGGTTCTATAGCTAGTACTCTTTTTATAGACGATGTTTATGAATCAACAGGTACAGTATGAACCCAATACCTTACTCAGATAAACTATTAGAGAAATTAGAAAGAGATAATATAGATATCTATAGAATGACTCAAATGAATTTAATCTATAAAAAGATATTATATTATACTAATTCTAAGTTTAAGATAATAACAGATTTATCTCCGTGGATAAAAGAGCAAGTAAATAATCCGACACAAAAAGTAAAAGATTTCAGTAATACTATTGATACAGGAAAGACATTTGATGAAACAATGCATAACATTTTACTTAAAGTACGTAGTAAGATTATGTATGAAGGAGACTTAAAGAATTGGGATATAGAAGAGTATTGGCAGACAGCCGATGAAACAGTCACTAGAATGAAAGGTGATTGTGAAGATGGAGCAATACTAATGTATGTTATAGCTAGACTTAAAGGAGTTCCTGCAAATAGATTACATCTAATGACAGGAGATGTTAAAGGTGGTGGGCACTGTTGGTTAGGATATAAGCCAAAGAATTATCCATTAGCATACGTATTCTTAGACTGGTGTTACTGGTTTGATAGTAATGATTGTCTTACTAGAACAAAATTTGTTATAGATAATAAGAAGATTAGTAGTGATAAATATTTATCTTTATGGTTTTTATTCAATGAAGAATTCAGTTCTGATAAAGTTAAATATAAATTTAACAATATTTAAATACTTAAACTATGTTTAGTTATTATTAAGATGAGTAAAATAATCTTAGACATTGATGGAGTTGTGCGTGATATACATACTCCAATATGTAAAATATATCAGAGAGAATATAATAATAATAGTAATATAAAGCTTTCTGATATTAAACAGTATGATTTACAACCAACTTTTCCTTTAATAACTAATAAGGAAGAATTTTTTAGAGTTCATGCAGAAGAAATATTTTATCAAAGTAAACCTTATAATAAGTACGATGTTGTTAGTATTATGCGTTTAATGAATAATAATACTGTTCACTTTGTTTCTAGTCAATTAAATGGTGTTGAATACCTTACTGAGAATTGGCTTAAACTTAATGGTTTTCCTTATGATAGCCTAACTTTTTCAAGTGATAAAGCTATTATTGGTGGAAATATTTGTTTAGATGATTGTATAGATAACTTAATTAAAGTTCAAAATAAAGGAATTTATCCTGTATGTTTTTCTAGACCATGGAATAATAATTGGTATGGTTCTAAGATTAAAGATTTTAAAGAATTTATAGATTTTGTAAATCTATATAACAAGAATGAATCCAGACATAAGAAAGAATATTGAATCTTTTGTTGATGATAATCAAGAGATAGAATATTTTAGACAACTTAATGAAGATGTTAATCACGATTTTATTACTATTATTGATAAAGCTTTAGACACGTATAATTATTATATTAAACAAGGTGTTGATAAGCGAGAAAGTAAAATACAATCATTGTATCTTACTAATTTATATTTGGGTGAAATAAAGCAAAAACTTTATTCAATTAAGGGAGATGATTTAAATGAATAGTCCAATAAACAGTTTTAAAGGTTACAAGTTTAGTGAATGGTTTAATAGAAATAAGGATAACTTAAAAATGTTATTAATGGGCGTAAGTGCTTTAGCAACTTATTTTAGTACTCAAAACATTCCTGCTTGGTTACAAATTATACTTACTATGATTGTTCCAACACTTGTTAAGATTGGTGTTGATGCGATAGATTTCTATAAGACCAAGGTGGTCAATTAATTAAATGTTTATTCACATTCATGCTAACTAGTGTTAGCTATGAAACCATTTATGGAGGTGTTTTAAATGGATAAGAAATATAAAATAGCTAGTGCTATAGGGGTTGGAGTCTTGTTAGTTGGTGCAACTGCATTAGCTGTACACAAGGTTGATTCAAATAGTACTCAAGAAAAAATAGATAGTTTAGTAGCAGATTATAATGCTAAACTAGCAGCATTACCTGCTGAAAAGATAGTGACTGTCGTTAAAGAAGTTCCTGTTAATGTAACAGTAACAAAAGAAGTATTAGTAGATAATAGTAATTTAGCTAAAGTAATGGATTTCGTTGAAGATAACTTTGATGAAGATATTACAGTAGACTATATTGTCTTTGAAACTGATGCAAAGATAGAAGCAGAAGCTTATATAAGAAGTAACTTCAAAACTTTATTAAAGGATAATGATTTCTTTGATGATGGTGAAGCTTTAGATGGTTATAGAACTACAGAAGTTAGTATAAGAGACATCTCAGATGCAGAAGTAGGATATACTGATTATGAAGATAAGGATGTCACATTATCTTATGAAGTTAAGATTAAGGCTTTAGAAGATGGTGAAGACAAAGAATACGTATCATTCACTTTTGAAATACCATTTGAAGATGGTGTCTTGATTAAAGAAGACGTAGAAGTAGACCTTATATAAGAACATTAATGTTCTAATATAACTATATTATTTTATTTTTTTATTATATTTTAACTAATTCTAATATATAATACCTATTATACTTGAATATATAGGATTTGAAAGACAGATGTATCATTAATGATATATATGTGTTCCTAGGACACATTAGTATTATATATAATACTATATAGAGCCTTAAAGAAATCGAATTAAGCAACTTTAACTGTTTTTGGACTCATAATACCTTTTTAAGAAAATAATGGCTGTAATCGCTTCTAATGCGTTTTTACAGCGTTTTAGAAGTAGTCTTAATCCTTCTTTTTACAGTATTCACAAGACCAAGGCGTAGTACACCTTTTAACCTTAGGCTCTACTTTCCTACTAACATACCAGTAGATACGTTTAAAATAGTTAATAGTCTTCTTATATAGTTTCTCAGAATACTCAACATCATGTTCTATAATCTCTAGATTATTCTTAGTTACATATATAATCTTACCTTTATGTATGCCTGTCTTATGCATATAAAGGTTTATTTGTTCTAAATGTTCTGGTTTAGGTTTAGATTGAACATAATCTAACTTAGCTATAGATTTAAATTCTAGTATAGTATCTCCTAATATACAATCTATTCTACCACTAATAATTATATCTCCTTCTTCCCATTTAATAGGAACCTCATTCTGTCCATCAGCATAAATCTTTGATTGTAACCACTCGTGAGTAAGGTTTCCAATAACAAATAATTTATATGTATCAACAGGAAAAGTCTTTGGTTCTAACTTCTCATGATAGGCTTTAACTATGCATTGTCCAACACTAGACGGATAGAAAGTGTTTAAAGGAGTTTTCTTCTCCTCTAAACGCTTATCTGCCTCATCCTGTAAATACTTATTCACTCGTTCTAATGTACTCAACTTATTCAAAGAACGGTATAAATTCTGTCTTTATACGTTCTACTCCTTTCTTATTTACATAAGCATCTATAATCCAGTATCCAATATGTGCTGGTGTTCCAATCTTCTTCATAAAAGGTGACTGATTCTGTAATGTTCCTGCATCAAAACAGTGTATATTACGATAGAACAAGTATTCAGCTTTATGAAAGTGTCCTTGTAATAATATATCTGGTTTTTGTCCACCACTTATACCATCAACATACTTCTGTAATTTATAAGATAAAGCATATGCTGTTCCACCACCAGGGTGTCTTAATCTAATCTTTAAACCATTACTTAACTTTAAATCTTTCTCATCATAACCTAAGAATTTATAGTTTGGTGCTCTTAAAGACATTTCTTGACCTACATCTAAACCCATATTGTTCTTACTGCTAAACCATCCACCGTGACTAGCATCAGCTTCAATACTATATACGTCCCAATTCTTTAATACTTTAAACTCTTTCTCGAATAAGTCTAGTTGTGCTTTAGCTCCAATAGCATTTAATTCATAAATGTGTCCATCTCTACCAGACATTCCTTCTATTGTATCTCCAACATTAACTATGAAATCTATTCCTTCTTGCTTAAAATATTTAGCTGCGTGTCTTAGAACATCTCCTCGATAATCCTTATGTCCAATATGTAAATCACTTATAACTCCGAACTTAACGTGTTCTTTACTTATAGGTATATCTTTCTCTTTAGGATACTTGTTTCCTTTCTCTAAGGATGCTATAGTCTTTTTTACATAGTCTAGACTCATTCCCTTACTCTTAAGATAATCTACTATTTGTTGTTCTTCACTAGTAACAACTTTGTTACTATCAATCTTTGTTTTTTTAGTCATACTTTCCAAATCCTCCATAAGAATCACCCAATAAACTTTATTGGTGTTGATTCATTTATATACTATTCTATTTTCTTTACTACTCCATACTCATCCATTAACTTCTTTGCTTCTAAAAAAGTTTTCATTCTAGTTACTTTTATTTTTGTTCTATTATTCTCATCAACAATATAATTAATTACTCTCCACTTATTTCTGCCTTTCTCGAAGTGTATATTTTTTATTCCTGATGTAGAACGTTTACTAACTCTCCTTTTATTAATATTTATTTTTTGATTAACTATTTGTAAATTACTCTTAAGGTTATTTAGAGGATTAGAATCAATATGGTCTATTAAATTATTATAAGAAGGTTTAGCTATATTCATTATTATATTATGTATATAATGATGATTATTATCTCTAACATATCCTTGATTAGTTATATGCCATCTAGAGTAATTTATTTTATTTAAATCTTCTAAATCTATAATAACAATTTTATCTTTACCATATTTATTATTAAAATAAAGTTCTACTATTTTTTCTTTTATTTTAAAATCATTAAAATTAATCTTCCTTCCTTTTAACATCATAATCCTCCAATAATTTCTTAAAAAAAGACATACCAAAAGAATAATTTATATCCCTATTTATATGGTAATGTACTTTCCTGCGTATTTCTTGTTCTGTTAGTTTATTACCTGAAGAATAGAAATACCAACTTATAAGTCTATCTGCTAAATCATTTTCTGGAATCTTATTCTTTAAACTATTTATTAGGAAGAACATAAATTTTTCTCTTCCATCTTTAATCTCAAATTTTCCTTCTAAGAAATCTTTTATTACTTGGTCATCTAACTCTACAGGAGTGGTTAATCTTCTCTCTAGATACTTATTTAACTCTTCTTGATACTCTTTTATAATGAAGTCAGGAATATCATTAAATAATATTGTGTCACTATCACTTAATGATTCCTTAGTATTAGTTCGTACTTTCTCATTAACACCATACTCCATTCTAACTAAATGTTTACCTGCTAACTGATAATCTATATTCATACCATAAGCGTAATGTTTAAGAATTGTTTTCTTCATTGTTGCTAAATCTTTGAATTCAGTTATCTTATTCCAGAACGTGTGTATATGTATTCCCTTATTTCCTGTATCATAGACATTAAAGTGTAATCCATCTTCTCCTAATCTATTAACTACTATCCAACTGTTCTCTAAGTTTTCATCTCTCTTATCACTATCAAAATCAAATACTACTTCACAATTAAGAATACTACGATGATTATATTTATGGTCACAAACACCATCATATATCTTCCTATTTCTACCCCAACCGACTTTAGGATTAGGACGATAAACTACTTCCACGGGTTGTATTGTAGAGTAGTAATCTAAATATTCTTTAATTGTATTCATTGTTTATCCTATATATGATGGAACGTCTTTCTTAACAATATCAGGTATTAAAGCATTATTAAGCCAGAAATCATAAGACATAAAACAAATCTCCATATCCTTATTAAAATAATATACTTTAGCAGGAGTATTATTAGCCTTAGCAATAAGTAAAGGATACTTCTCTAAAGGAAGAGCTTCCTCATATATCTTTTGCATCCATCCAGCAATCTGTTTATCAGTAATCTTAGCATAATGTTTACACTCAATAAGCAAGTCACTTGTTTCTAAGTCTCCCTTATTATCTTCAGCATTACCACTACCTTTATTCTTTCTAACCATTACTCTCTTTGAACGTATATCATCATATACTTTATTCTCGAATTTGTTACCTTTACGTTTACCAAATCCTCCAGCTTTAGGTTTCTTCTTAGATAATAATTTCTTAATTGTGGTCATAATCATTTATCCTCCAAACAAGTAAGTTATTAATAATTTAATTAGAGCAAACACTCCCAAAAACATTAATAATAATATACCTATACTCAATACAGCACCTAAGAAACCAAATACTTTATATATCCATCGATGCTTAACTGGTTGTATTCCATCCTCTAAATCTTTTATCATTTTCTCATAATTCTTTTTCATTTATAATCCCTCTGTTCTAATTTACTCCATCTCTCATTATTTAATCTTCTAATAACTCTTTCTACGCCTAAACGATAATTCTTTTGAGTTATAACTCTATCATGATATATTTTACCTATAACTATATCGTCTATTATATCATGTAATTGTTCGTGTAATAATACTTGACTAAACTTTTTAATAAACTTATTTGTTGAAGGATAATGTTTATATATTAATTGTATGTTAACATACTTGTTTCCGTTCTTATCACAAAAACCGTATAAGTTATCTTCAGTCTTAATCTTTTTTAATACGTGACTTGACATATTCTGCACCTTGTAAATTAAACATTACTGCACTTGCGTGGTCTTCATCAACTTCTCCAGTATACCACTGAATAAAGTGTCTAAATGCTGACTCTTTAAACCTATCTAATTCTTCTTTAGTGTTTGCTTTCTCCCAATTTCTAGCACTATACTTCTTAGCTCCACGACTCATTAACATACTCCATCGATATATTAGTGATTCAGTATATTTACAATCTTTAGGAATTATTAAATCAAATCGTGGTTTATCTTCACTTATATCTCTAACCATTCCTGTAGAGAACTCTTTTCTTTTCCCAGAATCTTTAGTTTCAAAAGTCGTCATCGTCATCATCTATCTCCAAATCATCAGATTCATATTTCTCATACTCTTCATTAATTAAGTCTTCACTCGACATCGTCTTCTCCTCCAAATTCATCTAACTTTCTTGTTTTCTGTTTATCTTTATAGCTTATCTTAGTCATCTAAAAACTCCTCAACCATTACAGGCATTTCTTTATCTTCTATTATTCCACTAGTAAAAGTTCTAGTAAGAGTAGAATTATTACCATTAACCATAGCCATATATTCACTATGACAATTATATAATAAGTTAACTAACTCTTTATATTCTTTCTCATCTTTACTATAAAGATTAATAAATTTGCATATTATATCAAAATTAATCTTCCATCTATCAGTAAAATCAGTGCTAATCTTCCTATAAACTTTTAATTCATTATTAACATTTATAGGATTACTAAACCAATTAACAGTCTTAATCATAGACACATAAAAATCTTTATTTTCTAGAGCTATTTCTTTGGCATTAGTTACTCTTATGAATTCGTGTGTTATTTTACCATCAAACTTTAATGGTAAGAATCTCTCTTTTAATTGTTTAGTATGCACTTTATCAAAATAAATCTTATCACCATCAACATAATCAGTTAAAGTATTAAAAGCCAGTATAAGACTGAACTTGCTTATATCGTATTCTTCTTTTCCACTATGACTAGCACTAGCTCTACTTCTCTTTTGATACTTGTTCTTAAAGTCTCCAACAGTTAAAAGGTATTGTTCAATATCTCTAGTCTCTTGACCTGATAGATTCATAAATTCATTAACTAATAATAATTTATTATCTGTCAAGTATTCTAGTTTAGCTATTGTTGGTTTCTGAACTACTCCTACTTTATTAAATAAGTCGTCAAATAATGCTATTATACTATCTTTTCCGAAAGCAGGTTGACTAGCTACTCTAAGATTAATTCTGTCTAGATAAGCACTAAATGCACATATCTTCCATAATGTGAATTGTTCATTACACGAGTGTTTGAATGGTGCGAATCCATCTACTAAATCTCTAAAGCTTAATCTTCTTTCTGGTTTAAATCCTACTGGCTTAGCCTCAGTTATAAGTAAGTATCCGTCTTTATTATATCCCACCTTCATAGTTTTACTAGCTAAAATAGGTAGATTAATTATCTTACTTGATTCTAATAAGTATCTAGTACTATTCTTTTGTAGTACGAAGAAGAAATCATTTAATTGTAAAGTATCTTCTATTACTTGTCCACTCTCTTCTCTAAAGACTGTTACTTCCTTAACCATTTTCTCTGTTCCTGTAACATCTTTTTTTGTTAGGAAGTCAGCATAATAGTTGTCGTTAAATGCTGATACTGTTTCATAATTAAATAGGTTACTCATATTAGTATCTCCTCACCTAACTCAATCTTAGGCATTGTTAAAGTTTTAGATTTAAGAGTCTTAGTCTCCTTCTTTCCTTTTACCCAACTCTTAGTAATTCCACGTTTTAATTCACCAGAAGGTAATAAAAGGAATTCCGAATAGACACTCAAGATTTGCACTTCACTTTTAGGTAGTATCTTAGTATTTATTGTTTCTTCTTCTTCTAATAAATCAAAAACCATAATTTAATCCTCATACCAATCATCACTTAATATCATAGTGTCATCCCCTATACATTCTTGACACCAACTATAATGTTTCTTATGATTACATTTACTCATCTTATAAATCTAAATTGTTATCTTCAACAAACTTAAAGAAAGCCTTACTTGCTAACTCAGCATCCTCTAAAGGATAACCCATATGTCCACTTAATGCTTTAACAATCATAGCCTCATCAATATCATCAATAGTCTTACCTTTCTTCTTAGCACTCTCTAAAATAGTATAAAAGTTATTTTCATCAACTTGAGTCATAGTCCAAGTAGATTTAGGAGAAGAAGGAGACAAAAGGTCTCCAACATCTTCCTCATCTTCTAAACTAACACTATAAGCTTTACCACCTTTTAATTCGCTTGGTACTGCAAATATAGTGTATACTTCACCCTTCTTCCCTTTCTTTAATTTCTTAGCTACTGCCCCAGTTAGTTTTAACCAGTTTTCTTCACCATTATGAAGAACTAGTATTGAGTAAGAAATCCAAGTGCTCTTATCTTTATTAGTTACTTCTTTTTCACTAACCTTACCATCATTTACAAGTTTTACTTTGCAATACTGGTTTGGTTGAAGTCCTCTAATATCTATGTTTTTATAGTCATCGACTTTCAATTTTATTTCTTTCATAAAGTTTTCCTCCTTACTTCTTTGACTTTTTCTTTTTAGAAACTTTCTTAATAACTTTCTTCTTTGTTTTCTTAACTGGATGTTCTAATAAACTAATTCTCTCATTTAAAATACTTAGACAATAGACTAGATAATTTAATTCCTTATTCACCATATCTATTTCTAACTTTATTTTATCAAATGCTTCTATTAATAATTCATTATTTGGTTCCTTATTCATATCCTTCTACCTCTATACTATATTTATCCATAATTATCTTTTCAGAATCCAATTGTTCTTTCTTAACATCAATAGTTTTTTGAACCTGAGCTTCACTTAACTTATAATTCTCTACATCTTGTTGCTTAATACCTTCCTGTATAATACTTAAATTCTTTTGGTATGTTAAATCGTTTTCAAACTCCCAATGTGCATTAATGGGCTTAAATTTAGCAATCATTATATCGTGATTAGCTAATCTTGCATCCCTATCCCTATATAACATTTGTAATAAATTCTTGTGGAATCTATAACTTTCTAGGTTTGCTATATAACTTTTCTTTGTTGTGTCTATAAATTGTTCTAATTTCTTACTTTCTAGTTCTTCACTATTTTCAAATCCTTCTTTTAATATTTTATCTTCTTCGGTCATTAGTTTTTCCTCCTTATAAGTAATGTGTTTCCTTTAATGTTTTAAGGATTTCAGCCATCTGTTTCTCTCCTTTACAAGTCATTAATTTATGTAATTTGTGTGCTACATAATCTTCTTCTGTCTCGAAATCGCTTAATCTCTTAATCTCAATCTTGTTTTGTTCTACTTCTTTTAATAATATTTCGTTCTTTTCTATTAAATAGTTTGCTTGACTCTTTCTATCTTCAAGAATATATTCATCTGTTGGATACATTGTAAAGTTTTGTCCAGTATATGGTGCTTCTAAACATCTAACATTTATACTTGATGCACTCACAGTATTAACTTCATATCTTTTTCCTTCATAATTTAGTCCATACATTCCACTTTGACTTCCACCTTTTACTAAAATTATCTTTGTTCCTTTAACTACTTTTGGGTTCATTTTATTCCTCCTAATCTATTTTATTATTCCTGCTTTCTTTAACGATTCATTTAAGCAGAATGGTTTAAGCTTATTATATACATCTTTTGTTTCATTAATAATTTCTTCTTTATCTGTTCCTTCTAATTCTATTTCTTGCTTAACTGTCTTTTCTCCTTCTATTATCTTTATTTTATATGTCGTTATCATATATTATTGCCTCTCCATCTAAACAATTATAGTTTATACTTTCTCCATAATATCTTTGTTCTATTATCTTTTTTGCTACTTCACTATCTTCACTCTTATTACTTAAGGCATATTTTATTGCAACTAATTCATATTTACTATTGTTTTTATTGTGTTTATCTCGTAAATATTGTAAGTCACACATATCTAGTGTTCCGTATAAGTGTGATAATTCTTTTATCATTGTTGGCATTTTTCTATCCACCTCATAAATACTACGGTTTTCTTTCTTTATAAATCTTTTGCTTTGTGCTTGTTTTATACTAATTATTCTGTTTCCTTTAGAGTATTCTTCTAACTTATCTTTTCGTATATTATTAATCATTTAGTTTCACCACTCATTAATAGATTGTATTCTTCTTCTAACATTTCAATACTGTTTATTAGGTTTCTAGCATCTACAAACTTGAAATCAGTCATAAAATAGTTTGGAACAAAATAGTTATTATTACAATCTACAAACTTTTTAGCCATTATATCCCATCCATATACTGTGAATGAACTGTTAGTTCGATGATTATTTTTGAAAACATACATAAGTTTATTACTGCTTTGATGAAATAAGAATAACACATCTTTATCTTTAATATTATCATAATTAGTTATTCTATACTTATCAATCTTGTTGGGACTAATCATTATTTTATTAATAAAATAGTTTAATGCTAAATCTAGTGATTTATCTAATATATTCATTATATTTACCTCTAATATCTTCTATAAGCGTATCCTGTTAAATTATAATTATTCTTTTTAACTTCATCATCGTATAATGCAGGTAAAAGATTCTTATTTCTTAATACATAATGTTTCCATCGCTTATTAAATTCTAATAATGTTTCTTCTGCCATTTAAATCACCCTTATAGATTTTTGTAAATCTAACAATCTTCTTAATTTTAATCTCTCAACTCTTATCTGTTCTATCCAAGCAAGTTTTATTCCCTTATTAATACTTTCTAATTGATTAAATATAGCGTTAACAACTTCACTTGTTGGAACTCCTAAAAGATTACACATTCTAAACTCTATAGTTCCGTGTCTATGAGCATTACTTACATTTATAGAAGAACATCTGTCTGTTGAAACTATTTCTTTCTTAGCATAACTTCTATACATATGTTTTTTTATAGTATCATACTTACAAGAATCATAAACTGTATCCCTAATTTTTTCTAATAATTTAGTGTTTTCTTTAAAATAGTTTATTTCTGGAGTTATTATCCTAGTAGCATAAGTTATTGTTCTAGAATAATAGTTAGGATTTGTAGCATATCTCTCTTTTATTGAACACTTACTATTGCTATAATGTATATGTGTTCCTGTTGTTTTATTAAAATCTATTCTAATATCACAATCATTAGGTGTTCCTTCATTAATTTTTAGTCTAAAACTCTTATTATTTAGTAATTCGTTAAAAACGTTAGTTATAGTTTTCTTAAACTTTTCTAGAGTAACTTTAGAACTAACAATTTCTAAACAAGCATAAGTATTATTCCATAATGTTTTAACATTTTGTGTTGGATGAACACTTCCATCACCTTTAATATAAAACTTATGTTTTCTAAAAATATCTTGCATATAATTCATTTTATTATAGTCTTTGTAATATACGACCATTTCTAATTCTATACCATAATATTGCATTTTAATCACCTTTGATTTAAATTATTATCACCTTGTTTAATACAAGTCCAGTTTATTATATCGTGAGTTTTCTCTATCTTACCACATTTAACACAAGTTCTAGTTGAGTATCTCCATAAAACTTCAGGTTCACTTGATTCAACACCATACCACATTACAGGACTAAATTTTGTTAAATTACTATACTCCCATTTATGAAACCAACACATCTTAATCACCTATTCTCCGTGTAAAACCTTCTGGTCAAGAGTAAACTCTATCCTATCAGAAACCATATACTCATTAACAACCATCACAATCTCACTAATCTTACTCTTAACTCTATCCTTAATAGAAACAACACCATAATCCTTAAACTCATCAATAATTCCTCTCTTCTCTGCATCAGATAAGATTCTATCAGCATAAAACTTAATTTCTTTAGCGAAAACATTAAACTTATCGTGATTTATCTTAATATCATAAACTCCTTCCATATTTTCTAACATCTCTTTTCTAACCATTTTTAGAGCATCACTACAAGCTTGAATCCACTCATTATCAGGCTTATCATCAGTAGTAGTTTTTATGGTTGAACCATAACCATCATAAGAAGTATTATAATCCCTATTACCAAATACTGTTGATTTAGTGCAAGTATTAGTAGACTCATAAGAAGGTTTTATTTCAATAAACTTTTTCTGGTCAGAATCCCATAAACTACTTCTAGTCTTATAATATGTTGATTCCTCGAAAGAGTCTAACTCGAACAATCCTTCACTTGTTAACTCTATTATCTTACCTTTCTTAGCAGTTGCTTTAGATATCTTAATATTTCTTTCAACAATAATATCTCCACGAATAAATTCTGTATATAATGACTTAAAATTATCTTCATCTGTTGAACCAAACAGTATATCTCCACTCTTAGTTTTAGCTATTGAGAAAGCAAATCTAGTGCTATCGTTCTTAAAATAGTATAATCTATTATCAGTCTTAGAATAAACAATTACACTAAAACTACCAAATAATACTTCAGCAACAGTCTTAACTGTTAACATACTATCTTTTAAGTCAGCATAAACCTTTTCTAATAGTGACGGAATAACAAAGCTATCTGTTTCAATAGTATAATCTAGATTATTTAACTTCTTTAATTCTGCATATCCTGATAATACTCCATTATGAACTACTACAAAGTTTTCAGTTTCAAAAGGGTGATTATTATCTATTATGTGTGCTTTACCGTGTGTTGCTAACCTATTATGTCCAAATAAAGTAGTTGTTTTTAACTTACTTATTTCGTGCATATCTTTATATTGTAGTTCTCCACAATAACGATTATTTTTCTTATTAGTTACATCATAATATCCCCAAGCATCATCATTATGATTACTACCACTAAGTAGCATTGACTTAAATTGTTCTAAGTCTTCTTCTGTTAACTTCTTATTATCGAATTTATGTATTAATTGTATTTGACACATTTTATTTTTACCTCAATCATCTTCACTATATGTTTCTACATCATCATCATCTTCAAGAGTAGTAACAACTTTCTTATTATTTAATAAGAATTTCTTCTTCTTTTCAAGCATTGACTCGAATAAGTCATCACCAATAATCTCTTTTAAACTTATCTTTCTTGAATATAAACTCTTACTATCTTGAGCTTTAACCCAATCAATTACTCTCATATGAAGTTTAATCCACTCATAAATCTTTTCAAAGTCTAAGTTTCCTTCCATTAACCTTATCTCTAATGTTCCGTGAGCCCTAACACTACTAAAGTTTATACTATCATAATGTTCTGCACAATGAAATTCTCCCATCTTCTTATCTTTAGCAATATCTAAGTTATCAAATGTTCTAGTTATTGTTTTCTCTTTAACTTTCTCGAACACTTCTTTCTTTTGCTTTGGTATTCTTCTACAATACTTGTTTCGTAGTCTATGAGGACTAACATAATATTTAAGTATTGGCTGTATTTGTTGATAAACATAGTATAAGTCTATTAATTCTTTATCATCAAAATCTTCAACACTAATATGAATATGTAATCCACATCTAGCACTAGTATCAAAATGTTTCTTGAAAGAACTTGTTAATTTATCTAGTATCTCTACACCTTTATCTCCCCTAAGTATAGTGGTTATTATTTCAATTCCAAAATTAGGGTGTAAACTTCCATCTCTTTTAGCTCTAATATAATCCATAGCAGTATGTTTAGAATCAATATAAATATTATTTAATTCTTTAGCAACATTTCTTGCTGATTGTCTTAAATACTCTTTTGACTCCATTTCAAACTCTACACCAAATGTTCGTTGTCCTATCTTATTAAATGTTGTTTCATTCATTCCTATCTTAAAGAATCTGTCTTCACTATTAAGGAATAAGTCACTAAATTGTTGGTGTCTACTATTGGTTGAACACTTACTACACATTTGTTCTTTATCTTCAATACTTTGACAATTTGGTTTAGGTAAGAATTTGTCTAAACATATTGGGCAAGATTTTAATAATTTTTCTTGATTATCAAAACAGTTTTTACATACATACATTCCCTCTATTGTTTTGAGTGTTTCTTTAAAATATGTTTTTTTACATAATCCACAAGTATGTTTTGGATTGATTGTTTCTTCTTTTAAACAGTTAAAGCATACATTTTCTTTTCCTACTACTTTTATTGCTTCACTATAATGTTCTTTCTTGCAACAATCACATAAGATTTTTTTAGGTTTTATTCCTGAAATCTTTTTAGTGAATGATTTTGGTTCATCATCTTCATCTTCTAAGTATAGTTTGAATAATTCGCTACTATATCTCTTATACTTGTTACTATCATTAAATAGTATTATAAAGCAGGGTTCTCCTTCTACTTTACTTGCCCCTAATACATTATAATGTTTTCCTATTGTTAAATCATAATTTCTTGATTCTCCAATATATTCTACTTTTAAATCCATTATAGCATCATCTTCTATATGGAATTCTTCAGTAGAATTTACTTTTAACTTTCTTCTTATCTCGTTTTCTACTTCTCCCATTTTTATCTACCTCATTATATTATTATATTCTCTTTCTAATTCTTCAGAATCATTAAATGGTCTAAATTCGTTATTATAGAATAATTTAGTTATTTCTCCATCATTATCTATTATAAAAGTAACCCAATACATTTTAATATCGTGATTTTCACTTAAAGCTTCTAATTCTGCTCGCATAAATTTAAGAACATCTCCTTTTTTTAGTATATGAATAGCTCTATCACCAATCATTGTTTTATGTCTTTCTCCAATGTATTGATATCTTTTTCCTGCTACTAAATCCATTCTAATCACCTTTAGAACCATAAACATTAATATAATCATTATGTGGCTTACACATATTACATAAACCACCAGTGCAAATCTTATAATATTTTAAACAATTACAAGTCTTACACTTATCTAGTTTAGCAAATCCTATATCTTCAACTAATTCAAAAAAGAAACTATACTCATAAGATAATGAGCCTTTATCATCGTGAACCATTAATCTAGCAAAACCATTTGGAGTAATACTTATTCCTATAACAAAATAGTTTTTATCATCTGTAAATCTACTATCTTCTTGATAACCTTTATAAGTTACTAAGAAGTTATCAAAATTAAAGATTATTTTGTCTTTAACTATGTTTGGGTATCCTGCTTCTTGAAAGCAAGTTACTATCTTATCCCAAATGGGTGTTAATGCTACCATTTTTATCCACCAAATCTTGCTAAGATGTTTCGTAATAATAATCTTTCTTCAACAGTTAAGTTAGTATTAGTTGTTGGTGTAGGTGTTATCGCTCTACTAATTGGTTGAACTACACTTAAATTATTCTTTTCAATCCAACCTTTTAAGAAGAATTCACAATTCTCTTCATTAAGACTATGTGCCTTATTTAATTCTAGGAAATAGAATTCTCCAGATACTCTATCTTGTATAATGTCTATTCCGAAATGTTCTAGTTTAGGATATTCTGTTCTTAATTTTTCAGCCATTAATTTAACTGTTGTTATTAAATATTTTCTTATTTCCATATCTCTTTCATATGTCCATTGTGTTATATCTGCTTTTCCGAATATTGTTGTTGGTGTTAAATTCTTGTTATATACGCTATTTACTTTTCCATAACTATAATTTATTCTCCACTCATTTTTATTGCTTATATAATGATAACAGCTTTCATCTGTGTCCAATCTTTTCCAATCTTTTCCAAGCATTAAGCAAGTTGGATTCTTAACTATTACTAACTCATAATCTTCCGGTTCTCCTTGTATTAATGTATTGTCTATGATTTCTTCAAAGTATTCGCATTGTTCTTCTTTAGATAAGTTAAAATCGTCTTTAGAACCATATAATATAACTTTATCTGTGTTGTGTTGTCTTTTACAATCCTCTAAACTTCTTATTTCATCACATTTTATTAGTTCTATTCCAAATTTTGTTCTAGCCACTTCAACTAGTCTATCTACTGTTTCACTTGCTTTCTTGTTATATTTTATTATTGCTTTCATATTTTTCACCTACTTACTAAATAATATATTATCACTTAAAAATAGTGATGATTGTCCATCCCATTTTTCTATTAATTGATACTTAAAATATTTATCAACATCTATGGAATTAATATTTTTTTGTTGTAATTCTAAATTTGTTTTCTGTTTAATTAACATCTCTTTTTCAATATCTAACTTAGCATTCATTTCAATAACTTCTTTATATTTTGTTCCAAAATCAATATTTGCTAATGCTACGTCTTGAATCTCGAAATATTTTAGTTCAGGCATTGATTGTACTTCTGTTCTTATCTCGTGACTTATTGTTAATCTATTATCTAATATTTCTTTAGGACTATACTTATATATTACAGTCTTGCTTTTTTCTTGAATCTTATTATTCATATATG
>Ga0074195_1002823_pt1 | contig 17951 bp, 19 predicted proteins | sample EPASupsiteHSE623_FD_64525 | JGI IMG/M metagenome (GOLD analysis project Ga0074195, IMG submission 64525) | Bioremediated contaminated groundwater from EPA Superfund site, New Mexico - Sample HSE6-23 | ecosystem: Environmental > Aquatic > Deep subsurface > Groundwater > Contaminated ...
CTTTCTCGATGAAATCCTCCGGAACGAAGGGCCGCGCCGGGCGGTTCTCCAGATGGCAGGAGCCCGCCTTGCAGAACCGTACGCATACCCCGCAGCCGAGGCAGAGCGCCGTATCGAAAACCGGCCTGCCGCCCACCAGCTCCACCGCGTGGATCGGGCAGCGCCGCGCGCAGGCGCCGCAGCCGGTGCAGGCAGCGGCGCGGAACGCGGCCGTGAAAGCCGAAGGACTCAGCAGCCCCGTGCCGCCGACGCGGCCGTAACCGGTAAGGAGGTCGCAGCAGCAGCCGCAGCAGTTGCAGATAATGGCCAAACCGTTCCTCGTATTATCTCCGATCTGCATCAGCCCGCGCTCCATGCACTCGCGCACTATGCGCCGTGCCTCGTCCTTGGTGATCTCCCGCGCTATGCCGTAGTCGGCCAGGTAGCGCGCGATATGATTGAAGGTCAGGCAGGCGTCCATAGGAGCGTCGCAGGCCTTGCCCATATGCATCATCTTATGGCGGCAGTAGCAGAGACCGACGGTGATGCAGGTGGCGGAGTCTATGCCGGCGCTCACGCGGTCGGCCGTGAGCACCTCGGAGACGGTGTCCCCGAGCATATCCTCATGCGCGTAGACGCGGGCCAGTTCCGGATGAGCCGAGGCCTGCACCCGCAGAAAATCGCTTTCCTCGTTGCAGTACTTATGATAGAGCTCCGAAAGTTTTTTGGAGTCCAGCCTGCCGTCGGTGCGCATGAGCGAGAATTCGAAGAAGCCGAGCACCGGCGGCGCGAGCGCGTAGCCCTCGCCGGCGAAAGCCGCGACCACGCCCTTGCCGGCCAGCTCTTCAAGGATCCCGCGCGTCCTTTCGCCGTCCAGGCCCCAGATGGCCGCGATCCTGTCCGCCGGGACTATGCGCAGCGGGAGGAGCGAGCAGAGCCGCGCCTCCTCCTCGGTTACAAGGAGCTTCAGGATATCATACAGCGTTTCCGACTCGTATGTGCCGGGCACATATTGCCCCAGCCGGCGCGCGAGCCGCGAGTAACCGCCTGTGCTTAGATGGCCCATATTATCAGCTCACCGGGATCTCATCCATGGAAAAACGCAGCTTGCCGGCGTCCAGCGTGGCCAGACAGCCTATCGGCAGGACATAGTTATGCACATTGTGACCGAGTTCGCCGATCTCCAGCACGGGACACCCGGCATCTTCGGTCGCTTCCATGACCAGATCGGCGACGGTCCGGACCTGGTCCTTCGCGGCCTCTATATTATCGAACCAGCCGACCACCAGGCCCGCTATTTCATGAAAAACCCTATTCAGCCTGAGCGCGGTAAGCGCTTTGTCCAGGAAGGGAATGTCGGTTTCCGTGCCCTCTATAAAAAGGATCTTCCCCGCGAATTCGGCGCCATAGCCTGCGAACCCGATATTGATGAGGGAAGCCAGGTGCCCACCCACAAGCCGGCCGGTCCCCGCTCCCGGACGCAGGCATTTCCAGCCGGAATAGGCCCGCCTTTCCCCGCCCAGCGGCTTCCAGTCCGGGTCGGGGGCAAGTTCCCCTATCGGCTTTCCGCAGAATGTATCCAGAGTATTGGCGAGCACCCGCGGCGTCATCTCCCGCCCGAATGTCCAGAGGAGGTCGGGGCCGTGGAAGGTGATAAGCCCGGTCCGCTGATGTATGGGATCGAGCAGAGTCGTCCCGTCCGAAATGCCGGAAATTATCTTGGGGTTTTTCCGGATGAGCGGGTAATCTATCTTATCCAGAAGCTGATTGGCGGCGCAGCCGCCCTGCGAAAAAAGGATCATCCTGACTTCGCCGTCCAGGATCATTTCATGGAGATCGGCGGCCCGCTGTTCCGGCGTCCCCGCCGTGTAGCCGCGTTTTTCCAGGGCGTTCTTCGCCAGTTTCACGCGAAACCCGTGCGAGCGGAGCGTTTCAACGCCCTTTTCGAACTGCCCCTTCATATCGTCGTTAAGCGGCAGCGACGGGGAAATAACGCCGATAAGAGCGCCCTTTTCAAGTCGGCGCGGCTTGATAATGTCCATTGTCCGCATCGGCTCAGATTCTACAATAAAAGGGGACGCTTCCAATAAAATTAAATTTTACCGGAAGCGTCCCGTTCTGACTTTTAATCCGCGTTATCTCGAATAGCAAAGACCGTCAAGGCCCACCGTCATGGGGGCCCAATAACACGAAGAGCTGTGCTGCAGGCACAGCGACTGGCGGTAATTATAGCGGCTGCAGTCGATACGCTTATAAGAAGCTTTCTCCGCGGCCTGGAGCGAATCATCATTCCCGGACCCTGCATCAGCGCAGCCGTATACTCCCTCCGAAGTGCGGAACCAGGAGCAGCCGGCGTCCAGGCACGCAGATCTCCTGGTGTAGTTATCGCAGGACAGGGGCGCGCCTTTTTCTCCGCCGGAGGTTTTTTTCGCGTTCACCACCCGGCATACCAGCGGATACTCGCTGTTCCCGTTCCCGGAACCGGCGTCGCGGTACTTAAAAAATCCTTTCTTCCTGTCGGCCGAGATCCCCACCGATACTTCGTCCGCGGTAGTGCCGACCTTCACTATGCTGTAACCGTTGGCGGCGATTATCGAGGAGTCATACTCTATCGAGGACATATCCTCTTCCTCGTTCTCGGCAAGCCAGAAGAAGATGCCGTTTCTTTTAGCCTGGGCCCAGTTCTTATCGTCCCACTTCACGATCTTCCCTTCGGCGTCGAGCTTAAGCTTTAGCTGCTGCGTCTTCCCATCGACATCGGCCTTGCACGAAACGACCTGGGGCTCACCGGCGCCGGCCTGTTCCGCGGGAGCGGCGGCCGCAGAGCCAGCCGCGGCGCCGATCGAGAACAGCACCGAGCACATAATTTTCACAAGTTTCATTTAATCATCCTCCACACCGACACAAGATCAGCCGAAGCGCCGAAAACCGCGACCTCGGCCAAACATATTCTAGGATTCGGCCGGCCTGTTCGATAGAGGCTTTGGTCCCAGCGGGCCGGAGTTATTCGGCCTATTCGCTTATGGGCACTTCCCGTATAAAAGAAGGGACGCTTCCGACAAAATTCCCTTTTATCGGAATCGCCCCTTTTACCTTTATATAAGGATATTACCGGACCTTGCGGGAGAACCGGTCCTTCACATTCTTGTCTATATAAGTGCCGAGCCCTTTCCCGGCCAGCGCGAGGGTTTTCATCTGGCGGATATTGCCGCTGCCCGCGCTCTGATTGGTATAGATATACAGTTCGTGGGTGGTGAACCCGACCCTGATCGAGTCCTTAGCCACCTCGTAAGCCGCCACCGCGGACTTTCCGCCGAGGTTCTTATATTTTTTCATTTATTCTCTCCGAATACGATGATCTTGCCGAGTCAGTACCGCCCGCCTCAGCCCCGTATCTTATAAGTTTAACAAATCCCGCTCCCGAAAAGCGGCAAAAAGGTAACGCTTACCTTTTGCGGGGCCGAAGGGCCTATTTTTGACAGGGCCCTTTACTTGTCAAGGGGAGGGTCCAGGGGCACTGCCGGAACCGGGCCGGAGGAGCTACAGTATGACAGAGCAGAAGGAGGTCTTATGAACGCCATATCTTCGAAATTAGCGATAGCCGTTATCCTGACGGGCTGCATATCCGGCGGCGCCTGGGCCGGGAGCCGGTCCGCCATGAACCAGCTGTCCGGCGGCCACAAATTCTCGGCCAAGCTTCCGGTCCCGAAGGCCGTACGAGTGAAGACCAAGCGGAAAAGGTCCGGCGGAGGCAATTGCGCGGCCTATGCCGGCATTGTCCAGCGGGAAGCCCAGAGCCAGGGGGTATCGGCCTCGCTGGTCATGTCGGTCATACGGGCGGAATCCACCTGCAATCCCAGAGCGGTCAGCCCGAAAGGCGCCAGGGGACTGATGCAGCTGATGCCCGGCACCGCCCGCGGCCTGGGCGTACGCGACCTGAACTCGCTGTTCAATCCCGCCGTGAATATACATTACGGCGTGAAATACCTTAAACAGCAGACGAGCCGCTACGGGAACAAGATGGGCCTGGCCGCCTATAACGCCGGTCCGAAGAATATTCACACGAGGTACCGGAACAAGGAAACTCTGGGATATCTCGGAAAATTCGGTTACGGAAGACGGAAGTGAGTGTTCGCGGGTAACCCGGCCTTTACAAGCCGCCGGGCCGCCTGAAAAATACGATAAAAGTCCCGCCGTTCCTACAGGACGGCGGGACTTTTAATTTTCGCGCGCCTCCCGGGATCCTTTCATCAAATGAGGAATTCGGGTTAGGTCCTTGGGCACCGGACGGGCGGCAAATGCCCCGGCCTGGATGGGACTTTCGCCTCTATTGAGCGCGCGCGGCTCTTTATAGAATAGACGCGTCGGTCGAAGAGCCGGCTGATCGCCAAAGCATAGGAATACAAGGAGAAATGGAATGAAAAAGACGCTTATGACGCTGGTCCTGTCGGCGGTTGTTGCCGGCGGGGCGTACGCCGCCGGGAACATGACGGAGAAGAGCGGGGCCAGGAAAGTGAAGTGCGATGTCGAATCCCTCAAGGACGCGGAAGCCTGCATGGAAAAAGTCGCCGCCTCCATGACCGAATATGAGGAACCGAACGAAGGCCGGGCCTCCGCGCAGGTATCGGAACTGGTCTATGTGCTGAACGCGCTGGGCGCGGGAGCCAAGACCGTCAGCCAGGCGGAGAAAGCCGACTTCGCGGGCATGGTGTTCGAACACAACGATGAGCATCATATCTATTATTTCGCCATCAAAAAGGGCGCGAATGTTACGCCGGCGGAGGTGTACGACCTGAATACCGTCGACTTCGAATATGAACTGAAAAAGCCCTACGAACCCAAGGCGCTCAAGACCGAGACTTATTTCCTCGGGCTGGACTGCAAGGACAGCGACACTTACTCGGAAGCCGAGGACCGCCTGGCCGGCCTCCGCTGACCGGTTCATAAGAACAGCCGTATCGCGCGCTCCGCCCCCTCCCAGGACCGTTAAGGCAGGGAGGGGCGGCCGCGGACACGGGCGGATGCGTCAGTAAACGGCGGACTTTCGCTTCCATGGCTGGAAAAATTAAATTCGGCATACCGGCCCGGGTCGTGCGCTACGGCTTCGAGGACCGGGCGGCCGGAGAGTACAGCGCCCCTGGAAGCTCCCGGCCCTGCGTGGCCCAGGCCCAGTTAGCCGTATTCCGGCGCGCCGGCATAGTCCCTCCAGACACCCGGATAAGCGGCGCTGATTGCGACGAGGCCCTGAACTTCAGCCTGATCTACGGCACCGGCCTGCCGGCGGAACCGGACCGCGCGGAACCCGGAAAAAAGAGCGGGCCGCCTTCCGTTATCGGCAGACGGCCCGGCCCCGCACCGGCTTTATTTTAGCGGTCAGTAAACGGCCGGATCCTTTTGGACCGCGGCTGAACCGGCGCCGGTTCGGCTTCCAAGGTCACCGGTATTTCCAGGGTCTCCTCTCCGCGCATCACCAGTATCCGTACCGTTTCGCCCGGCGCGGACTTGTTAAGACGGTTCATGAATTCGCTTACGGAGCGGCAGGGCCCGCCCTCGAGCCCCGCTATGATATCGCCGGTTTGGATCCCGGCTTTGCCGGCGGGGGAACCGGCGGGCATACTGTAAACCGAAAAATCCGGGGCAACCATAAGCCCGATCCAGGGCGCGTCCAGATTGCCGGTCTTTTTAAACTGCCGCCAAGCCAGTTCTATGTCGTCCGCGATAATGGCGAAACCCAGGCCCTCCGACCCGCCGCCCGGTTCATGGGTCAGTATCTGAGTATTCATTCCCACCAGTTCCCCATCCTCGGAAACCAGCGGTCCGCCGGAATTGCCCGGATTTATCGCGGCGTCGGTCTGCAGAAAAGTAAGGTTCGGCAGCAGCCTGTCCAGCCCGCTTATTATGCCACGGCTTACGGAGAATTCAAGCCCCCGCGGATGCCCCATGGCCATGACCTGGGAACCGACCGCCACCCGCCCGCTTTTCTTCAGCCTGAAGGCCTTCCACGGTTTGCCGTCGCGCCGGGGCTGAAGCTGGATAAAGGCGAGATCCCTTTTGCTTACCGAGCCTTTTACCAGCAGAACGCCTTTATAATCCTCCCCGTCGGCCGTGGTCAGCGTGACTTCCCCGCCCTTTGCGACATTCGGCAACACATGGGCGTTGGTCACAGCTATGCCGCTATCATACAGGACGAAACCGGAACCGGTGGACCCCTGGGAGGTCACCTTGAAAACCGAGGGCATGGAGCGGTGTATGGCCGTCTCCACCGGTGTGCCGCTTTCCGAGGTGTAGGCCGCCGGCTGTATATAGGCGCCGCCGGAAAAAGCGCTCTTATCGAGCCCTCCGGACAGGGCGGAGGAAAACGCCGCGTCGGAAATGCGCGCCGGCTGCGCGGCGCCCGCGCAGGGAGCCGCGGCGAAACCGCCGGCGAGAAGTACGCCAAGAAGTTTTCCATGAATGGTCATTGTCTCTCCTTTGCCCGGGTAATATAGGAACGAACGGCTTCCAGGTCGGCGGCGAAAACCGGATGCTTAAGCAGCTGGGAATAGAACATATCCCCAAGTATCTTGCCAGCCTCGACATCCGAGAGGTGATGAACCCCGGCGACAACGCGGTTCAGGGCGGCTTCGTCGGCTCTGGCCATGAATTCGGCCTTCCGTTCCGGGACCAAGTCGCCCAGTATGCGCGCGAATACCCGCGCCATCATGGCGTGGCCGCTGGGGTAGGCATAACCGGCCGCCTTCAGGGCGCAAGGGCGCAGCCCGGGGTCGCGCAGGAAAGGCCGCTCGCGTTTATAAACATCCTTGACGGAGCGCTGCAATACCGTGGAATTAGTCCCCACACGGTGGAAAAATTTCTTCACGGATTCCGGCGGCGGCTCGGGAAAAGGGCTTATGCGGCCGAAAAAAGTCTTATAGGAATGTTCCGTTTCCTCTCGGGCTTCGGCGCATTGCGCGGCGGTGCGCTTCCGCTGCCAGTCGAACAGGGCTTTCATGTCGGCCTGGTCCGTCTCCGAGCCGGCCGCCGGCGCCGGCGGAAAGCCGGCAAGGTCCACTTGCGCGGGCGTCAGATAATAACCGGCGCCGAGGGTGTGGACATCGGAGACAGGCGACGCCGCTTTCGGCCCGGCGGCCGGAGCTTCGGGCAGGACGGGCGCGGCGGAAAAGCCGGAAAAGAATCCGGAAGGCGCGCCCTCGAAAATCTCTTCCATGGGCGGCGCGGCGAAGGAAACCAGAGGGAGCAGGGCCGCCGAAAGAAGGGCCGCCAGCAGTCGGGGGGCCGGTTTTGTCATACATAGATCATAACGCGCGGGGCTCCCTTATCAAAGGGCATAAAGCCCCGGCAGGGTCGACTCAAAAGCCCCATACCAAAATAGGCACAAAGGGTCCGGACAGGTCCAAAAGACTCCGGCGGATTGGGCCCTAGGGCCCTGAGTAAGGAACGCTTTATGCCGTATACTATGATCAGAATAAGCGAACGCCCGACGGCAGACGAGGAGAACCGTTATGAAAAGCGCGATAAAAATGATCCTGACAGTCGTATTCGCGGCCGGCGCTTTGGTTTGCCGCTCAGGCGCGGCTTCCAGCGAGGAGTTTGACGGGAACGAGGCCGCGTTCGACCTGATGAACCTCGCTCCGGCCGAAAGTGAAAAGAAAATCTCCCTTATCCCCGTGCCGCAGAGTTTCGCCATACTCGGCAGCGAAGAGGAAAAGCTGATAGCGGAGGAAGAAGCCGGCGAAAAAATAGTGGCGGAGAAATTGAAGAAGATGGGCATCGACATGTACGCCGACGCTAAAGAGGATATCACCGGCTCCAAAAAGAACCTCGTACAGGTGGCCGGCCCCGGCGGCGGCGCCCGCGGCAGGCTGAGCGGTATAAATCCCGGCCTGGTGAATAAAATAATGGCACTAGCCCGCGGCAGATCCCTGAAGATAAACAGCACGCTCAGGAGCGTGGCTGGCAACAGGAGGGCCGGCGGGGTGGGCGGCAGCAGGCATCTGAGCGGCAACGCCGTGGACCTCGAAATACCGGGCGTAAGCCATAAGGCCCTGTGCCAGCAGGCCGCCGCCCTGGGCATGGGCGCCATCTACTACCCGGGCCATCTGCATGTGCAGACCGGAGCGGCTTTCTGCATGTCGACCGGAACGGAAAAATCCCACAGGAAAGTGAAGGGCGGGAAGGGCGGCAGACACAAGAAATACGCCTCTTCCAAAAGGGGCTCCGGATACGGCAAATACAAGAGGGGTTCCAGATACGGGAGCGCCGGCCGCAGAAGATATTGGTAAACGGAACCCGCGCGCATAAGGCGGCGGGCGGTTTTCAACGGAATGAAGACCGCCCGCCATTTTTTTCATTTCAAATTCGGATATCATTTACTAAAATAATAATAGTAAGGGGATACCGGACTGGCCGGAAAATTTAAATTGGCCTGAACGCGGAAACGGCGGGATAATTTTAACTTTCCAGAAGGCTTCTCCACACGGGACAGTCCTATACGGGCCCGCCGCGGCGGGCTCCCCCCCCCACGGCCCGCCTTCGCGGGTCAAAGGAAGGTGTGTTTATGTCAGCAAAGAAAAGGACCGCCGCCAGGGGCGGTATTACCGGTTACATCGACCGGAATTTCCGGCATTTCAACTCGCTGGCCCTCCGGGACGCGGCCGCGGCTTATAAGGGCCTCATCGACGACGGGGGAGGGATGTTCCTGGCCATGGGCGGCGCCATGAGCACGGCGGAGATAGGCCTGACTTTGGCCGAAATGATCCGCCGGGGCAAGATCCACGCCATAGCCTGCACCGGGGCCAATCTGGAGGAGGATGTCTTCAACCTGGTGGCCCATGACGAATATGTGATGGTGCCGGGGTACCGGGACCTGACGCCCCGGGACGAACTGAAGCTGCTGAAGAGCAACCTGAACAGGGTGACCGACACCTGCATTCCAGGCGATGTCATGCGCAAAGTGGAGGGCATGCTTACGGACCGCTGGAGCGCGGCGCGCGAAAGCGGCGTCCGGAAATTTCCTCACGAATTTCTTTACGAGGCCCTGCTGGCCGGAGATTTCAAGCGGCATTACCAGATAGACCCCGCGGACAGCTGGCTGCTGGCGGCGGCCGAGAAGAATTTGCCGCTCTTCGTGCCGGGCTGGGAAGATTCCACCCTCGGCAACGTATTCACGGCGCAATGCATCCGGGGCGAACAACATCCCTCGATGATGAAGACCGGCATAGAGTACATGATGCTGCTGACCGGCTGGTACGAAAAGGCCGCGGCGGCCCGCAAAGCCGGCCTGGGCTTTTTCCAGATAGGCGGCGGCATCTCCGGCGATTTCCCCATCTGCGCGGTGCCCCTGCTGATCTACGACCTTAAGAAGAAGGTCAGACTCTGGAGCTACTTCTGCCAGATCTCGGACAGCGTTACCAGCTACGGCTCCTACAGCGGCGCGGTGCCGAACGAGAAGATCACCTGGAACAAACTGGGCGTAGACTGCCCCAAGTTCGTGATAGAAAGCGACGCCACCATCGTGGCCCCGCTGCTGTTCTCGTACGTGCTCGGCGAATGAAGAAAAAGCCCTCAACGGACGACGCCTGCGGATCCCTGCCCCCTGAAACGCGGGACGAGGTCTGCCGCGCGCTCATGGACTCTTCCCCCTACCCTATCTATATCCTGGCCGCGGACGGAGCGATAGTACACGCCAACGCGGCCGCGGTCGAAGCGATAGGCGGCTCCGCCGCCGAAGTCCGCAGGATGAACATAGGAGACCTAGCCTCGCCCGCCGCGGTCCCCAGGCTTCCCGGCAGGATAAGCGAGGTGCTGCGCGAAGGTTCCGCCTCGTTCGAATCCGAACATAAGCGCCGGGACGGCTCCTTCTTCCCGGTGGCGATACGCGCCAGCGCGATAAAGCACGCCGGGAAGCCGGCCATTCTCGCCGACGCCAGGGACATCACCGCGCGGAAACTGGCCGAGAACGAGGTGAAAAAGCTCACCGCGGAGCTGGCCGCGCGGGCGGACCGCTGTTCGGCCGAACTGATGCTGGAGATAGAGAAGCACAAAAAAACGGAAGAGGAGCTGCGCTTTAAGAACGCGATCCTGGCGACGCAGCAGGAGAATTCCCTGGACGGCATACTGATAGTGGACAAAGCCCAGAAAATAATAGGCTTCAACCGCCGTTTCACGGAGATGTGGGATATCCCGCAGTCCATACTGGACTCCAGATCGGACAGGCTCGCGCTGCTGTCCATACTCTCGAAAGTGGAGAACCCGGAGGATTTCCTCACTCTGGTCCAGCATCTCTACGATCTCAAGGATAAAAAGAGCCGGGATATAATATTCCTCAAGGACGGCCGGGTGTTCGACCGCTACTCCTCGGGCATGGTCGGGCCGGCCGGGGAATATTACGGCCGCGTCTGGTACTTCCGTGACATAACCGAGCAGAAACAGGCGGAGGACAAGATCAGAAAGCTCAACGACAGGCTGCGGCGCACCGTAAGCGACCTCGAGGCCTCCAACAAGGAACTGGAATCTTTCACCTACTCCGTCTCGCACGACCTCAGAACGCCGCTCCGGCATATCGTTTCTTTCGTAAAATACCTGGACGACGAGGCCGGGAACACGCTGCAGGGCGAGGCCAGGCATTATCTCGAGGTCGTGTCCGGTTCCGCGAAAAAAATGGACGCCCTGATAACCAGCCTGCTGTCCTTCTCCAAACTGTCGCGCGCCAAACCGGAGATGCAGGAATTTTCCGGTCTGGAACTGGCCGAGGAAGTCGCGGCCGAAATACGCCAGGATATACGCGGCAGGGAGATAGAATGGAAGATAGGCCGGGTGCCGAACCTCGTGGGCGACCGGGCCATGCTCAGACAGGTTTTCGCCAACCTCCTGGACAACGCGGTGAAATACACCAGGGACAGGAAACCGGCGCGCATAGAAGTCTTTTCCCGGGAACAGGGCACGGAGACGGTCATCGGGGTGCGCGATAACGGCGTCGGGTTCAATATGCAGCTTTATCCCGGGCTGTTCGGGGTTTTCCGCCGCCTGCACGAGGATTCGGATTTCGAGGGCACCGGCATAGGGCTGGCGAATGTCAAAAGCGTGGTGACGAAGCACGGAGGCCGCGTCTGGGCCGAAAGCGCGCCGGACAAAGAAACCGTCTTCTACTTCAGCCTCCCGGCGGCGGGACTGGGGAACAAAAAGGATTCCGAAAGCCGGGGGCCGGAAGGCGGGGCTTAGAACGAGAACAGTTCGCTATGCACGCGGGAGCCGGACACGCCCAGCTCAAGCAGAGAGGACCGCACCGCGGCGGACATGGCGGGCGGACCGCAGAGGAAGGCGTCCCTTTCCGCGAAATCAGGAACCAGCCGGCGGATCAGCCCCGCATCCACCGTCCCTTTCTCCCCCCGCCAGTCCGGATCGCCGCTCAGCACATGAAAGACCTTCAGATTCCCTTTTTGCTCCAGATCGGATAATTCCTTCCTGAAGACCACATCCTTCTGCGAGCGGTTGGCGTAGAGCAGGACGCAGTCCTTGTCCAGCGCCTGAAGCCGCTCCGCCAGCGCCCTCAGGGGAGTTATCCCTATGCCGCCGGCTATCAGCAGCGCCTTGTCTCCCAGACATTTTTTCTCGGTAAAGGCCCCCAGCGGCCCGTCGATCAGCACCGGGGTCCCGGGTCTGAGGAAATTATGGACCGCGGCGGTGAAATCGCCCAATTTCTTGATAGTGAACCTCAGCCGCAGGCCGTCCGGCGACATGGAAAAGGAAAAGGGATGCGCCTGGCCCCTGAAGCCCGGAGCCCAGAAGCGCAGAAGCGCGAATTGTCCCGCTTCGGCCCCGAACTCCGCCAAAACCCGCCCGGTTATCCATACCGATTCGGCTTCCGTGGTCTCAGGCACTATTTTTTCCACCGTGAACCCGTGCCTGCGATAAAGCAGCAGCGGCCTGAGCAGTCTGCCCCAGGCCAGATTAACGAGCGCGAAGACGAAAAGCGCGTACCAGAGCCGTGCGAACCAGGGATTGCCGTTAACATCTCCGCCCAGATCGAACTGGTGCTCCGCCGCCAGCGCGAAGCCGGCGTAAAGGACAAGATGGGAAGAATGCCAGGCTTCATAGCTCAGACGGCGCTTGATCGCCGGAAGGGAAATTATCACCGCCGCTATTATCAGCAGCCCGCCCGCTCCCGCGGCGGCGGCGTTATCCCAGCGCAGCATGGCAAGCGCCTGCTCCAGGAACGGAACGCCCTCCTGGCCGGCGTGATGCAGAACGAGCAGGGCCGGATGAGCTAGAACGGCCGCCGGTATAGCCAGCCCGAGCGCATGATGAACACGGGTCAGCCGGTCAAAGCCGAACAGCGGCTCCAGCCATTTCGCCCTGGAGATGAGCAGGAATTGCGCCAGCACGCCGCCAGCCGCCAGGATGCCGGCCAGCCGGCCGAACGCCAGCAGGCTTCCGGAAAAATCCGCGAACAGATTGCCGGAAAGGGAGGCCGCGCAATCGTATCCCCATAGACCAATGACCGCGGCCAGGACGGCCGGGAACAGCGCCGGCAAGATGATCTTCATGATGCGAGTTCCAGTTCCACTTTTATATCCGGATGCAGGCTCCTGTGCACCGGGCAGGCCTTAACGCATTCGGCCAGTTTCGCTTTTTCCTTCTCCGTCAGGGCCGGCGGCAAAGTGATCCGGCCGGAAAACCTGCCGACACGCCTTGGACTCTCGGCCATATGTTTTTCGATGAGAATGGAGGCGCCGCGGAGATCGAACCCGTCCCGTTCGGCGACCTTGGCCATTATGGTCAGAATGCAGGACGCGAGGGAAGAGGCGAAAAGATCGGTCGGGGAAAAGGTCCTGCCCTTCCCGCCGTTATCCGGCGGCAGATCGGTGAGGATAACGGCCCCGCTTCCGCCATGCTCCAGCCGGACCTGCTGATCGCCTATATACTCCGCCTTTATCTCTCCTGGCATAGGTTAATTATAACATTCCGGCGCCGGGTTATTGGGTCCGGATTGAAAAACCGCGGGAAAAAAGGCAGAATTTATATATGAATACCAGAACAGCTCTCAGACTTTCGGCGCTGCCGTTGCTGCTCGCCGCCGCGGCCTGTTCGGAGAACAGGCAGGCCGCCGCCCCGCTTGAAAAACCCGCCTTACCGATGGAACAGGCGGCCGCGGCCGGCAAGGAGACAAAGAACGATATGCAGACACTATTGAATCCGGACAAGGCGGTAGAAAAAGCGCCTGAAACCTTCCTGGTGGACCTCAAGACCACGAAGGGCGAGATCACCATAGAGGTTACCCGCGCCTGGTCGCCGCTCGGCGCCGACCGTTTCTACAACCTGGTGAAGGCCGGCTTCTTCACCGATATCGCCGTCTTCAGGGTGATCTCCGGTTTCATGGCGCAATTCGGGATACACGGCGATCCCGCCGTGAGCGCGAAGTGGCGCGAGGCCCGGATAAACGACGATCCCGTGAAACAATCCAATCTCAAGGGCTATCTCTCATACGCCATGGCCGGGCCCAATACCCGGACCACGCAATTCTTCATAAACTACGCCGACAATTCGAGGCTGGATGAGATGGGGTTCTCGCCCTTCGGCAAAGTGATAAAAGGCATGGAAGCGGTGGAAAGCGTTTATTCCGGCTACGGCGAAGGCGCGCCCCGCGGCGCCGGCCCGGACCAGGGCAGGATACAGATGGAGGGGAACGCGTATCTGAAGCGGGATTTCTCCAAACTGGATTACATCACGGGCGCTTCCATCCGCTGACCGGCGGCCGGCTCAAAGAGGCCTGGCGCAGTCCGGGGAATCGTTCTCCGGGGAATTCACGAGCGCCGAGATCTTGTAGCCGCTCATCAAAGAGGAATCGTAGGCCCGCAGCAGCGGCAGCAGTTCCTCGGTGTTCGTGGAGCGCATGTCCGGCCATAATTTCTCATAACACCTGTCCAGGATGACCGGCATGCGGTGATGCGCCGTTTTAACCAGCGCGTTGGCCGCGCAGGTAAGCACGGCGAAAGTGCCGGTGGATTCGTCGCAGACGCCGGCCATGGCGAAAAGGCTTTTATCCCTCATTTCGAACCGGTACGGCACCCGGTCCCCGGCCGTATGCGCCCACTCATAAAAACCGTCGGCCGGCACCAGACAGCGGCTTTTATAGAAGGCCGTCCTGAACGCCGGCCTTGAGGCGATGCCTTCGGCGCGGGCGTTTATAAAACCCTCTTTTATCCCGCCGCCGGACCAGTCCGGCACGAAGCCCCACTTCATGACCCTTATGATCCCGCCGGCTATCACGGAGGCCTCCCGGCCGGGGGAAATATTATAGGAGGGACGCGCGGCCGCGCCGGACGACCTTGCGCCGAAGCGCTCCATGAGCGCCGGGACCTCGGCCGTCTGTGAGTATCTTCCGCACATTGTGGGAGAGGCCCCTTACCGGGCCGTTCAGCGTTTCTTTTCCGCTATCCTGTTGATCTCCGCCGTAAGCGCGTCGAAATCCACGGGCTTGGACAAGATCGGGATCTCTTTCGGAATGCCGGCGTCGGCCAGTTCGCCCTTGGTGGCGCCGGTGACCATAATGACCGGGATGCCGGCCAGCGGCGCGTACATATCCAGCATGGCCACCATGGAATTCCCCGTCATCTCCGGCATATGCATGTCGGTCACGATGATATCCGGCTTCTCGTTCAGGGCCAGCTTGACGAGTTCCGCTCCGTTCTCGGTGGACTGCACCGCATGCCCCTGCTCTGTCAGGAAAGCGTCCAGCATCTCGCGCACCAGGGTGTCGTCTTCGGCTATGAGTATTTTCACAGAATTCACCTTCCGCAGTTTATTTATCTTGACCGGGTTCAGCGCATTTCCTTCAGCCTGGCGATGCGTTCCGCCAGTGGCGGATGCGTGGAAAAAAGGTTCCGGCCGCGTTTCCCGGAGATCTTAAGCGTAGCCACGGCCTGGCCGCCGGAGAGGTCCGCGCGCGCCGCCGTCTTCTTCAGGGCCTCCAAAGCGGCTATCATCTTTTCCCGGCCGGCCAGGCCGGCTCCGCCCGCGTCGGCGCGGAATTCCCGCCGCCGGGAGAACGCCGCCACCACTATCATTCCCAGCGCGCTGAAAACCATCTCGAGCAGGAATGTTATCAGGTAACTGGGCGCCGCGCTCCCCCCCTCCTCGTCGCGTCCGCGATTGGCTATGAAGAACGAGATCACCCGGGCCAGGAACATGACGAAAGCGTTGATCACCCCTTGAAGCAGCGTCATAGTGACCATATCCCCGTTGGCTATATGGGCTATCTCATGGCCCAGCACGCCCTCCAATTCCTCCTGGTCCATGGCTTCCAGCAGGCCGGCGGAAACCGCCACCAGGGCGCGGCTCCGCGTCGGCCCGGTGGCGAAAGCGTTGACCTCGGGGCCGGGGTAGAAGCCGACCTCCGGCATTTTCGGGAGACCGGCGGCCCCGGCCAGCCTGTGAACGGTCCGCACCAGCCCCGCCAGCGCCGGGTCCGGGGTCCCGGGATCTATCACCCGCACGCCCATCATCCACTTGGCCATCACGCGGGACAAAGCCAGGGAGATAAAAGCCCCGCCCATGCCCCATATAAGACAGAAGGACATCAGCGCCCCGTAATCCAGGCCGCGGGCGCTCAGATAAGGCCTGACGCCCAGAAGCTGCAGGGTAACGGACAGCGTTACAAGTATCAGGAAATTTACGGCGATAAAAAGCGTTATTCTTTTAAGGGTTTTCATAGCGGACGCCTCCTTGCACTATAGCCAGATTTTAGCAAATAAAACCTCTCAGACGCCCTTGCGCCCGCCGGCCCTGTAGATGGCCCCCCTGCCGAATTTGCCGCGGATCTGCTCTATCGCTTTGTGCACTCCCTCCAGCTTTCTGTCCGTCTCTTCCTCGAAAAGCGATTCCCTGACCGCGGCCGGAACAAGGCCGGAAACCTTCACGCCGAGCAGACGGACCTTCTTGCCGCGCCGATCGAACGCCCCGTAAAGTTCCCGTATCCTGGCGTGGATGATCTCGGTGAAATTGGTCGCGAAGGGTATCGTGACCGAGCGGGTGAAGGTGACGAATCCCTCCAGCCTTACCTTAAGCGTTATGGTGCGTCCCTTCAGCCCGTCCGACCTGAGGCGGGAGGAAACCTTGTCGCACAAAGCCAGCAGCGCCGCATCTATTTCCACGCCGTCCCCGGTGTCCGCGTCGAAAGTGGCCTCGTTGCCCACGGATTTGGCCTCGCCGGCGGCTGCGACCTCCCTGTCGTCCCGGCCCGAGGCCAGGGCCAGCAGTTCCGGGCCGTGTTTGCCGAACAGTTCCGCCAGTTCTCCGGAGTTCATCCGCGAGAGCCGGCCTATGGTGTTAACGCCCTTTACGCGCAGGACCCCTGCCGCTTTCGGGCCCAGGCCCCAGATGCGGCCGATATCAAGGGGCGCCAGGAACTCGCGGGTTTTCCCCGCCGGCACTTCCACGAAGCCGTCGGGTTTTTCCAGGTCCGACGCTATCTTGGCCGCCATCTTGGTGGGAGCCAGGCCGACCGAAGCCGTGAGGCCGGTTTCCTCCTTTACGCGCTTTTTTATCAGCAGGCACGCCGCGCGCGGCGAGCCGAACAGGCGCCAGCTCCCGGTTATATCCAGAAAGGCCTCGTCTATGCTGACGGGTTCTATGTCGGGGGTGAAATCGTAGAAGATGCGGCTTATCTTTTCGGAAACGGCGGAATACTTCCCGAGATCCGGAGGCAGAAAAACGGCGCCGGGACACCTGCGCCAGGCCTCGGAGACCGGCATGGCCGACCTGACGCCGTATTTCCTGGCCTCATAGGAACAGGTGGAAACGACTCCACGCCCGCGGCCGCCTTTCGGGTCCGCGCCGATTATCACCGGCCGTCCGAGCAGCGCCGGGTTATCCCGCTGCTCCACGGCCGCGAAAAAAGCGTCCATATCCACATGGACGATATATCTGTCCGGCATAATACGGGACCGGGCCTCAGGCGTGCAGCTTGGAAAGCAGCCAGGCCATATTTTCGCCCAGCGTTTTCATGGTGGCCAGGCCTTCTTTGTCGGTCTCGACCTCGCCGATATCTCTCCCCACGCCCATATTCCAATAGTTCGAACCGGGAATGATCATCTGGCTGATGGTAAAGAAATGATTGATGGTATCGAAGGCGTGCACGGCTCCGCCGCGTCTTACGGCCACTACGGCGGCGCCCGCCTTGCGCCTCAAAAGTCCGCCGTTGGCCAGGCTGACATAACCGGCCCGGTCTATCAGCGCCTTGGTTTCGCTGCTTACATCCGCGAAATAGGTAGGGGAACCTATCAGGATGCCGGCCGAGCCGGACATTTTCTCCAGATAACCGTTAAGTCCGTCGTCCGGAAGAACGCATTTTTTATCCTTGTTCCTGAAGCAGCCTCCGCAGGCCGAACAGCCCCGCAGCGGTTTCCCCGCAAGCTGCACCAGTTCGGTGCTGAAACCGCTCTTTTCAAGCTCCAGCAGAGCCGTCTTAAGCAATATGGCCGTGTTGCCGTCCCTGCGAGCGCTCCCGTTAAAAGCCGTAATTTTAAACATGCTCTTCTCCTCACCGCTTTCCCGCGCCGGACATCATCTCCTTAAAGATGGAACCGTAGCGGTTGCGGCTTATTTTTTTAAGGTCCTCCCTTATCACGGTGACGGTCTGTTCCTTGTCCGTATAGGTTTTTTCGGCCGCCAGCCCGCCGGGAATCAGTTTGCCAAGGCCTTTTATGGTCCCGCCGTCCCGGAATTTGAGATCGTACAGCCATTGCGTCCAGTTCCAGGCCGAGCCCCTGCTGAAAAGTATCGTGCCGCTGAAAGTCCCCTCCCGGTCGCCGGCGCGGAAAAGCGAGGTCGGACCGGCGCGCAGCAGTTCCACCGTGAATTTTTCCGGCCTGCCGCCCCGCGCGCGGGCGGGCTGCAGCACGGGCTCTATTATTTTCTTCCTGGCGGGGTTCACCCCCCCCTTCACCCGGGCAAGCGTGCGGCCCTTTTCCGGT
>Ga0074195_1002828_pt1 | contig 17912 bp, 14 predicted proteins | sample EPASupsiteHSE623_FD_64525 | JGI IMG/M metagenome (GOLD analysis project Ga0074195, IMG submission 64525) | Bioremediated contaminated groundwater from EPA Superfund site, New Mexico - Sample HSE6-23 | ecosystem: Environmental > Aquatic > Deep subsurface > Groundwater > Contaminated ...
ATGGTTCTCGACTCGCCGATGGCCGCCATAGGGCAGACGGCACGGCACTGGCTGCACCGGCCGCACTCCGCCGAGCCTCCGCCCAGCTGCAGCAGGGAGAAGCGGGCGGTCATGGCCAGCATCGCCCCGAGAGGGCAGACCTTGCGGCAGAAAAACCGGCTTTCCACCCGGCTCAACCCCAGCACAGTCAACAGCAGGAACAAGGAGAACACCGACAAGGCATACACCTTATCGCCGAAAGGCAGGACAAACCGCTTCAACAGGGCGTAGACCGGTTCGGTCAGGGTGTTGACCCAGTCGGGTGCCTGCTGGTAGGTCCAGGTGAACAGGGTGGTGGTGGCGTGGTCCAGGGCTGGATGCACCGCGAAGGTGAGGCCGCGCACCAGCAGGGAGAAGGGATCGAGATACCCGGCCAAGGGCAGGCCGAAGCAGGCCGCGGCCAGGAGAAAGAGCAGCAGCAGATATTTCAGATGGCGCCGTCCCGGTTCCGGAATGGTGGTGGTTGTCCGGCCGACCAGACAGCGGCTGGCATCGATCAAAGCGCCCAAGGGGCAGAGCCAGCCGCAGAAGAACCGGCCGAACACCAGGGTCAGCCCCAGGACGAGCAGGGCCAGCAGCATGAGCGCGATCACGCTCTTGGCCGCCAGCATGGCCGCCGCGGCCAGGAAAGGGTCGATGCGGAACAGCACATTGACCGCCCAGTGCAGTTCATCGACCCCCGCATAGTCAGTCTTGATGAACAGGACCAGAAAGAGGAGAAAAAACAGACTCTGGCTGATTTTCCGCCAAGCCGACGGCGAGAGCAGGGGCTTGGTTGGTCGCATCAGGCTGTCACCACCTTGATCCGTTCGAGGGCCATCTCGCCGAGGCCCATGGCGTGGGCCGCGACCGTGGACTCGATGGCATCGGGCGTCAGCCCGAACAGGGTGGTGGCGTAGGCGTCGGCAGCCACCGGATCGGTCGAGGCGATCAGGGTGTCCATGGTGCGGACATCCTTGAGGTCGCCGCCCTGCGGGCCGTTGTTGACGAGGATGCGGGTGGCGTCGATGAGGGTCAGCTTCGGCCGGATGACCGTGGCCAGATCGGCCAGATTCTGGCCGAGATGGTGATGGATCGACCCCCGGTTGCCGCCGATCACGCCCATGCTGTTCTTCAGCCCCAGGGTCAGCCGGGAAAGGCCGTGATGCTTGGCCACCGGCAGGTTGATGTAGCAGTCGCAGTCCAGTGCGTCCTTGTAGATCTCCCAGCGGGTGAGCGCCTTGCCCTTGACGATCTCCACCGGCACGAACTTGCGTTGGTCGATGTGCTCGATCACCGCGCGCGGATCGCCCAGCGCAACAATTGCCCGCTCGATGCCGCTGTTGGCGTAGCAGCGGCGCTGTTCATTGCAGGTGCGGTCAAAAATGAGCACTTTTTTCGCCCCGGCCGCCAAGGCCTGCTTGACCACGGCCTGCACCACCAGCGGGTGGGTGTTGGCGGCCTGCTCCGGGGAGCGGTCCCAGCCGATGTTGGGCTTGACCACCACCCGGTCTCCCGGACGGACAAACTGGCCCATACCGCCGAGCGGCTGCAGCACCCGCGCCACCAGGGCTGCATAGTCCTGATCCTTGGCCACGCTGAGCAGGGCTGGCGCTGTTTCTCCGGCCAGGGCCTGGGGCGGGATGGTGAAGCGGGGAATGGCGAGCGTGGTGCCGGCTGACCAGAGAAACACATCGCGGAGGAATTGCCGTCTGTTCATGATTGCTTCCTTTCGTCGAGGGGGGCAGCATTTTTGGGCGGGCGAACCCTGAGGCGGTCCGCTGGAAAGTTTTGAAGAATATACTCACTCAAGCCTGGAAGAACAATGAAATGGCGGTGCGGAACGTACGGATCGAACGGCTGGGATTGTCCCGGAAATCGCAAATATGAGGAGATGGGCGGTAAAAGAGCCTCGGATTCCAGCCATCGCGGGCTCGTGTTCTTTCCGTGACCCTGTCCTCCAGGAAGGATGCGGGACCCGCTGATTTTGGGTTGCAATCTTCACCGGCAAAGACCATGATAATTCGGGGAGAGGGCATGCGCAGGGGAACAGGGTAGGATACCGTTTTTTCTTCAGTGTATGAACAGCGGCACATCTTCCGCCGGCCCAGTCCTCGTCATCTTCCCATGGGTTCGGGACGGTTGTTCACCTTTAACATGAACATGGAAAAATACTGGTATGCCTATTGTCACGATATCGCGGGGGTCCCATAGCCGAGGCAAGGAAGTTGCAGAAAAACTCGCCCAGAGATTGGGCTATGACTGCGTCTCACGAGAAATCCTCCTCGAGGCTTCGGAGGAATTCAATATTCCTGAAATCAGCCTGGTGCGGGCTATTCATGATTCACCCTCTGTGCTCGAGCGCTTTCAACACGGAAAAGAACATTATATCAATTATTATCAATACGCGCTGTTGAAGCGGGTGCAACAGGATAATGTCGTCTATCATGGTTTGGCTGGTCAGTATTTCCTGCAATCCATTCCCCATGTGTTCAAGGTGCGCATCCTGGCCAGCATGGAAGAACGGGTCAAGGAAGTGATGCGGCGCGATCATGTCTCGGAAAAGGAGGCCGCGAATATTTTACGGAAGGATGACGAGGAGCGCCGCCGTTGGGGACTCACGCTCTATGGTATTGATGCCTGGGATAGCCGTCTGTACGACATGGTGGTGCTGATTGACAAGCTGTCGGTCGATGATGCTGTCGATTGCATCGCCGAGATTGTGAAAAAGCCAGTCTTCCAGGCAACCGAGGAATCACGGAAGGTGCTGCGTGACCAACTGCAGGGTGCGAAAATTCACGCGGTATTGATGGGATATTCACTGATGCTAGATGTACGGGTGAATGATGGCGTGGTAACACTTGGCAACGCTGGCGACGCCCTGCGGGCCGATTTCAATCTCCAGGCAATCATTGAAGAATTGATCGGAAAAATCGAGGGCGTGAAGAAGATCCTGTTTGCCGGCAAAACGATAGCCAGGCGCTAGTTGACCAATTTTTTCAACATGAAAAGAGCCATGTACTCTTCTCTTGATAATCGAGCCTTTTGCAGTGCGGTCGGGCAAGGCTGCATATTCTAGCGGGTGCGAAGCCCGTCCCGGAAGGTCTAGCTAGCCACTGGGTAGTGAGTCCTTGAACCAGCGCGGGTAAACATCGCCGTATTATCCGCAGTCCAACGGCAAATTGGGGCGGTTTCACGCAACCATCAAAGGCGAATTTGTACGGCGGTACTCGTCACTCTTCAGCAATTGGCCTTCGTGCCATTGCCACCCCTGAACAAATAAAAAGAGTAACGATGCATATAACGAAGAAAGCGCTTTGAGCGCTATTTCCAAGTTTCCAAGGATGAGCTTCAAAGGCTTTATGAGGCAACTCAGCGCCGTGATACCGCTGTGATACCAAACGGCGCTAAGTTGTATGAGTCAACCAGTTGATTTAACTGGATTTTTACTGGTCGGAACGAGAGGATTTGAACCTCCGGCCCCCTGAACCCCATTCAGGTGCGCTACCAGACTGCGCTACGTTCCGGAAAATAGTGGACAGTATGTAGCACCGAACGCTATCGTCTGTCAACCCTAAGTTACGAATCAATTTTTTTTGCCTTGTCAAGCAGGGCGAGGATCTCTCGCAACTCCTGTTTGACCCGGACCAAGATCGTTCCGTCAGCAGTCTGGGGAGATCGAGAAACCTTTGTTTCCGCCCCTGCCAGTTGATCCTGTTCCAGGTGCTTGAGATGCTTACGCGCCCCGGAGATGGTGTAGCCCTCGTCGTGGAGCAACCTCTTGATCCAGAGGAGATTTTCCACGTCCTGCCGCCGGTACAGCCGCTGTTTGGAGGGACCGCGAAACGGTTTGATCAACGAGAACTCCGATTCCCAGTAGCGCAACACATGGGTATCCACACCCACCAGGTGGCTGACTTCACCGATCCGGAAGTACACCTTGTCCGGTATCTGCGGGAATTCAGGAGTCGGGCGTTTCACATCAATCAGTGGTCCTTATCCGCATCGTTCACAGCACTTCCATCTCATTGCCGGATCTTGATAACCTTCACGAGCAAGCGTCGCGCGGGCTCTATTTGTTCAGGCGTTCGCGCAACCGCTTGCTCGGCCGGAAGGAGACCATCTGCCGCTTGGTGATGGTCATCGATTCGCCGGTGCGCGGATTGCGGCCGCGGCGCGGGCTTTTGTCGCGCACCGTCAGGGTGCCGAACTGAACCAGTTTGATCGATTCTCCGGCAACCATGGTGTTTTTCATGGTGGCGAACACGGTATCGACAATTTCCGCTGCATTCCGCTGGGAAACCCCGAGCTTTTCGTTGACGGAGACAGCCAATTCCTTACGGGTGACATTCTTTTTTTTCATGCTTCAGATCCTTCGCGATAACGGGCGTTAAATTCTGTCATCAAAGTATGGACAATTTTATCATGGATTTTGTCGACCGATTGATCGTCCAGGGTGGTGGTCGTTGAGCGATAGGTCACCGAAAGGGCCACGCTCTTGTGGCCTGACTGGACCGGTTTGCCTCGATATACATCAAAGATCTCAGCCGACTCAAGATATTTCTGCTGTTGGCCGTGGATTGCCCGCAGCAAATCGCCGGCGGCGACCGCATCCGGCACCACCAGGCTGATATCCCGTTTGACCGCCGGATATTTGGGGAGGGTGGCAAACTGCTTGGGGGCTCGCGCCAGGGTCAGTAACTGTTCCAAGTCGATCTCGAAAAAATAGACCGGCTGCTTGATGCCGAAACCCTTGAGGGTCTCCGGGTGGACCGCGCCCAGGGAACCGATCACCCGCTCACCATCGCGGATGACCGCGGCATGGGCCGGATCGCAGTAGGGCTGCACCTGATCAGGATCTGCACGGAACAGCGAAGCGTTGTCAGTGCCGGTCACGCGCAGCACCTGAAGGAGATTGACAATCGCGCCCTTGATATCGAAAAAATCGGCGTCCTGCGAGGCAAAATACAGAAGTTCGGCCTCGGGGTAGCGGCGGCCGCTGATTACCGCGCAGAGATGGAGCCGCTCCTCGGGCAATACGCCGGGCTGGTGCTGGAGAAAAATTTTTCCGGTCTCGAACAGGCGGATATCCGGGCGCTGGAAATTGATGTTGCGGCGGATATTTTCCAGCAGCCCAGGCAGGAGCAGGGAGCGCATGATGCCCTGTTCCTCGGAAAGCGGGTTGAGTAACCGGGTGGCCCGGCGCCGGGGATCGTCTGCGGCCAAGCGGCACAGAGCGTGATGTTCTTCGGCGACAAAGCTGTAGTTGATCGCCTCGAAAAAGCCCTGACTGGTCATGATCTGGGACACTTCCTGGCGCAGGGATCGCAACCGGTCCCGCTTCGGATAATCCATGCGGATCATGGGTTGCGAGGTGGGAATGGCGTTATAGCCGACCAGGCGGGCCACTTCTTCGACCAGGTCGACCTCGCGCTCAATATCGACGCGGAAGCTCGGTACCACGACCTCCAACGTCCCGTCGTCGAGGGTGGTCACCTGAAATTCGATGCTTTGCAGATACCGGGCCACCTGATCGCGGCTGAGCTCCATCCCCAGCAGGCTGCAGACCCGCTCGATTCGCAGGTGCAGACAAAGAGGGGTTTTCTTGCCGGGATAGACGTCGATGCCGCCGGGGTCTGCCTGGGCGCCAGTCAGCTCGACAATCAGGTTGACCGCCCGTTCCAGGGCACTGTCGGCCAGGTTGGGGTCAACGCCCCGCTCGAACCGGTAGGAGGCCTCGGAGGGAATGCCCAGCTTGCGGGCCGTGCGCCGGATGGAAATAGGGTCGAAGCAGGCCGATTCGAGCAGGAGGGTCGTGGTGGTCGCAGTAATTTCGGTGTCGAGGCCACCCATGACTCCGGCGACCGCCACCGGCCGTTCAGCATCGCAAATGAGCAGCATATCCGGGTCGAGCTGCCGCTCGCTGCCGTCCAGGGTGGTCAGGCTGGTCTCACCGGCCTTCGGCCGGCGGACAACGATCTTGCCGCCGCGCAGGGTGGTGAAGTCAAAGGCGTGCAAGGGCTGCCCGGACTCGAGCATGACATAGTTGGTGATGTCGACGATATTGTTGATCGGCCGCATGCCCACCGCGCTCAACCGCTGCTGCATCCACAGGGGAGAGGGACCGATGGTGACATTGGCCAGTTTGCGCGCCGTATACCGGGGGCACAGGTCCGGTTCATCGATGCGCACCTCGTAGCCGGCATCAACGCCGGTCAGCGGGGTAACCGAGGGGACCAGCGGTTGGAGCGTGCCGCCGGTGAAGCTGCCAACCTCGCGGGCAATGCCGCGCACGCTGGCGCAATCAGAGCGGTTGGGCGTCAGGTCGACCTCGATCACCGTATCGCGCAGGTGCAAGGCATCAACCAGGGGCAATCCCGCGGCCAGTTGGCCATCCAGTTCAAGCAAACCCTGGTGGTCGTTGCTCAGGCCCAGTTCCCGTGCCGAGCAGAGCATGCCAGCGGAGGCAACCCCTCTGACCTTGGATTTTTTGATCTTGGTGCCGTCCGGGAGCTTGACTCCGGGCTTGGCGATCGCGGTGACCATGCCGGTCCGGACATTGGGGGCGCCGCAGACCACCTGGATGACCTCGTTGCCGGTGTCGACGGCGCAGACGGTCAGTTTGTCGGCATCAGGGTGTTTATCGACCGCCGTGACCCGGGCGGTGATGATCGGCTCCAGTTCGGCGTATAATGGAGCCACGCTGTCCACCTCAAGTCCCAGCATGGTCAGATTGTCGGCAATCTGGGCGGGGGGCAGCCCTTCGGTGGCAATGAATTGATTGAGCCAGCTCAACGTGAATTTCATGGAATTATCCCTGCATCAACAAAACAATGATGTGGCGTCCGGTTGTGGCGGGCGGCATGGTGCACACAACCGATTCCGGCGCATCCGGCCTCCAAAGAAGAAGAACGGTTACTCAAGGAGAAACCGTTCCGGACTGGCAGGCCGCTTACTTCCTCGCACCCGCGAACACTCACCGTCCGCGCGTCGAAGGAAACGCCGCCGTGGTTAAAATTGGGAAAGAAAACGGAGATCGTTCTCGTAATACAACCGGATGTCGTCGATGCCGTATTTCAGCATGGCGATCCGTTCCACGCCAAGGCCGAAGGCGAATCCGGAATAGATGTCGGGATCATAGCCCACCATCTTCAGCACCTCTGGATCGATGAGGCCCGAGCCGAGAATCTCCAGCCAGCCCGTGCGCTTGCACACCCGGCAGCCGCTGCCGCCGCAGATCACGCAGGCAATATCAACCTCGGCGCTGGGTTCGGTGAAGGGAAAAAAACTCGGCCGGAAACGCAATGCCAATTCCCGTTCAAACATCTTATGGGTGAAGCTGGTCAGCACGCCTTTGAGGTCGGCAAAGGAAACCTGCTTGTCGACCAGAAATCCTTCCACCTGATGAAACATGGGGGTGTGGGTGATGTCGGAATCACAGCGATAGACCTTGCCCGGCGCGATGTAGCGCAGGGGCGGCTCCTGTTGCTCCATGATCCGCGCCTGCATGGGCGAGGTGTGGGTGCGCAAAAGGATTGAATCCGTGACATAGAAGGTGTCGTGCATGTCACGGGCGGGGTGGTGCTTGGGGATGTTGAGAGCCTCAAAGTTGTAGTAGTCGGTCTCGACATCCGGCCCTTCGGCGACAGCGAAGCCGAGTCCCTCGAAAATCGAACAGATTTCTTCCATCACTTGAGTGACCGGATGCAGCTTGCCGAACGGCAGATATCGCCCTGGCAGGCTGTAATCGGTTGCCCCGGCGCTGGATCCGGAGCTGGTGGCGGCCAACTGTTCTTTTTTCTCGTTGAACCGGGCTTCGACAGCTTGCTTGATGTCGTTGGCCAGCTGGCCGAGCCGCGGCCGATCCTCTGCCGCCACCTTGCCCAGCTGACGCAGGATGCCAGTCAGCGCCCCGCCTTTACGACCGAGATATGTGACTCTGAAGGCTTCAAGCTGTTCAGCGCCGGTCACCTGGGCCAGCGCGTCTTCGGCCTCCTGCTTGAGCCTGAGCAACTCCTGTTCCATGTCAAACCGGTCAGTTTGCCTGACCACCAGAGGCCCTGACCACGGCGGTGAAGGCGCTGGGGTCAACGATGGCGAGATTGGACAGAACCTTGCGGTCCAGTTCGATCGAATTTTTAGCCAGACCGCTGATCAACCGGCTGTAGCTGATGCCATTCTGTTTGGCGGCAGCGTTGATGCGGGCGATCCACAACTGGCGGAATTCGCGCTTTTTGACGCGGCGATCCCGGTAGGCGTAGCAAAGGGCGCGATCGACCGCCTCTGCGGCGGTTTTAAACAGGCGGTGTTTGCCGCCACGAAAACCTTTGGCCAGACTCAACACTTTATTTCTTCTGCGGCGTGCTTTAAAACCGCGGGTTACACGAGGCATTGTATTCTCCGTTCATGCTAATGAGTTATGCGTCAACCTGATCAGGCCGGACTGTTGGTGCGCCGTATTACATGTAAGGCAACATCCGGCGGACGGCACGCTGATCGACGTCTGCTATCAAAGTCGATTTGCGCAGATTCCGTTTCCGCTTGGTGGATTTCTTGGTCAGTATGTGCGAGGAAAACGCCTTGCTGCGGCGGATTTTTCCGCTGCCGGTCGCTTTGAACCGTTTGGCTGCGCCTCTGTTGGTTTTCATTTTCGGCATGGTTGGGCTCCTTCCATCACACCGGACCAGAAATTGGCCGGCACTCTTGATTAATGAACTACTTGTTAATTATCTCAGGCCTTCGGACCAACAAACATCACGAGTTGGCGACCTTCCATCTTGGGTTCCTGAATGATTATACAGTCTTCGCGCAGGGTATCGGCGATTTTGGTCAGGGCGTCGAGTCCGATGGTCTGCGCGTAGATAATCTCGCGGCCGCGAAATCGCATAGTGACCTTGACCTTGTTCTTCTCCGCCAGAAATTCCTTGATCTTGCGTATCTTGAAGGCGAGATCGTGCTCCTCGGTTTTCGGCCGGAACTTGATCTCCCTGGTTTCAATAACGGTCTGTTTCTTCTTGGCTTCCTGCTGTTTCTTTTTCAGCTCATACCGGAATTTATCGAAGTTCATGATCCGGCAGACGGGCGGATCGGCTTTGTCGGAAACCTCGACCAGATCAAGTCCCTGTTCCCGGGCTGCTTCCAGGGCGGCCTTGGCGCTGACGACACCGCGCTGGCTCCCATCGGAATCAACGAGCCGCACTTCGCGGTAATCGATATCCTCGTTGATTTTAATCTTCAGATCCTGCTGTGGGGAAAGTTTTCTGCTGCCTCGTTTTTTGATGTTCGTTCCTCCAGTTGGAATGGTTGGTTCAGGCCGTGCAGCGTCTGCATTCGTCGACAACGAGATCGGCGAATGCGTCCGGGGACATGGCCGGTAAGTTCTGTCCGTCGCGCAGGCGCACGGTGATGGTTCCCTCTTCTTTTTCCCGTTCGCCGACGATGAGCATGTAGGGCACCTTCATCAGCTGGGCTTCCCGGATTTTATAATTCAATTTTTCGTTGCGCACATCCTTTTCGATGCGAATGCCCCTGGCGCGCAACCGGGCATAGACCTGTTGGCAGTATGCGGCCTGATCGTCGGTGATGTTCATGATCCGGGCCTGCTCGGGCGCCAGCCACAAAGGAAAGGCACCGGCGTAGTGTTCGATGAGCACCCCGATGAACCGCTCCAGCGAGCCCATCAGGGCACGATGAATCATGATCGGCTGATGGTCGTTGCCGTCGTCGCCGGTGTAGGCCATCTGAAACCGCTCCGGCAGATTGAAATCGACCTGGATGGTGGAACATTGCCAGGCACGGCCCAATAGATCCTTGATTTTGATATCGATTTTCGGACCATAGAAGACCCCTTCGCCGGGATCGATCTGATAGGCCAAGCCCTTTTTTTCTAGGGCCTGCTTCAGCGCCTGGGTCGACAAATCCCAATGGGCATCGGAACCGACATATTTCTCCGGTCTGGTGGAGAGATAGACATCATATTGATCGAATCCGAAGGTCTTGAGAATATGGAGATTCAGATCAATGATGTTGAAAATTTCCTCTTCCAGCTGATCGGGGCGGCAGAAAATGTGGGCGTCGTCCTGGGTGAATCCCCGGACCCGCATCAGACCATGGAGGGCACCGGTCCGCTCGTAGCGGTAGACCGTGCCCAGCTCGCACCAGCGGATGGGGAACTCCCGGTAGCTGTGCGGCTCGGCGTTGTAGACCCCGATATGAAAAGGGCAGTTCATCGGCTTCAACTGGTACATCACCTCGTCGATCTCCATGGCGGCATACATGTTCTCGCTGTAGAAATCGAGGTGCCCCGAGGTCTTCCAAAGATCCTGGCGGGCAATATGCGGGGTGTAGAGCAACTGATAGCCGTTACGGTAGTGCTCGTCCTTCCAGTAATCCTCGATCAGCCGGCGGAGCAGGGCGCCGCGCGGCTGCCAGAGAATGAGGCCGGGACCGATCTGATCCTGAATGGTGAACAGGCCCAACTGCTTGCCCAGGCGGCGGTGATCGCGCTTGCGGGCCTCTTCCAGCCGGGTCAGATATTGTTGCAACTCTTTCTTGTCGGCAAAGGCGGTGCCGTAGATGCGGGTAAGCATCTGCCGCTTCTCGTCGCCCCGCCAGTAGGAACCGGCGACCCGGAGGAGTTTGAAGACCTTGATCCAGGAAGAATCGGGTACATGGGGCCCGCGGCAGAGGTCAACGAATGTGCCGTGGGTGTAGAGGCTAACCGTGTCCGCCTCCATTTCGTTCAGAAGCTCGACCTTGTAGGACTCGCCCCGTTGTTCGAAGAAGCGGATAGCCTCCGGCCTGGACATCTCCTGACGGACAAAGGGGATGCGGGCCTCGGCGAGTTCAGCCATCTTTTTTTCAATCAGCTCGAAGTCGTCCGGGGTAAAGGGTTTGTCCCGGTCGAAATCGTAATAGAATCCGTCCTCGATCGAGGGGCCAATGGCCACCTTGACCTGGTCTCCGAACAGCTCTTTCACCGCCAGCGCCATGATGTGAGCCGTGGAGTGACGGAGAATGTCCACCCCTTCCTCGGAGTGCACGGAAACCGGCTCCAGGACAAGGTCGGTGGTGACGGGTGTTGACAGATCGAGCAGCATGCCGTTGCCCTTGACGGCAACGGTCTGCTTGCGCTGCTTGCCGGAAACGAGCTCCTTAAGCATTTCCGCCACGGGAGTACCGCTCGGAAACGACTTGTTTTCACCGTGTTGTAAGGAAACTGCTATTGCTGTCATCGTGCCCGTAAAAAGGAAAGGCTAATGAGCAGAAGGGGTCTTCTGCATCCTAGCCTTTGGAAAAATTGGTAGGCACGGACGGGGTCGAACCGACGACATCTACCACGTCAAGGTAGCGCTCTCCCACTGAGCTACGCGCCTACAACTTTTTATTTTTGTCATTCGTAGCCGGGCAATATAAGGTATCCCGCGAAAGACCGCAAGTCAAATACCAGTAAAGAGTGAGAGCGTCAAGAATAAATCAAACAAAATCCGGGTTTCCGCCGCGGATGCGGCGGGTATCATGGCGCTTCCTTGAAGGCCGCGGGGCCGTATTGTTTATTTACTCATTGATTCTATGAAAAAAATCAATGGAGCGATTTTTCGACCACCTCCCTGACGTCGTCGGACAGGGTGGGCTGATCGCCGATGCGTTCCAATTGGGTGCGCATCAGCTGCTGGCGCGCTGCATCGTAGCGCCGCCACTGGGTGAGCGGAGTGAGCATCCGCGCGGCGATCTGTGGATTGAGCGGATCAAGCAGAATGACCTGATCGCCCAGGAAGGCGTAGCCGGAACCATCGGCGGCGTGGAACTGGCCGTGGTTGGTGGCGCAAAAGGTGGCGATCAGCGAGCGGACCTTGTTGGGATTTTTGTAGGTGAAGCTTGGATGCGCGGTCAGTTTCCGGACCCGCTCCAGGGTGCCGGGCAGGGTGCAGCCGGCCTGGAGAATGAGCCATTTGTCGACCACCAACGGATCGTGCCGCCACTTGGCGTGGAAGTCGGCGAGGAGGGCGGCGCCGGCGTCGTGGTCTCCGTTGACCACGCAGCTCAGGGCCGCAATGACGTCGGTCATGTTGTCGGCCTCGCGGTATTGGCGTACGGCCTTGTCCAGCAGGCCGGGGGCGACCCGGCTGTTCGGCGCCGGGGCCAGCAGATAGGCGAGGCAAGTGTTGCGCAGGGCTCGTTTGCCGGCATCCGCAGCGGTGTAGCGGTATGGGCCTTTGCTGCAAAGCCCTTCGTGGCAAAGGAGCAATTCCTCTTGCAAGGTCTGGCCGATGAGGGCGCGGAACTGCTGGCGCACCGCGAAAATCGCCACCGGATCGATCATCGTCATCTGCTGGCCGATCCAATTTTCCGAAGGCAGGACCAGGGCCATGGCGAGGAAGGCGGGATCGGAATCGCGATCGAGGAGCAGGTTGCGCAAACCGTGCATCAGTTGTTCGTGGATCTCGATAACCTCGCCGCGATGAAAGCGCTCAACCTGGGCGAGCAGATGGCGCAACCCCAGATTCTGACCGGCATCCCAGCGGTTGAAGGGATCGGGGTCGTGGGCCATCAGCCGGCTCAGTTCCTCGCCGCTCTGCTCGAACCGTACCTTGACCGGGGCGGAAAAGTTGCGGAGCAGGGAGACGGTCGGCTGGGTAACAATGCCCGGAAGGACGAAGGACTGGGTGCGTTCCGAGAGCACCAGTATCCGGGTCGTTGCCTCGACGCCATCGCCGATCGCCATCGAGTTGCCCGCATCGTCGAGCAAACCCACGGCCAGGGGCATGCAGAAGGGTTCTTTTTCCGCTGTTTCTCGGGAGGGCGAGCAGGTCTGGTCCACCTCCAGGGTCAGGTGCTGCGCGGGCGCATCATAGGTTGCCCGGACAGTCAGTTCCGGGGTGCCGGCCTGGCTGTACCAGCGCTTGAACTGGGTCAGGTCCTTGCCCCAGGCGTCGGCCATGGCGGCGACAAAATCGTCGCAGGTCACCGCCTGGCCGTCGTGGCGGGCGAAGTAGAGGTCCATGCCTTGGCGGAAGGTTTCCGGCCCGAGCAGGGTGTGGAGCATGCGGATCACCTCGGCGCCCTTGTTGTAGACCGTGAGCGTATAGAAATTGTTGATTTCGACGAAGGAAGGCGGCCGCACCGGGTGAGCCATGGGGCCGGAGTCCTCTCGGAACTGGAATGAGCGGATGATATTGGCGTCCTGGATGCGTTTCACCGGCCGGGAGGTCATGTCGGCGGTGAATTCCTGGTCGCGGAACACGGTCAATCCCTCCTTGAGGCTCAACTGGAACCAGTCGCGGCAGGTGATGCGGTTGCCGGTCCAGTTGTGGAAATACTCGTGGGCAATCACCCCCTCGATGCCCTCGTAATCGACGTCGGTGGCCGTCTCGGGCAGGGCGAGCACGTACTTGGAGTTGAACACGTTGAGTCCCTTGTTCTCCATGGCCCCCATGTTGAAGTCGTCGACCGCCACGATCATGTAGGTATCGAGGTCGTACTCGCGGCCGAACCGTTCCTCGTCCCACCGCATGGCCTTTTGCAGTGAACGCATGGCGTGACCGCATTTTTCCTGGTTGCGCGCCTCGACATAGATGTGGAGGCCGATTTCCCGGCCGGAGCGGGTGGTGAAGCGGTCGCTGATCCGCACCAGATTACCGGCCACCAGGGCAAAGAGATAGCAGGGTTTGGGGAAAGGGTCATGCCAGGTGGCGTAGTGGCGGCCGCCTTCCAGGTCGCCGGCGTCGATCAGATTGCCGCCCGCGAGCAGCACCGGGCAGGCGGACTTGTCGCCGACCACCGTGGTGGTGAAGACGCTCATCACGTCCGGCCGGTCGGGAAAGCAGGTGATGGTGCGGAAGCCCTCGGCCTCGCACTGGGTGCAGTAGTTGCCCGAGGAGAGGTACAAACCCTCGAGTTCGGTGTTGCCCGCCGGGTTGATCCGGGTCTCGATGGCCACCTCGAAGGGTGCGTCCGGGACCAGCGGGATGGTCAGCAGGCCGCCCTCGAAGCGGAACTGCCCGGCTTCAAGGTCAGTGCCGTCAAGCGCCCCCCGGATCAGGTCCAGCCGCTCGCCGTTGAGCACCAGCGGCTGACTGGCGGCGGCGTTGGGGCGGCAGTGCAGCCGAGCCAGCACCCGGGTGGCCTGGGGATCGAGTTCGACCCGCAGGTCGATGCGGTCGACCAGATGGGCGGGCGGGGTGTAGTCCTTGAGGAAGGTTTCTTTTTTATGTGCGGTCACGGCAAATCCTTGGTTGGGAAAAGGAAAAAAGTGATGTGGTTCCGGCATTCAGGGAAACGATCAGGGGCTCAGGTGCGGCGAGCGGGTTTTCAGCGGTTCCGGATCGTGGCGAGTATGGTATGGTGCGGCACTGTAAAATCGTCCCCGGGGAACGGTTCCTGGGGGAGCGGGCACTGCCATGTGCCGGGAAATGATGCCAACCAACGCCATATATTCTGAGTGCACCGCTTGTCAAAGCTAGCGTAAAGACCCGATGAAAGCAAGCAGAAGACGTTGCGGGGGCCGATTCCGCGGGATGCCCGCCTTCGGCCGCAGCGGGATGATTGGTACACTCCTGCCCCGTTTCGGAGGCTGAACCCGATGGCAGCACACACCGATATCCTGGTTGTCGGCGGCGGGCCCGGCGGTCTGGCCTGCGCGACCCTGCTGGCGGGGCAGGGGGCCAGGGTGGTGCTGGCGGACCGTAAACCCGTTCTGGGTCCCAAGGTCTGCGCCGGCGGCATCACCTGGCACGGCTTGCTCAAGCACGTCCCCGCGCACTTGATCGAGCAGGCGTTTCCCGAACAGCACATCATCACCCGCAGGCAGCGCATCGTGGTGGCCGAAGAAAATCCGATCATCGCCACGGTCAACCGGGAGCGGCTCGGCCAGTGGATGGTTGAACAGGCTGCAGCGGCCGGGGTCACCGTTCTGACCGCAACCCGCGCCGTGGCCCTGGACGCCCATCGGGCCACCCTGGAGGCGGCGGACGGCCGTCGTTGCAGCATTGGGTATGAGCATCTGGTGGGCGCGGATGGGGCGAACAGTCTGGTGCGCCGCTTCCTCGGCCTGCCGGTCACGGCCATGGGCCTAGGCCTCAACTGTATGCTGCCAAGACGTCATCAGCACATGGAGTGGCACCTCGATCCCGGCCAGTTTGGCTCTGGCTACGGCTGGATTTTCCCTCATGACGAGGCGGTGTCCATCGGCGCCTATGGCGACGCCCGGATTTTTCCCGCCCGGCTGTTACGGCAACGGCTTCTCTGCTGGGCACAACGGCAAGGAATACAGCTCGATTCCCAGGCTATCCGCGCCGGCCTGGTCAATTTTGATTACCGCGGGGTGCAATTTGGCCGCACCTGGCTGATCGGCGATGCCGCCGGGCTGGCTTCCGGGCTGACCGGAGAGGGAATCTATCCGGCCCTGGTCTCGGGGCAGGCGGTGGCCCGGAAGATTCTTGACGCCTCCTATCCCGCGCACGAACTGGCGGGGCTGGCGAAAAAACACCGGTGTCATCGCCGTATCGCCGCCCTGGCGGGCAGATGGCAGCCGTTCTGCGGACTGATGATGGAGGCGCTGGTGATGTTGCTGCGATTGAATATGCTTGATTTCCACAGCCTGGAAATGGCAGAGTAACACGGTGCCGAATTTCTGTTTTTCCTCTTTGCCTTCCAGAGTTCATCATGACCAGCGATCAAAAAAAACTTCTCGCCAATGGCCTGTTCGTTGTTGTCGGTCTCGCCATTCTGGGATTTCTCCTCGATGCGCCGCCCGAGACCACCAAGCCGCTGCCCCATGATCAGAATCACGAACGGTTCATGACCATGGATAAAAAAGAGGCGGAACAGTTCTGTGACAGTTGCCACGGTCCTGGCAAAGAGGCGCCGTTGTCCGAGACTCATCCCCCCAAATACCGTTGCCTCTTCTGCCACAAACGAAAATGAATCCGCCGCCGATCATCACCCAAGACGTGTATTATGTATCCGGTTCCACGGCCATTCTCGCCGAGGACATGGGCAAGGCTCTGCTGGCCCAGTTCCAGGGAATCCGTTTTCGTGAGGAAAAAATACCTTTTATTCATACCCCCGATGATGCTCGCAAGGCCCTGAACCATATTCTCCAACAGTCGGGGAACTCCCGGCCTCTGGTTTTCTGCACCATCATGGATCAGGAAACCAGGGATGTCTTCAACTGTCCGGAAGTTAAATTTTTCGACATCTTTCTCAATACCCTGGAGTTGCTGGAAGGTGCCTTGGGCGCCAAGGCCCTGCGGGAACCGGGCTATTCCCGTCACTTCACCATCTCCAAGATGGACAAGCGGGTGGACGCCATCCATTTTTCGCTGGAACACGATGACGGCACCAAACCGGCGGAATATGACGATGCCGAGATCATCCTCATCGGCGTGTCCCGTTCCGGCAAGACTCCGGTCAGCATCTATCTGGCCACGCACATGGAGCTGAAGGCCGCCAACTTCCCCTTGACCGACGACCACCTCGGCCGGCATGAACTGCCCAGGGAGATCGTCCGCAACCGCAAACGAGTGATCGGATTGACCTGTTCGCCGCAATACCTGCACAATATTCGGGAAAAACGGTATGCTGGCTCCACGTACGCCAGCCTGGCCAACTGCACCCGTGAATTGCAGCAGGCCAAGCAACTTTTTCTGCACCATAATCTCAAAATGATTAACGTTGAAGGGCGTTCCATCGAAGAGATTGCCGTCCAGGCCATTCAGGCCATCGGCCTGACACGAAAAAGCCAGCATCGGTCCCGGACCCGGGATATTTCCGGACACGCTTCGTAAGCAAAGAGCCCTTTATTCCGATGGTTCATCCGGCGGCCGGACGGTTGCCAAACACGGTTTTGCACCAGAACATTTTTAAGAGAGGTTCGCGCATGCACCATCTATTTCAACCTCTGCGCATCGGGCCGTTGACCCTGCCCAATCGCATCCTGATGGCGCCGCTCACCCGCTGCCGGGCGGACCGCGGCCATGTGCCCACGCCGCTCATGGCCGAGCACTATGCTCAGCGGGCCAGCGCCGGGCTCATCATCGCCGAGGCCACCATGGTCATGGAGGGGCAGTCGGCCTTCCAGACCGAACCAGGTATCTATAATGCGGCCCAGATCGACGGCTGGCGGCGGGTCACCGAATCGGTGCACAAGAAGGGCGGGCGAATTTTTCTTCAGCTCTGGCATGGTGGCCGGGCCTGCCATCCCCTGATTAATGACGGTCTCCAGCCGGTTTCGGCCAGTCCCATTGCCATCACCAACGATATCACCCACACCCCCGAAGGCAAGGCAAACTATGTGGTTCCCCAGGAGCTACGTGACGACGAATTGCCCGGAATCGTGGCGGGGTTCAAAATGGCGGCGGTCAACGCCCAGGCAGCCGGATTTGATGGTGTCGAACTCCACGGGGCCAACGGCTACCTCCTTGACCAGTTTCTCCGCGACGGCTGCAACCAGCGCTCCGGCCTCTACGGCGGTCCCATTGCCAACCGGGCCCGGCTGCTCCTCGAGGTGCTGGCCGCGGTCAGCGAGGTTTGGGGCAGCGAGCGGGTGGGACTGCGGCTGTCGCCGATCTCCAGCTTCAATTCCATGGGCGACAGCGATCCGGTGGGCCTGGCCTGCTGGCTGGCCGACACCCTGAACGGCTACAACCTGGCCTACCTCCACCTGATCCGGGGCGACGTCATGGGCGTGCTGCAGGGTGAGGTGTTGGCGCCGGTGCGGGAGCGGTATCAGGGCGTGCTGATCGCCAATCTGGGCTACAGTGCCGCCGAGGCCGAGGCCGCCATTGCTGCCGGACAGATTGATGCCGTGGCCTTTGGCACCTCCTTTCTCGCCAATCCCGCCCTGCCGGCGCGGATCAAGGCCGGGGCGCCACTCAATGCCCCCAACCCCGCCA
>Ga0074195_1002829_pt1 | contig 17902 bp, 15 predicted proteins | sample EPASupsiteHSE623_FD_64525 | JGI IMG/M metagenome (GOLD analysis project Ga0074195, IMG submission 64525) | Bioremediated contaminated groundwater from EPA Superfund site, New Mexico - Sample HSE6-23 | ecosystem: Environmental > Aquatic > Deep subsurface > Groundwater > Contaminated ...
AAAAGCTTCACTCCCGAACGAAGCGAAATGAGGACGACGACAAGGCCAGAAATGATTAGGGTGATTTCCTTGGGGATTTGCCTGGATTGCATGAGTGGTTGCGCTGAAGCGAGCATCCCGAAGAGAAGACCCGAAATAAGGGTGCCTCCGGCCGAATTGTTGCCGACTAGGGCTACGGCGATACCGTTGAAGCCGTAATTGTCATATCCGCCGAGAACCCGGCCATAGCTGAAAGACCCAAGCGCGACGGCAGCCCCCGCGAACCCCGCGAACATCCCCGCCATGAGCATGGAAGTCGTGATGCTGCGCGTTACCCGTATGCCTGCATACCGCGCCGCGTCCTTGTTGAGGCCCGTAGCCCTGAGCTCGAATCCCAGCCGCGTTTTCTCGATCACGAACCAGTAAACGACGCATGAAAGAAGAGCGATCCAAAGGCCCAGGTTCAAGCGTGAACCGTTGGTGAGCTGTTCGAGCAAAGGGCTCGAAAGTCTCGCCGTATCGGGGAAATTAGGGGTTTTATACGTGTTTGCCCCAGGGATCTGCATGCTGGACCAGCGCGAGAAGAAGAAGGCGATGTAGTTGAGCATGATCGTGGCGACAACTTCCGAAACCGCGAATTTCGCCTTGAGCCAACCGACGATTCCGCCCCACAGGGCTCCCGCAAGGCCAGCCGCCGCGACCGCGGCAATCCAATGAAGCCCGGGAATCGGAGGGAAATAGAGGGCAACAAATTGAGCGGCAGTCAAGCCGACGATATACTGGCCTTCAGCGCCGATATTAAAAAGCCCGGTTCGCGCCGCGAAGCCCATCGAAAGCCCGCAAAGGATCAAAGGTATGCTCGCTGTCAGCCATTCGCCGATATAGCGGGCGTTCCATGAACCACGCGTTATATCGAAGCCGGTAAGGGTCTGCAACATGGCCGAGTACATGCCAGCGGGATTCCTGCCTACAAGAAGTATGAGGAGAGTGCCGCAAAGGAAGCCTAGGAGCACGACCGAAATCGAAACGGCTTTCTGATCGGCGAAAAGCCTTTCAAGCCTGCTGGCGCTTCCGGTCTTCGTTGCGGCATCTGATTTCGCGCGGTTCTTTGTATCGCTCACGGTGTTCCTCCGGAAGCCTTCCTGGAAATGCCCGCCATCATCGCGCCGATTTCTCTTTCATCGGTTGACTCACCATCGACGATGCCGACGATCTCTCCTTTGGAAATCGCCGCGATCCTATCGCATAAGTTGAGGATCTCATCCAGCTCAAATGAAATAAGAAGGACAGCCCGGCCTTTGTCCCGCTCGGCGATAATCCTCGAATGGATATTCTCAATCGCGCCGACATCAAGGCCCCTGGTTGGCTGGGATATCACGAGAAGGTCGGGCGAGAGATCAATTTCGCGGGCGATAATGGCTTTCTGCTGATTGCCCCCTGACATGGAGCGCACTTTCGTTGCGGGACCTTCGCCGGTCCTGATATCAAAAGCCTGTATGAGTCTTTCGGCGTTCTTCTCGATGGCTGAGCGATCAAGCACGCCGAATTTGCCTCGATAGGCGGCAGAAGCATAAGTTTTCAGGATGAGGTTTTCATCCAGGCGAAAATCGAGAACGAGCCCGTGTTTATGCCTGTCCTCGGGCACGAAACCTACTCCATCCGCGATTCTGTCGCGGATGGGAGAACGCGAAATATCCTTCTCCCCGAGAAGGATTGCGCCGCTTTCGATGGGGCGCAGCCCCGTGATGGCCTCAACCAATTCGGCTTGGCCATTCCCATCGACTCCCGCCACCCCCACGATTTCGCCGCGACGCACATCAAGGGATAAATTCCTCACCGCCTCCAGCCCCCGAGAATTTTTAACTAAAAGATTTTCGAGCCTTAGCACAACCTCGCCTGGATGAGCTTTCGCTTTCGGGGTGGTGAAATGGACCTCCCTGCCGACCATCATGGCGGCCATCTGCGCTTCCGTCGTTGCGTCGACATCGACGGTGCCGACCAGCTTGCCCCTCCGGAGAACAGTGCAGCGGGAAGCGGCTTGCTTAATCTCTTTAAGTTTGTGCGTGATGAGGATTATCGTTTTGCCTTCGGATTTCAGCCTTTCAAAAATCTGCATGAGCTCATCGACTTCCTGCGGGGTAAGGACGGCGGTCGGTTCGTCGAATATGAGGATATCGGCTTTGCGATAGAGGATTTTCAGTATTTCCACGCGCTGCTGCATCCCAACGGTGATGCTCTCTATCGTGGAGTCGGGATCGACATCGAGCCCATAGAGCTCGGAAAGTTCAGCCACGCGTTTTCTCGCTATCGAAAGATCGATATTGCCGATCCAATTCCTAGGCTCGCTTCCCAAAATGATGTTTTCGGTGACGGTATAATTGTGCACGAGCTTGAAATGCTGATGGACCATTCCGATACCGAGGAGGGTCGCGTGGTTCGGGTCGCGGATCTTTACTTCCTTCCCCCTGACGGTAATGGTTCCTGCGTCCGGCTCATAGAGCCCGAAAAGAATGGACATGAGGGTTGATTTGCCTGCCCCGTTTTCTCCCAATATGGCATGAGTCTCATTGTCCAGCACTCGAAGCGTGACCTTATCATTGGCGATAACGCCAGGAAAGGCCTTTGTGATTCCTTCCATTTCTATAGCGTAGGAAGCCATTTGGGATACTCCTGATCGGTCAGGCGCAAAAACTATCGCCTGTGAACATGGACACGTGGACGGTCTGGCTAGACATCGAAAAAATTGGCCGCGCGGGGGATCATCCCCGCCGCGGCCCTCATTCAAAAAAGACTTTGCCTATTGATTGTCCGTTGCCTGAAGATTGTTGGGAACGAGACCGGCTGCCTTGGCCTCGGCATAGGTCGGGACGACCTTGATTTCTCCCTTTATGATCTTATCCTTGACTTCATTGACCTTCTTCACGATGTCGGCGCCAAGCTCCGCATTCTTGTCGGAGAATCCGACGCCGTCGGCCTTCGTGTCAAAGACCACGACCGAGCCCTTGAAGGTCTTGTTCTTCACCTGGTCCAGGGCATATTTGGTCGCCGACTCAACGCGCTTGAGCATCGAAGTGAGAACGGCGGACTTGCCCTCGGCATAGACTCCATCCTCATACTGGTCGGAATCGACGCCGATCGCCCAGACGTTCTTGCCCTGGGAGCGGTATTCCTTGGCCTGGGCGATGGTGCCGTTTCCGGTGCCGCCCGCGGCGGAGAAGATCGCGTAAACGCCGGAATCGTACCAGTTCTTGGCCTGGGCTTTCGCGAGTTCGGGCTTGCCCCAATCATTGGCGTAGTAATCGATGAATCCGGCATTGGGAAGAACGGACTTGATGCCCTGCACCCAGCCCATCTCGAATTTCGTGATGACGGGACTGGGGACGCCGCCGATAAAGCCGAATTTCGGATTCGCTATGCCATCGGCCTGAGCTTTGAGCGCCGCGGCGACGCCGACGAGGTAGGAGCCCTCATGCTCGGAGAAAGTGGCTTCCATGACGTTGGGCTTGCCGATCCAATCGACGTCCACAATGAGGTATTTCTGATCGGGATATTGGGGCGCGACTTCGGTAAGAGCGTCGGCGAAGGTGAAGCCGGTAACGATGATAAGATCATACTTCTCATCGGAGGCTTGCTTGAGGTTCGGGATGTACATGTCTTGGGTTTGCGCGGTCACGACATCGTAGAGTTTTCCCTTCTGTGCCGGCTTTTCCCAGGTGTCGCCATAGAAGCTGAGTATGCCCCGCCACGCGGCGGCGTTGAACGACTTATCGTCGATGCCGGTGGCATCGGTGAGAAGCCTTGACGTCGGCAGCGCCGACTTGCTCTTCGCCTGACCATTGCCGCAGGACATGGCGATGATCGATACGAGCGCGAAGATGATCGCTAGGGTCCTTTTCATTGCTTTCCTCCCTTATGCTTAGCGTCGCCATCCGGCGTCGCAAAATGCGCGAATCGTCTCGAAGGAGAAGGCAGCTAAATCTCAGCTCCCACATGGCCGTGATAATATTCGTCCCGAAGCTGCTTCACCTGTTCATCTCCAAGATAATCGTCGAAGCTCATGTAGCGGTCAATAACGCCGCCCGGACAGATCTCGATAATGCGATTGGCGATGGAGGTCACGAATTCGTGGTCATGGCTCGCGAAAAAGAGCACGCCAGGGAATTCGATGAGCCCATCGTTGAGCGAGGTGATCGCCTCGAGATCGAGGTGGTTCGTCGGTTCGTCCATGATGAGGAAATTCGCCCCCGAGAGCATCATGCGCGAGAGCATGCAGCGCACTCTTTCGCCTCCGGAGAGGACCTTGACGGGTTTCAGGGCCTCGTCGCCTGAAAAAAGCATTCTGCCCAAAAAGGATCGTATATAGGTGTCGTCATCCGAGTTGGTGGATTGCTTGAGCCAATCGACGATGCTGGTATCCGACATGAAGAGGGGCGTCGCGTCCTTTGGGAAATAGGCTTTTTCAACCGTCTGGCCCCAGTAGAGGTCGCCCGCCGACAGGGGCGTTTCGCCCGCGAGGGCCGCGAAGAGCGATGACTTGGCGATATGTTCGTGGCCTACGAAGGCTATTTTATCCGTTCGGTTGACATTGATAGAAAAATCCTTGAGCACCGGCTTCCCGCTCGCCTCGATCGAAAGGCCGACGATTTTCAGCGCGTTATTGCCAATTTCTCGCGATGGCTTGAAGCTTACGTAGGGAAATCGCCGGGAGGAAGGCACAATGTCCCCCAGCTCCAGCTTTTCCAGGATTTTTTTCCTCGACGTAGCCTGCCGGGACTTGGAGGCATTGGAAGCGAAGCGCTGGATGAATTCCTTGAGGTCTTTCATCTTGTCCTCGCGACGCCTTTTGTCATCTTTCTGCTGCTGCACCAGGATCTTGTTCATCCTGTACCAGAAGTCGTAGTTGCCCGAGTACATCCGAATGTGCCCGAAGTCGATATCGCATATATGGGTGCAAACCGCGTTGAGGAAATGCCGGTCATGCGAAACGACGATCACTATATTGGGGAATTCGATGAGGAACTCCTCGAGCCATGCGATGGAGTCCAGATCGAGCCCATTCGTAGGCTCATCGAGGAGGAGTATGTCGGGATTGCCGAACAAGGCCTGCGCGAGGAGAATGCGGACTTTGTAGGTCTCACCTACCTCTTTCATGAGCTTGTCATGGAGGGATTCGGGAACGCCGAGGCCAGAAAGCAGCACGGCGGCTTGAGAATCTGCCTCCCAACCTCCTAACTCGGCAAATTCAGCTTCCAGTTCACTGGCCCTTATGCCATCAGCCTCAGAAAAATCATCCTTCGCGTAGATGAAATCTCTTTCCTTAGCAATTGAATAGAGCTTGTCGAATCCCATGACAACGGTGTCTAGGACGCGATGTTCCTCGAAAGCGAAGTGGTCCTGCCTTAGCGTGGCCATCCGGGATCCCGCCGATATGACGATATCCCCTCGATCATGTTGCAGTTCGCCGGAAAGTATGCGCAGAAAGGTCGTTTTTCCCGCTCCATTGGCTCCGATGACGCCATAGCAATTGCCCGGCGTAAATTTAAGGCTAACATCCTTGAAAAGGCTTCTTTCGCCAAAGCCAAGGGCTAATTCGGTTACTGATATCACAATAGGAATACTCCCTGCAAACGCGATGAATTTCAAGGGGTCGAGGATGGAATTGGCCGCAATTTCTAGGTCCGGCAGCCGCCATCGTGTTGACGGGAAAGATTTAGGAAGATACACATAATAAGGAGTTTTTGTGACGAAGATCCTCGTATTGTCCGATATTCATGGCCGGGGCGACATCGCCGCCGCGGTCGCTGATTCATATCCCGAAATCGATCACATACTCGTCGCTGGCGATATCACCAATTTTGGGGATGCCGATGAAGCTCGATCGGTTGCGCAGGCGCTGATTGGCGACAGGGCGCCTCGTTCGATACTCTTGGTCGCGGGAAACTGCGACCCCCTCTCCGCGAGGCGATATATGAGCGCCGCCAGGCTCGATATAGAGGGCAGAGCATTTGAGGCGCCATTCGGAACGCTTGTCGGGGCCGGCGGCGGGCTGAAGAGAGCGGGGCTCACGAGCTTCGAGCGCAGGGAAGGCGAGCTGAAAGAGGCTTTGGAAAAGTGGCTGGCTTTGGCAAGCGGGGAAGGGCGGCAACGGCCCCTCATTGTCATGACCCATAGCCCTCCCTATGGGACTAACGCTGATCGACTCGGCGGCAAGCATGTCGGAAGCACTGAGTACGCCCGAATGCTCCTGGAATATGCGCCAGACGTGTGGATATGCGGACATATCCACGAATCTCGGTGCGTCTCGCTCGAGGATGGAACCCTCGTCGTGAACCCCGGACCTTGTGGCTCCGGCTGTCATGCGATACTGGAAATAAAGGAAGGCCCCGACGGGAAAGCTCTCGTCAGGGCCGAATTGTCCAAGTAGCGAAAAGGGCAAAAATGCCGGATCAGCGTCCGGTAGGACTGTAGAGATACTTGAAGTACTCCATCCCCGTGGACAGAGTCTTTTTAAAATTCGGCACGGTAGCCTTGTAAGACTCCATCGCTTTCCAGAATTCGAAGAACGAAGGATCCCTGCCGTAGGCATCGGCGAAAATCTTCGTGGCTTCAGCATCGGCCTTGCCTTTGAGCGTCTCCGACTTCGCGTAAGCGGATGAGAGTATGGAGCGCTGTTCGTTCTCGAGCTTGCCTAGCCATTCGGCTTTTTTACCTTCGCCATACGAGCGGAACGCCTGGGCAATCTGGTTCCTTTCCTTGATCATTCTCTGATAGACGCTATCGGTGAGTTCCTCGGAATATTTGATCTGTCGTGGGATTATATCCAGGACTTCTATGCCATATTCGGGAACGATGGACGCGACGATTTTTATCATCTCGTCGGACAACACCTTGCGGCCCTTCTCGATCTTCTCGAATTGGGTCTGGGAGATGGTCAACTCTTCGAGCGATGAGGAGCCTTCTGATTCTCCTGTCTGGAAGGTTTCAATAGCCCCCGATTTCATGATTTCATCCGAATTCCGTACTGCCTCCCTGAGGTAGTTGGAGGAGATGACGGTTCGAACGGCCGAATCGATGACATCATCCAGCCTTCCGTAGGCGCTTTCGAGGCTGCCCACCGATTCGTAGAACTTTATCGGATCCGAAATCCTCCATCGGGCGGTGGTATCCACCCATATGAACTGGTTTTCCTTCGTGGGGATCCTCTGCTTTTCCCCATCCCACGAGAGCAGTTTCTTGGGGTATTTGATGACGTCATCGACGAAGGGGCTCCGGAATTTCAGTCCGGCATCTTCGTACACTTTCATTATTTTGCCGAAGCGTACAACGACAGCTTCCTCGCCTTCGTTGAGAATGAAAAAGGGGCCGGCGATAAAAATTCCGGCGATTACCACGGCGATCGCGGCGACGATTATGAGGGACTTCTTCATTTGACCTGCTCCTTGGGCGCCTCAAGGATCTTCAGAGGGATGAGGTTGGTAAATGATTTGTCGATAAGCTCGACATCCTTGCTTCCCGAGAACACATCGTCCACCATTTCATAGTAGAGCCGCTTTCTCGTGACGTCGGGGGATTTGCGGTATTCATCCAATACGGAAATGAATCGCGCGACATCTCCCTTTGCCTTGTTGACGCGTTCGGTGGAATAGCCCTGGGCGATCTCAAGCATCTGGTCGGCTTGACCTTTGGCTTTGGGAATCTCGGAGTTGTAGGCTTCCTTTCCCTCATTGATCAGTCGATTCATATCCTGGATCGCTTTATTGACATCCTCGAAAGCATCCTGAACACCCGCTGGCGGCACGATATTCTGGAGCTGAACCTGGGTGACTTCAATGCCAAGCGCGTATTGCGAGAAAATGCTATTCATCATTTGCACGGCATTGTCCTGGATATTCTGGCGATCTGGGCCAATGACACCGAGAATCAAGCGGTCTCCCACGAGCCGATTTAGCACCGATTGGGAAATATCGCGGATAGTCTTTTGCTTGTCCGAAACATTGAAGAGCCAGGCTTTCGGATCATTGATCTTATATTGGATTATCCACTCAACATCCACGATATTGAGATCGCCTGTGAGCATGGTCGATTCATCGGGATATTTTTCTTCCGAATATTGCGTCACCACACCGCTTTTAATTGTCCGGAACCCGAAGGTCTCGGTCTGTATGACTTTCGTCTTGACGATATACGCCTTTTGCAGGCCAAACGGAAGCTTATAGTGAAGGCCGGCGCCGAGTGTCTTCGTGTATTTGCCAAGCGTCGTGATCACCGCGCTCTCCGTCTGGTCGACGATGATAAAACTCGTCGAAAGGAAAATGATCGCCGCCAGAGCCACTAGGGCAATCACGATGACCGGACCTTTCAGGGCGAATTTGAAAGCTTTGGGCTTGAAAACCGGATCGGGCATAAATATCCCCTCCTAAAATCGGAATTGGCGCAGCATTGAATATACATCACTTTCCGCTATCGAAAAGGTTGATTTCACTTTTTCGAGAAAACAAAGAGGCAAGGGGGCGACTAGATCGAGAGGAACGTCCGGAAAGAGCTGGGAGGCAAACGAAAGCTCCCAGGCATGGAGATAATAGGGCTCTGGCGCCGCTCCGCCGCCATATTTCAGATCCCCGGCCAGAGGATAGCCGTGGGCGGATGCCTGAGCTCGAATCTGGTGCGTTCTGCCGGTTTCAAGCTTTATGGCGGCAAGCGTAAGGTCGGCGTTGGAGAGAATAGGCTGGGCTACCGCAAGCGCCTTTTTCGCATCGACCTGGGCGGCGTTCGGGTTTGAGATATAGCTTTTATGGAGCGCGGCGTCGCGCGTCATCATGTCGCTCCAGGTAAGCCGCTCTCTCATCTCTCCTTTAAGGAGGGCCACATACACTTTTCGCACCGAGCCGGTTCTAAGCGCTTCGCTGAAAACCCGCGCGCCGAAGATGCTGCGTGAAAATACAATCATTCCTGAAGTGTTTCGATCGAGCCTATGGAGCGGTCCCGGAGAAAAAGCCTGCGACTCCTCGAGCTTTCCTGAAAGATAGCCCCTCACCCAAGCCTCAAGGCTGTCCGCCCCATCATGAACGAGAATGCCGGCGGGTTTGTTTATAAAAAGCAGGTCCTCGGTTTCGAGCAAGAGTATCGATGAATCAAAGGGCTGATTCAGGCGCTGCGAGTGTTCTATCGATTCGCGCTCTCTCTTTTGCGGTGAAGTGAGGCCTTTCAAATGGCGGTACTCGATAATATCGCCAGCCCTGCACCTATAATCAGGTGTCTGGCGGGCTCCGTTCACTTTGATCGTGCCTTTGCGTATCGCCTTGTGGATAGCCGAAAGAGGTAGTTCGCCAAGCGCTATCCTGAGGATCTTGTCGAGTCTCCTGCCATCGTCATTCTGGCCGAGGCGCAATGTAGTGCCAGCATTCATCCCTTTCATAGTATCTGCTGACAGCCAGCGGGTCAATGAAGCGGATTGGCCGATATCGGCGCGAGGCTTGACAATGAGGGGCTGGAGCGGGAAACTGCGAATGCGATGAGAACAATAAATCCGGCAAGCCTTAGGATACTTTTGGGGAATCCGATATTTCTTTCGGCTTTATGCAGTCTCTTCATCGCTCAATTCATAAAGGCGGCCATCTCCCTCCTCAAAGCCAGAAAAGAACCTTTGCATGAAGCGATGCTCATATTCTTCTGGCGGACGGGCGGAATGCCCTCAAGCCACTCGGCGGTTGCCGTTTCCATAAGCACCGCCGTCGCGCTCACCGAAGGATACTCGAATCTCTTCATCGTCTCCCTATTCCTATCGCTTATAGTAATCAGGGACGCCTTGGGCGTGCGACGTTCCGCGGGCCTCCAATCCAAAGCCCTGAATCAGCTAGGATCGGATTTGTCGGCAAAATTTGGTATTCGATACGAATCAGTGAAGGAAGTGCATGGCCACACATGGCCTGAAGTGTTCATCGGCGCGATATTAGGCTTTTTCATTGCGTTCGCCTTCTGCAATCTTCGGTTTTCCAAGCAATAGTTATTGCCATACAATACATTTAAAGGCCAGTATTGTATGGCAATGCACAATCAATGCGTCCAATCATAAAAATTTTGTTTGTGGGAAATTGCCCTTTCCCAGGATCGGCGTTGTGGTATAGAATCGTGAATCACGCTAAAGGTATAAGGTAGATGCAAGGGACGAAGGTCATTCTAGGAACATACAACACAATGCCTGACGGCGCTTCGGGCAAAGTTTTTGAGCTTACCTATCAACGTTCATGGCGTCCTTTCCTATCAAGCCTTTATAAATTCCAAAATATTTCCGCTGTCCTTTATTATTCTGGCATCGTCCTTCAGTGGATTGAGGAAAATCATCCGGAGTTCCTCCTTCTTTTAGAAGAGATGGCGGGAAGAAAGCAAATAGAGCTGCTTGGCGGTGGATATTTCAACCCCTTATTTCCCATTCTCCAACCGTCGGACAAGATTGGGCAGATCGAAATGCTGACAACCTACCTGAGGAAAGCTTTCGGTCGGCGGCCTTCGGGCGGCTGGCTGTATGAATATTCCTGGGATTCGAGCCTTCCGGTCATATTCCGCAATTCCGGGCTTTCATACTCATTTCTTCCATCGGAAATCCTCGCCGATGGGGGGTTCATCGAAGATGGACGATACGCTCCCCTTGTAACCGAGGACCAGCGAAAGCTCCTCTATATTTTCCCCGTGTTCGACGTGGAGCAAACCTTTGGCGAGCCCATTCCCTTCGAGTCGGCCCTCGAGCGACTCATGGCAATGTATCCTGATTGCCCGCTCTATACGATGATGGTGGATGCGCATTCGGTGCCGGGAATGTGGGAAGTCTCGGGACTCGAGTCCCCCGATGTCATGTTCGAAAAATCATTCGCGTGGTTTCAGAAGAATTGCCTCGACATCGAAACACTCTCCGCGCAAAGCTATATCAGAACGCTTAGGAACGGGAAGTTGTTCTATCTGTCTTCTTGCTGTTCCGCCAGGCTTGGAAGGGGTTTTGCCGGCAAAGAGGGGGAGCATTCAGTCCAATGCTCATCATCGCTCGCGAAACAGTTGATCCTTCAAAATCCTTCAAGCAAACACCTTTATGACAAGATGTACCACGTGCATTCATTGATGACCCTTCTCCGCGGGGATAAAGCCAGGAAAAAAAGCGCACAAGAAGATCTTTGGCGGGCTCAAAACGGGGAAGCGTACTGGGAAGGGGAGGTCGGGGGGATCCGGAGGCCTGAGGTCAGGCTAAATGCCTATAGGGCCCTCATTGAATCGGAAAAGGCAACCCGCATCCACGGAAGCTTCAGCCCGGGCATCGTAATCGATGATATCGACTGCGACGCCGAGAAAGAAATTCTCTATCAAGCCGCGGATATGAACTGCTATATTCATGAAAAAGGCGCCTCCGTGTTCGAGCTTGATTCCTTCAGAAACAAGCAGAACTACTGTTGTGTCTATGATCATGATGCGAAACGCTCTTTGAACAGCTTCGTGGATCATGTCTTTTCCTCCTCGGGTTTTGAAATTGAATTGCTGAACCTTGCGTTTCAGCCTTATTCAGTGAGCGAGAGGGATAGAAGCCCGCAAAAAGTAATTTTCCACAAAGATTTTTTGATAAAGGCGGGAGCGAGTCTTCACCCCTTTTCCATTAAAAAAGCCTATTTTTTCCAAAAATATTGCATAAGCGTCGATATCGAGATCATAAACCAATCCCAACACCAGGTTTCCTTCCGTTATTGCTCTGAAGTGAACATCCAGCCTTCGGCCAATTATGAGGATGTTGAATTTTACGCAGTGGATGTGCGGGACAGAAAGAAGATGCCTTCGACCCTGAAACCACCCGCTATTGCAGCTGAGGCAATCATCGCGCAGACGGTTCCAGGCAAGGAGTTGCTCGAAATCCGATCCGACAAGCCTTTTCAGCTGCAAATTGAGCATTTTCTCGACAAACTCGACACAGCCCAGATCCTAAAGCTCCACGATGGGCCTATGGGCTCTGAAGCCGGCAAAATCGACGGGGAAGTATTATATCAGGGAACGAAAATGCTTTTTGGCTGGGATGTCGATATGCCAGCGGATTCCCTGGCACGATTTTCCCTGTCGCTGCATCTTCGAAGCTAAAGCCCCTTTTCCAGCTTGCCGTTGGATGCGCTTTTCCCCTACAATAAGCTATGTCAGCAGCGCGATTCCCCGAAAAAATGGCAGGAAAAAGGATTCACTTCATTGGCGCCAAGGGCACTGGCATGACCGCCTTGGCTGAAATCCTCGCAGCGAAAGGGGCGATTCTCAGCGGAAGTGATGTCCCTGATACTTTTTACACGGATGCGATCTTGAAATCCATCGGCATGAACGTGCATGAATCATTCGATGCCCTTCAGGTAAGCCCCGATATCGATATCGTCATTTATTCCGATGCGTATAATCCCGTATCGAATCCCGAAATGGCGGAAGCGATCAGGAAAGGCCTCCCTATGTTCAGTTTTGCGCAGGCCCTTGGGGCGCTTTCACGATTGAGCGATTCTTCGGGGATCGCGGGCGTCCATGGGAAGACAACAACGACAGCGATGACGGGAAGCATATTGGCTTCCTTACGGAGCCCCGTCACCGTTCTCACTGGATCGGCGGTTTCATCCTTCGGCGAACGTTGCACCCTTATCAGGGGAGAAAAGTACCTGGTTGCGGAAACCGACGAATATAAGCGCCATTTCATGAATTTTTCGCCCCGAAGAATACTGCTTACCAGCGTCGAGAGCGATCATCAGGATTATTATCCCACCTACGAGTCCATCCGCCAGGCATTTTGTGATTATATCATGTCACTCCCTGCCGGAGGCTTGCTGATTTATTGCGCCGACGACCCAGGGGCTACGGAAGTGGCGAAGTATGCGCGGTCAAAGCGCGGCGATCTTCGTTACGCTCCCTATGGATTCACCGCCCAAGGTCCTTGGCGGATCGAATCCATGGCCGTTGCTGAGGGAGAGTCAAGCTTTAGCCTCGCCTCCCATAAGGGAAAATTCACGCTTCACGTTCCTGGAAAGCATCTTGTCCTCGACGCCGTAGCCGCCTTGGCGCTCGCTATGGATATCGCCGGTCTCCCCCCTGAATCCCTTCCTGATCAGTGGAATGATACCGCGACCCCCGCCTTTTCCGATGAGCAATGGGGTGAGGCCAAGATGGCGCTCGCGCTGTTCCGGGGCTCACGAAGGCGGAGCGAAGTGATCGGTGAGGCTTGCGGCGTAGTGGTAATGGATGATTATGCCCATCACCCGACCGCGCTTAAGGCGACGATACAAGGAATCAAAGCGTTTTGGCCCTCCAGGCGCCTTGTCGTGGATTTCATGTCGCACACCTATTCCCGCACCATCGCGCTCATGGATGATTTTGCCTCGAGCTTGGATGAAGCGGATTGCCTGATCCTTCATGGCATTTACGCTTCGGCGAGGGAGACGCCCGTTGAAGGGGTAAGCGGCAAAACCCTTTTCGAGAAAGTGCGGGCGCGCAGAAAGGATCTGGTGGATATCACCGATAAGCTTGGATCCGCCCCAGGGCTGGCCGCAGCCAGCGATGGAAACGATCGCGGCTTCCTTCTTTATATCGAGGAACACAAAGCCGCGACATCGCGCGTGTATTCCCTCCTGCGGGCAAATGATATATTCATAACCATGGGGGCGGGAGATAACTGGAAACTGGGCAGGGCGATTCTCGAACAGCTAAAAGACAAGGAAAAAAACCATGCTTAAAAGTATGACCGGATTCGCCCAAAGCGATTTCGAGGCCGAGGGGCTGGCCGGAAGTATGCAGCTTAAAGCATACAATAACCGCTATCTCGATATTTCGATTTCCCTGCCTCCGCAGTTTTCCAACTTCGAGCCGAGGATTCAGCAGATGATTGGGGAGTATCTCATCCGCGGAAAGGTCGAATTCAGCCTGAGGCTGAAGAAAATGGAGAGACCGCTATCCATCCGCCCCGACCCGGTCGCCGCCAGGGCGGTCTATGATGCTATCGCGTCGATCGCCATGGAGTGTGGAATCGAAGAAAAGCCTCCGCTCAACCTTGTCGCTTCCTTTGAGGGCGTCCTTACCTACGAAAAAGATTTCGACGCCGAGAGCGCTTGGAAACCGATCGCCGACAAGCTGGCTACCGTCTTAAAAGAGTTCGAGAGTTCGCGGCGGAGGGAAGGGCAGGCTACCGAGGCAAACATCTTTTCCGAACTCGAACGCTTCGAAAATGATCTCGCCACGGTAAAAAAAGGCGTTTCGGAAATCGAATACACGATAAAACGTCAGCTTCAAGCGAGATTCGAGGAATTGCTGCCAAAGGGATACGATGAACAACGACTGCTCCAAGAAATCGCCGTTCAGCTTGTCCGCTTTGGCATCAATGAGGAAGTTTCCCGCCTGGAAGCCCATATTTCCGCGTTTAAGGCGATGGCGCAGGAGACTTCTCCCGCCAAGAAGTTGGATTTTCTCTGCCAGGAGATGAATCGGGAAGTGAATACGATAGGTTCGAAAAACATGCTTTTGCCGGTGGCCCATGCGGTTGTGGACATGAAGGACGCCTTGGAAAATATTCGGGAACAGTTGAGGAACGTCGAGTGAAAGACAAGAGCAGCTCTATTATCGCGATTTCTGGCAAATCGGGATGCGGCAATACAACGGTATCCCGATTGGTGGCCGAACATCTGGGCCGGCGGTTCATCAACTACACATTCAGGAAAATGGCGGAAGAAGAGGGCAAGAGTCTTGCCGATATTCTCGCGCTCGCGGAAGGCGACCCCTCCTGGGACAGGAGACTCGACGCGCGCCAAGTCGAGCTTGCCCACCTGCAGGACTGCGTCATCGGCTCCCGATTGGCGATGTGGCTTTTGCCTGAAGCCGATCTGAGGGTCTATCTGAAAGCGCGACCTGAAATTAGGGTCGACAGGATCTACGCGAGGGAAGGTGGGAGCAGGGAAGAAATCGCCGTATTCACTGCCCAGAGAGATGTACGAGACCATAGGCGCTATATGGAAACGTATGGGATAAATTCCGATGATCTGTCCTCAGCCCATCTCGTTATAGACACCGAGCGTTGGGATGCGTCGCAGATCGCCCGGATTATAGCCGATGCGTTCATTGGCAGGAGGTAATCGATGCCGCTAGCCAAAGCCAAGGTAGTCATCGTCACGGGTGCCTCGGGAGGTATCGGGAAGGCTTGCGCTTCCTATCTTGCAGCGAATGGCTACCGCGTATATGGGACCAGCCGCTCGACGAGCGAGGAAGGCGCGGATTACGGTCCGGTACATATGGTTAAAATGGATATTACCGACCCGAAATCCATAAGCAAGGCTGTCGACTTTATCATGGAGAGAGAGGGGCGGATTGATGCCCTAATCAACAATGCTGGATTCCATGTGGTCGGTCCTCTCGAATGCATTCCTATTAGCGAGATCGAAAGCTGCTGGCGCACCAACTGTCTTGGGGCGATACAGGCGTGCAGGGAAGTCTTGCCGATCATGCGAAACCAGGGGAGCGGGCATATCGTGAATATCAGCTCTGTTGGCGGGGTTGTGGGCCTTGCTTTCCAGGGCGCTTATTCAAGCTCCAAGTTCGCGCTTGAGGGGATGACTGAGTCTTTGCGCGCCGAAGTGCGCCGATTCGGGATTCGAGTCTCCCTTGTGGAACCGAGCGATATTCGTCATCAAGATTGTCGAAGCGATTCCCCCGTCAGCCGAGCGTATGAGGAATCCTTTAGCAGGGTCATGAAGATCGCCTGGGCTGATGAGGAAAAAGGCTATCCGCCTGAGAGGATAGGCCCGCTCATCCAGAGGATCCTGAACAAACGGAACCCCCGAGCGCGATATACCTTTGGCCAGGCATTCCAGCGAGCCGTGCCGATGCTTAAGCGCATTCTGCCGAATCGTCTTGTCGAATGGGCGATTGGGGCTTATTACAGAGTCTGAGTTTCGCCTTTTCGACGCGACAGCGCGGAATTCTTCGCGCATCCATGCCGAAAAGAAGCATTCCGGGAGATACGCATGTCATTGTGCAAGAAGCAATTTGGAAGACTCTCCACAGGAGAGGATGTATCGCTTTACCTGCTTGAGGCGGGCGATTATAAGGCCAGTTGGTGCGACTATGGCGCTACCTGGCTCAGTTTCGTAATGCCGGACAGGCGCGGGATTAAGGACGATGTCATTCTTGGGTTTTCGAGCTTTCCACCCTATGCGGGCAAACATCCCTATTTTGGAGCGACGATTGGACGAGTAGCGAACCGCATCGCCGACTCGAAATTCGCACTTGAGGGGAAGGAATACAAACTATTTGCAAATGATGGGAAAAATCATCTGCATGGAGGGAGGCGAGGTTTCAACAGATCCCTTTGGAGCGCGGAAATGAATAGCATTGGGGGCGATCCCGCGCTGCGCTTTTCGCTTTTAAGCCCCGATGGGGATGAAGGTTATCCAGGGAATCTTGAGATCGCCCTCACTATCACCTTAAAGGGGAATGGCGAATTGAGCCTTGACTACGAAGCCGAATCGGATAAGCCGACTCCCTTGAATCTTACCAATCACGCCTATTTCAATCTTTCGGGAGAAGGCGCGGGAACCATACTGAATCATAGACTTACGCTGAATTGCAGTCATTATCTTCGCGCCGCTTCCGATTTGATACCGATTCAGGGCACGCCCGCTCTGGTTGAGGGCAGCTCATTCGATTTCCGGCAGCCCAAGCCGATGGGAAAAGATCTCGGGAACGGCCTTTCCGGGTATGATCATTGCTTCGTGATCGATTCGCCTGATCTGCGGAAGCCGTTCGCCCTAGTCTCCGAGGAGCATTCCGGCAGAGAGCTTTCCGTAAGCACGACATCGCCAGCGGTGCAGTTCTATACAGGAAATTTTCTTGATGGCATAATAGGGAAGCATGGATCGATGTATGGAAAGCATTCAGGCTTTTGCTTGGAGACCGAGTATTATCCAGATTCGCCGAATCGGCCGGATTTTCAATCTTGCCTCGCGGAGCCCGGAAAAAAATGGCATCAGGCAACGAAATACTCATTTTCTATACATTGACATATATAGAGAATCATTACTTTTGAAATAATAATATGAAAGGTTAATGAGAATATATGAAATATCATACAAGGAGAATTATATGTTGGAAGAATTAGCAAAGCCAATTTCTGATTTGCAGGCGGAAATAAGCGATATATGGGGGCGTCTTTGACGCTGAAACGCTCGAAAAAAATGTTCGGGAAAAGGAAAAGCTTTCATCCGAGCCCGATTTCTGGAATGATTCCGCGAAGGCGGGAAGGATATTCGCGCAGATAAAGCAGCTTAAGGATCGTATCGATACATGGAAGCGGCTCAACAATGATATCCAATCGCTCCGCGAGTTTTACGCGCTCGCCGTTGAGGAAGAGCAGCGCGATCTCGAGGCTGATCTGAAAAACACCTTGGACGACGTGAGAAAGCGTTTCGATGAGGCAGTCGTTTTAGAATTGCTTTCCGGCGAAGCTGATTCTTCCGATGCGTATCTCGCGATCCACGCGGGTTCAGGCGGAACGGAGGCTTGCGATTGGGCGGGGATGCTGCTTCGCACCTACACGAGATGGGCGGAGCGGAGAAACTTCAAGACAGAAGTAGTGGATATGCTGGAGGCTGAAGGCGGCATAAAATCAGCGACGATTCAGATCAGCGGCCCTTACGCCTATGGCTATCTCAGAGGGGAAAGCGGCGTACATCGCCTCGTCCGGATATCGCCCTTCGACGCGAACGCGAGGCGGCACACCTCGTTCGCTTCAGTATACGTCCTTCCCGTCCTCGATGATTCGATAACGATCGATATCAAGCCTGAAGATATTAGGATCGACACGTACCGCTCTGGCGGAGCCGGCGGCCAGAAAGTCAACAAAACCGATTCAGCGGTGCGCATAACGCATTTGGCGACAGGGATC
>Ga0074195_1002830_pt1 | contig 17901 bp, 13 predicted proteins | sample EPASupsiteHSE623_FD_64525 | JGI IMG/M metagenome (GOLD analysis project Ga0074195, IMG submission 64525) | Bioremediated contaminated groundwater from EPA Superfund site, New Mexico - Sample HSE6-23 | ecosystem: Environmental > Aquatic > Deep subsurface > Groundwater > Contaminated ...
GCCGCCCGGCTCCAGGTATCTGACGGGATTCCTGGGCATTCCGTCCACCCAGACCTCGTAGTGCAGATGCGGACCGGTGGAGGTCCCGGTGGACCCCATGCGGCCTATAAGCTGGCCGCGCCGCACCTGGGCGCCTTCCTTCACCGCCAGTTCGCTGAAATGCCCGTAAAGCGTGGAATACGAGAATCCGTGGTCCAGCATGGTGGAAAGTCCGTAGCCGCTGGCCCAGCCGGCGTATCGGACCACCCCGTCCGCGGTGGCGTATACCGGGGTGCCGGGCTCGTTGGCTATGTCCAGCCCGGTATGATACTCGCTGGCGATGCTGAGCGGCGCTATGCGGTAGCCGAAGTACGAGGTGATCCTTCCGGAGACCGGCCAGATGGACGGCGTGGCTTTAGCCGCGTTATGCTTGTTGGTTATGTACCAGGTAACCTCCGCGTAGCTGGAAAGGCGGCGGCGGGATTCCTCCTGCATCCTCAGTATGGAGTTGTTCAGGGAGGTTTCCCTTATCTCCGAGGCCTTATTCGCGAGCAGCCTCCGGAAATCGGACAGGTCGGAGGCGTCGGGGCCGCCGGTGAAACCGGTGTCGTCTATAAGATTCGGGTTCATGCCCAGCATCTTGCGGAGCTGGCGGTCCGTTTTTCTGGTCATCTCAAGGTAAGCCAGGCCTTTTTCAACCTGCTGCGACACATAATCCATCTTGGTGCGCAGTATCCTGTTGTCCATTTTAGTGACGCTGTAATCGAAATGACGGCCGGCCACATAGCCGGCCCAGATGGTGACCCCGGTCCAGGCGGCCGCGCAGGCCAGGAAAAGGGCCAGCGGCAGGTTGAAGCGGAGCGAGGGCCCGCCGCCATGCGTTATAATAAAGACGCTGATGGGCCGGAACGCTCCCCTCAGCAGCTTTGCCAGGCGTCTCTGGGACATAGATTTTTATTTAACTAATTACCAATGGGGCCTGTCAAACGGCCCGGCGCGCCGGGACGGCTATTCCCGCGGCTCGGATTTTTTCCTTTCCGGCGCCCTGGTCTTCTCCGGCGGCATGGATTTGAACCGGGAGCGGTACTTGCGCGCGCCGGACGCTCCGTCCAGCATCTGAAGCATCTGGGCCATCTGCGCGTCCGGAAGGACCTTCATAAGCGGCCGCACCTCGGGGTCTCCGGCGACCTCCTTGAGGAACGGGGCGAAATCCTTGCGCATCACGAACTTGAGGAGCAGGTTTTGCAGAGCCGGCATGTTCTGCATGGAGCCGACGAAGGCCAGGGGATCCTCGGGATTGTTCTTCATGGCCCTGGCGAACTCCGGCTCCTTCTTCGCGGCGGCGATAAAGTCCTTGACGATGGGCCTGTCGGAGTATTTCCGCAGAGCGCCGAGCGCGGCCCGGGCCTCGGCGCTGGGGTCCCGCGCGCCGTCCTGGGCGTACTCCTTGGAATTGACAAAAACCGTCAGCCCGGACCCGTGGGCCTCGGTGGAGGCGCGGACGCGCATGCCGGGAGAAGCCGCGCCTGTGGGCATGGGCGTCTCGTCCAGTCCGAAAGAATAATCCTTGGAATGCTCCGCCACCGGCGTTTCCGCCAGGGCCGCCATTCCCGCGACCTTTTTGTATATGAAGAAGATCGCCGTCGCCACCAGCAGGAACAACAGGGTGAGCAGCACGGTGGCGATCTTGAGTATCTTATTGGCCAGGCGCGCGCGAGACAATTCCCTGGCCAGCTCGCCGTCCGGCTGAGGATTCTGCGCGGGAGGAGGCGCAGGAGGGGCGGGCGTAAGACGATCGGAAGCGGAATCTGCGGGTTTTGGGTCGTTATTTGTCATTTTTTCCTTACTCAGGGCCGTTTGACAAAGGCGGCCATAACTGGTAAACTAACGCTTCGCGAGCGTCCGTGGAACCGGAGAGAACGGTATATAATACAATATTTCCGGCCCGGATTTGCGCTTAAGCCCCCTTCGTCTAGCGGCCTAGGACATTGCCCTTTCAAGGCAGAGATCATGGGTTCGAATCCCATAGGGGGCGCCCACTTTAAAATAACAGCCACCGGCACGCCCGGTGGTGTTTTTTTGGAAAAAGTTGTTATTTGCCCCCTATCGTTCTAAAAACAATACCCCCCAAATAACAACCGATTATTTCCCGCCTTTTGGCCGCTTTTCATTGGGGATTTTAGTTTTATGGGGTTTAGAGGTAACAGGCAAAATAGACGTTTTTGCAGGGTCATCAGTCAGCGGTAAAAGACCCCTTTCTCCTAGGTAGGCGATGCCCTCCGCCAGAACGTCCGCTAACGCTTCCCGGCGCTCCTCACTGGTCATACGGCTCTCAGGAGATTCAGGGATAGAAAGTCTGGCGAGATGCCTCTGCTTGAGTTTGGCCAAAGCAGCCATCTGCGCGTCTACTTTGGCGATTTCTTCCGCAAGTCGTTTTTTTTCTTCAAATCCAGCCATAGGTTCTTCATGCTGTTTTGGCGATAACTTACAAGTGGATGAAGTCCTGTTTGCCGCTTTCCAGGTAGAGGGCCAACAGCAAGTAGTCGCGCAAATGGCGGGTTAGCAGGAAGTTCTCACGGACATGTTCGCGGCCATTTTCTCCCAATTTTTTGGCGTAGGCAGGTTCATGCAGCAGGCGTTTCATCCAATAGGCCGTGCCTTCTATGGTGCGGGTCAGTATTCCGGAATATTTGTGTGCTATTTGAAGCGGTATTCCACCCACAGCCCCGGCGATAACAGGCTTGCCTTTCCATAGGGCTTCAGACACAGTTAACCCAAAGCCTTCCTTAAGCGACTTCTGTATTATTATCGCGGAGGCGCGTTGTATGGCGTTTATTTCAATATTGCTGGTCGGAGGCAGGCAGAGGACTATTATATCAGGGTTGCCTTCCGCCGTCGCTCGGACTTCTGCCAGCACCTGCGAGCCTTCGGGGTCGTCATCGGCGCTGCCGCCCACCAACAGCAACCGCGCCGTAACATAAGGTTGTATCTTCTTGAATGCTTCTATCACGCCCAACGGGTCCTTCAACCGATCGAAACGAGAAACCTGGCTTATCAGCGGCTTATCCAACGGGATTTCAAGCCGCCGCATTATATCCGAAATCTCAATATCCGTCAGTTCTTTATTCTTATCTGCAAGGGGATCTATCGATGGCGGCGCCTGGAACTGCTTAATGGGCAGCTCCTGTGAAAAAGACGGCGCGGAGATCACCGCCGCGTCATAACGCGAAACGTAGCCACGCAGAAAATCCCAAACATCCGCCTGTCGGTTGGAGAGGTCTATGTGACAGCGCCATATCCATTTAACCCCGGACGGCTTTTTATCTATAAGCCCGGCAGGCTGCGGGTCGTGTATCAGGGCTATGTCGGCATCCAGGTTAATGGACTCCATATTGGCCTTAAGCGTGTCGCGGTAAAGCTGGAAGTCAGCGGCGGTCAGTTCCTGGCGAGTACCATGCAGAGCATTATGGAATTTTTTGGTTACCGCGTAAAAATCTTCCCCACCCTTGATAAGTTCCCAGCGCGGTTTTATTCCCAATTCCGTCATCATCGGCAGCATACGGCTTAATATCTCGGCCACACCGCCGCCTACCGCCGTAGAATTCACATTGAGGATAGTCTTGCCTTTGAGCCTGGAGGCTATGATTTTCAATTCTTCTATGGCGCTGGTCCCCGCAGAAGCGGCGTATTCATCTATTTTAGGCATGGGACACCTCCGCGAGGCGCTGCTCTATAATACGGATTATCCTTTGCCTCAGGCTTTCAAGCGTGTAGGAGTAGGGATCAAGCCGGGAAATTTCTTTGCCTATAACCTCATCTTTGAAATTCGTCTTAAACCAGTGCGAGAAGTCATCCACGCCGTATGGAGGACGCAGACGCGCCTCAAAAACGTGCAGGTAAAGGCTTGAAACGCTGACATTGCGCAGGCATTCAATAAAACCCGCATAATCGCTGGCGGCGCAATCCGTGGGGAGTGAAAACCTTATAGCCCGCATAAAATGAAATTCGCGGCCCGGAGCCACCGTGCGCATCTGCCCAGGATTTTCCGCGATGTGCCGTTCCAGCATTTCCACGAACGCGGCCTTGATGTCAGCCAGGGAATTAAACTGCACAATATCGATGGAAGTCAGTTGCTCACCAAGACGGTCCGCCTGCACCGTCCGGGTTACCCAGTAGGCGAAGTCATTGGCACCCTCAGGCACCAAGTGGTGAGATTGCTTTATAAAACGATGGGTGTGGTGGTAAATAGTTGCGTCGTCCGCCGCTTTTACTCCATCCAGCAACTCCGCTATATTCGTGGCTTTTCGCCCCGTGACTTCTGTAAGCGTCAGCCGCGTGCAAAATTTGAATGGCTCCATAAATCTCGTCTCCATTTTTTATCCCACCGCCTGGCTGCTATAATAAAACGCAGCAGGCGAAGGACTTCCGCCTGGCCGGAGAGAAAATACCCGGCTTTTGACCCAGCCCCGCGCCCCACCCTTACTGTTATACCATGTCCGGCAAGCGCGCTGAACATATCTTCGTCCGTAAGATCATCGCCCACGGCCACGCTCAGCGGGCGTCCCAGCCGCTTGGCTAACCGCTCTACTGCGTTGCCCTTATGTGCGGCACCTATAGGAAGCAGCTCAAAAACCTTATGACCGCTTCGCCAGCAAATTGCTTTGCTTTGCACAGACATAAGAGCTTTCATCCGGCTGAAGAAGCCACGCCTGTACGCAGTCTTCAGGTTACGATAATGCACGCTGGCGGAAAACACTTTATTCTCCACCAACACACCCGTTCCGGGAGGAAATCTCTCCTGCATATCAGCGGCTATTCTGGTCACCAAGTCTCGCGCTTTAACCGCACCGACGTCGCGCCACGCGAAACCTGGACCTTTTATTTCCATACCATGGTTCCCGCCATAGTATAGGCTCCGTAAACCAACCAGTTTGCGCACACTTTGCAAGGCCCGTCCGCTAAGTATGAACACAGAAACCCCATATAATGCCGCCAAGGCTCTCAATGCAGCCTTGAACTCCGGCTGCAACCGGGCCTGACCGGGAGTCTCTGCCAGCGCGGCCAAGGTGCCGTCAAAATCCAACGTCACCAGCAGTCCGGGTGCGGACGCAAGGCGATTTGAAACTTCGTCGGAGTTTTTCCAAAAAGGCTTCATTTTACACGCTCGTCAGCTTAAAATCATCCATTCTAAGCTTCATTAGCTCCCCTGTCAGGTTCGCCGCCCACTTGTATATATTATTTTCGTGCAGGTCCTCCCGCATTCGGGTCATGCGCTCACCCACTTCTGCTTTCGGCATAGTGAGAGAATAGTAGAGGGCGTCGGCCATCTGCTCGATATCATAGGGGTTTACTATCAGTGCATCTTTGAGTTCCCGCGAGGCCCCTGCAAAGCGGCTCAGGATCAGCACGCCTGAATTATCGTCCCTGGCTGCCACGAACTCCTTGGCCACCAAATTCATACCGTCGTGTAAGGAAGTAACCAGGCAGGTGTCGGCTATCTTGTAAAATTTGGTTATCTCCTTGTGATCGTGGTGTTTTTCCAGGAAGACTATGGCCTTCCAGTCTTTGGCTTTGAATTTCCAATTGACCCTGTCCACCTCGGCATGCAGTTCCGCCAGAAATCTGTGGTACTGCGGGATGTGTGTGCGACTGGGCGCACCCAACTGTATGAACGTGAATTTTTTCACATACTCCGGATATTTCTCAAGGAAACGGTCCACCGCTTTAACCCTTTCAAGCATACCCTTGGTATAGTCTATACGGTCCACCCCCACTCCCAGATACTCGGCCCTGAGCCCCATTTCCTTTAGCACTGACTTCAGATCAGGTTTTTGGGACAGGGCTTTAGCTTCTTTGTCAGGCCGTTGAAAGTCTACACTGATCGGGAAAGGCTTAACCATCGTTATATGGCCTTCTTTTTGCACCGAGAAATGCTCCCAGTCTATACGAGATTCCATAGTCCGGTCAACGGTATCGAGGAAGTTATTGCAGTAAAACTGTGTCTGGAAACCTATCAGGTCTGCTCCAAGCAAGCCCATAACCAACTCCCTCTGCCAGGGGCAGATGCCGAAAGTTTCAGGGTTCGGCCAGGGGATATGCCAGAAGACCGCCACTCGTGCGTCAGGTCTTACCGCTTTTATCATGCTTGGCAGGAGGGTGAAGTGATAGTCCTGTATAAGAACGCATGGCTCCTTCACGTCCGCTATTTCCTCCAACACGGTTTCCGCAAACTTTTTATTTACGTCATAATAATACTTCCAATCCTCTTTCCTGAAAATAGGCCGGATATGGGCTATGTGACAAAGCGGCCAGATACCTTCGTTGGCGAAGCCGTAGTAATAACCATCTTCCTCTTCTTTGCTGAGAGGAACACGCCGCAGAGTATAGGCAGGCTCATCCTGCGGAACTTGTATGCGGTTCTTATCATCAGTAACTTCGAAGTCCGCTTCACCACTGCCATGAGCGACCCAGGTGCCGCCCGCCGCCTTCAGTATCGGGTCCAATGCGGTTACAAGGCCTCCTGCGGGGATTATCGTGCGTATATCTTTCCCCTCTTTTATGTGCATATAAGGTTCCCGATTGGAAACCACGAAAAGCGGGCGTCCTTCCATTTTAATTTTTATATGCTCTTTCAGCCGCTCAGGCGTCCAAAGAGATTCCCCCTCCTGACGCAACCGGGCCTCGTTTTGGGCGGCTCGTCTGGCTGCCTGAAGATTTGTCGCAAGGGTCGTTGCCTCCTGTGCCAAAGGCGCAAAAATATCCCCTTTGACCGGAGGAACATGGCCGTGGGCATCGCCTAGCCGGAGGTTCTTCATCCACTCGGCCATCTGAATTATTGGATCTACAAGATTCCATCTTATTGTGAGCAGAGTTACCAGTGAGATAAGTATCATCTGCGCTAACAGCCTTATAAGGGTGCGTTTCCATATTTTAAAAAGATCGTAGTCGATGTATGAGACATTAGTGAAAAGGATTATGCGCGCCGTCTCGCCACCTTCAAGAGCAACTGAAAGCGGATAGAGGAACATTTTTTTATCCGCCATGGGATAGGTAACAGCTTCGTCTTGCCCGTTTCTCAGCATGGCTTCCATTACTTCCTTGTTCACTGCCAGTACCGGGGTCAGTGCCGAGGAACTTATAATGCGAGTACCGGCGGAATCGTAAACGGCGACACCCTCCAGCTGCTTCTGTGACTGAAACTTATCAGCGAGCCTTTGCATGCTGGTATAGTTTTTAGCCACCAGATTATTTCTGACACTTTCTTTAAAGGTCTCCGCCAAAAGCGCTGAACGGGATAAAACCTCTTCGTATAGCTTAGCCTTCTCCTGCCGCACATTAAACCAGGCTGATACAATGGCCACAAATACTACGACCACTATAAGTGAAACTATCAGTTTGAATGTTATACGCATAAAACTCCTTAGTGCCCCTTAATAGATAGCCGCTAGGGCCAGGAAGTAAATTACCAGCAACACCACTCCGGCGGGAATAGCCGCCCTGGCCCATTCCCGGCTTTTTATGTCCAGCTTGGCGGCGCTAATGATGTTAGGGATATTCCCTGGTATAAGAATACCGCCGGAAATCAACAGACTTAAAGCGAAAGAAAGTATCTGTGCCCTGCCCATAGAAGGCACGATTCCTGCGGCGGCCAGCGTAGCATTGTCTAGCGCCGCCGAGCTAAGGCCCAGCCAGTAAAGCTGCCATCCTTTTAGCGCCGGTATTAATTTTCCGGCTATAGGACTTAGCCCTTGACCCAGGTATACCAGTGCGGCCACGAACATATAAACTTTCCCTGCCCTCATGAACAATACTTTTTTCGTGTCGGGAGGTGTGTCTGGAGTTGTGTCGCCCGTTGTAGCCCGGCCCAAAGGACGCCAGTATGCCGCTAACGCAGCCACGGCAATTATGGCGGGAGTAACCCATAGGAACAAGAGGTTGGCCAGCCAAAAGAACCCGGCGTTGTGCGGCGGCCCCTGCAATCTGGCCGTCACTATTGTGGATAATGGTTCACCCAACGGTGTTAGCGCGGCTCCAAGCCCTATAGCGTAGCAGGCATAAACGGCGGCACGGATGCGGGAAGGCCGATCAAGGCGCAGATGATGGATAATCTCGCACAGTATTAGCGCCGCTATTATCGCTGTAAGCAAACCGGACAAAAAGCCTAGAAGGACTATAAGCGCGAAGAGCGAATGCCTGATGCCAATGCGCCGTTCGAGCAGTTCTATCATTCCTTCGATATGAGTTCTTCCGGCTCGGAACAGGAACCCGGCTACCAGGACAGCGGTGGATATTTTCACCGGCTCAACCAGCGACTCCTTTACTATATGCCAGTTCCACGACCCTGAGACTGTCATTGCGGCACAGCCCATGATAACCAGAAAGATTTCCAGTTCTTCTTCCACCCGCTTAATAGAAAACGGCAACAACAGCACCAGCGCCATTATCAGCGCCAGACCTGCAATAACTGCATAGGACATATTTGCCCCTTCTCAAATAAGCTTGAGGTAGTATTTCAAAATCAGGATTATAGGTGCCAATATGGCGAGCGTAATAATCCATGCGCGAAAAAAAGGCCAGTAGCCATATGTTGTGGCCTGGCCTTTATTTGCATCAGGGGTGTTGTCAGTTTTGTTTGTCATGCCGCCTCCGTGTTATGGGCAATATGCCCAAATACCGGCAAGCGGACACGCAATCAGCGTATAAATAAAAATCCGCCATCCGGTTTAAACTACCGGAGATGGCGGCCCGACCATCCCTATCCTCCGGAGCGATGAAAACCCGCTCCGAACCCTTTAAACCATTTTAGCGCATATGAATAGCACTGTCCACAAAAATACTGGACACCTATCGTTTTGTACGCCTTGACCTGGTAGCTCTAATCCCGTTTACCCCTGATATGAACGAGCCAGTCAAGCCCGCTCCCACCTATTCCGTCTTCCCTGCCGGTCCATCCCTGGAAAGCCATGATCCCGAAAGCGAAGCGTTTCTCGACGGTGAATCAACCTGATATTCGCGGATTATCCGCCGAAGGCGGACAGGGCACGCATGATTATGATTCGTCGGGAGCTGCCTCGATCTAAGTTCGTGCGTAGTGAACGAGCTATCGTCCATTGCACAAGGGGTCAACGAGGATTCTCCGTGCCGCTGCCTCGCCTCCGGGACCATGACTCTCTCCTAATGCTGCCCGTCTATTAAACCGCTGTTGCCGACGGTATATGTTGTCCAATTGACCGCACAAAACCCGCCAATTCCCGCGCCACCGCCACTACCGCTACCTGATGCATTTTGTTCCGGCTGATCATTCTCGTGAATTTTCGGTGCAGACGTGCCTGCGCCTTCCTTGCGATTTGGACAACTTCCTTGGGGCAGTCTTCTCGATGTTCAGCAATCTTCTTACTCCACACACTCGGGACGCGATGTGGCCAGGCCGCTTCCACCAAAACACGCCGGATGTGCGCGTTGCCCGCTTTTGTGATACTGCCACGCCGCACTTTCTCTCCTGAACTGCATTCCGAGCTGGCCAAACCGGTAAAGGACATAAATTCTGATGCTTTACTGAAGCGCCGGAAATCCTGTGTCTCCACCATCAAGGTCAGCGCTGAAAGCGTATCAATACCTTTAAGCGCTCTTAAATAACTTACTGCCGTGCGATACATGGGCTGTTGGGCCAGATCATGTATCTGCTGCTCAAGCATGACAAGGCGGGCTTCCGTCTCCTCATGCGCCCTCATGTTGGCCTCGAAAGTCTGTTGCAACGGGACAAAATCAAACTTCTGCGTCTTCATCCATGCCCGATGATTTACGCCCCATGCTCTTGTTTCCCTATACACCCGACCCTGACGCAATAGAAACTTAGACAACCTGTGCCGGGCGCGCAGTCTTTCCTGGAGCACATCTTCACGAGCCCGAGGCAGATCACGCGCAGCTTCTTCTTCGCATGTCGGGACACGGATCTCGGTCAAATCCCCGGAACGGTAAAATCGTGCCAGGTTGGCCGCGTCACGCTTATCAGTTTTTACACGGTCGCCGGGACGCACTGGCGTCAATCCGGGAGCGATCACCGCGCATCGATATCCCGGTTTTCCAATTTGACGTTGCACTTCGTACCCGCAGGGTCCCGCTTCATAAACGAACTCCGCCGGACCTTGCCTCGTCACGCGGTTCACAAACTTCTCGATTGCCTTCGGGTGATTTTCAAGGCTCACCCTCTCGGTAACATCGTTACGCCCTTGTAGCAGAACTGCCGCCACAATGGTTTCTTTATGGACATCCAATCCCACGACTGTCGTATAACTATTCATAAGCCAGCGCCTCCGTGTTATATGCGGATAGGTTCCCTTCCAGGAATAACCCGCGTCATTACAACTTACTGGGGTGCTGGCTCGTTCATTTTATCTAAGTCTACGGGATTCGAATTATCAGGAGTCAGGAGGAGGCTGGAACGGCTGAAAGGAACCTTTCGCCCTCATAACCGATTATCCGGAACAGGTCCGGTGTGAGGGATAGAACCGGCAGGAGCCAAAAAAATTTCCTATTGAACCCGACCGGGCCCTTCCCCGGCTTTTACGGGAAGAACGACGAAGAAAGTCGCTCCTTCCCCTTCCCGGCTTTCCACGCTGATGGTCCCGTTATGCTGCTGGATGATCCCGTAAGAGATGGACAACCCCAGGCCCGTCCCCTGGCCGGCAGGTTTTGTGGTAAAAAAAGGATCAAAGATCTTGTCCAGGTTTTCCCGGGCAATGCCCCGGCCGTTATCCTGAAAGCTCAAAGCGATCTTATCGTCCTTCAGTGAAGCGCCTATCTTCAGCACGGAACCGGTCCTTCCTTCCATGGCCTGCCGGGCATTGGTAATGAGGTTAAGGAACACCTGCTCCAGTTGGGCGACATTGCCGGACACGCGCGGCAGCCCGGCCGGGAAACTAACCTCGACTTCAATGTTCTCCTTGCCCAAGTCGTACTTCGACAGCTGCAGGGCTTCGTCCACCACGGCCGCCAGGGCGACCTCTTCCGCTTTGTCTTTCCTCCGGCGGCTGAAGTGAAGAAGATTCTGCACGATCCTCCGGCAGCGCTGGGATTGCTGAAAAATATTTTCCACATCCTCACGCTGCTGAGAAGTGAGTTCGCGGCTGTTTAGCAGCAGTTCAGCGAACCCCATAATGCCCGTAAGGGGGTTATTGATCTCGTGCGCCACGCCGGCCGCCAGCTGGCCGATGGCCGCCAGTTTTTCCGATTCCACCAGCTGGGACTGCATCTGCCGGATCTCCCGGATCTTGTCGTCCAGTTCCCGGTAGAGCGTAGCGTTGTTGATGGCCTGGGTTATCTGGGAGCAGAAAATAGTGACGCAGCGGAAATCGGCCTGCGTGAACGGTTCTTTAGAAACGGTGCGGTTGGCGTTCAGGACTCCCAGCGTTTTACCTCCCATCACCAGCGGAAAAACTATGGCCGAGCGGATCTCGCGAAAGCTGTCGATATCGGAAAACCGCGGATCCTTTTGCAGCGGACCGTCTATGATCACCGCCCCCCCGTCCCGGGCCACCCGGCCCGCCACCCTTTCGCCTATGGCCAGACGGGACTCGTTCCGCCTGTCGCCGTCAAGCCCGGAAGACGCGGCGACAACAAGCCGGCCGCCCGGATCCGTCAGCATAATGGACACATCATCGGCTTTGAGAACCCGCACGGAGAGCTTCGCCATGACCGGAAGAAGCTCGGTCAACTTAATGGAGGAAAAGATGACCTTGCTCGCCTCGTAAACGCCGAGGAGCGTTTTTAATTCGTTCTTTTCGAGGGCCTTTTCTATTATGGCGAAAATTTCGTCCATGTCGAACGGCTTCTGAACGAAATCGTAGGCCCCCATTTTCATGGCGCTTACGGCCGTTTCCACCGCGCCGTACCCGGTTATCATGATGACCTCGGTTTCCGGGTTTATCTTTTTTATCTCGGCCAGCATCTCAATCCCATCCATCTTGGGCATCTTGATATCGCTGATTATGAGGTGGAAACGCTCGTTCCTGGCCTTTTGCAGGGCGTCTTCCCCGTTAACGGCCGTAACGACATCGTACTCGCGGACGGAGAGTTCGCGGGAGAGCATTTCCCGTATGCCGGGTTCGTCGTCCACGACAAGCACTCTCGCTTTTTCTTTCATGACATTATATCCCGCGTTCAGTTCTTCGGAGACCGCGCCGCCGCCGCCAGGCACGCCGGGCAGACCCCGTGGGAGGGGATGGTGCCGGAAATATCCTCCACATATTTCTCGACCTTGACCCATTCGCCCGTCTTATTGCGCACTTTCTTGCAGTAAGCGCAGATCGGATAGATTTTGCTCAGATCGTCGAGCAGGTAATCCCGGTCCTTGATCTCGTCCCTGTAGAAGATGCTGCGCAGGGATAACTCTATCACTTCCCTGGCCTGATTGAGCAGTTTGATATGCATTTCGTTGTGAGCGTTCTCCTTGTTGTCCAGAAAACATATCGTTCCGAACATTTCCCCGTCCGGACGAGCGATGGGGAGGCCCACATAGGAAACCATATTGAAGCCGGTTACCGCGGCATTGTCTTTCCACTCCGGATCCTTGCGGGCGTTGGGAATAAGCAGCATTTTCTCGCTTTTAAGAGTACGCTCGCAGTACCAGCCGGAGTCGGGAAAATGCGTTTTATAATCCGCCGGATAAGGATTGCCTTTGATCCGGCTTGAAAGAAGGATCTCTATTTCGGAACGATCACGGCGGGTGATCAGCCCCGCAGGCACGCCGAGAATCTCAGACACCACATCTATCAGGTTCTGCCAGCCTTGTATAACATCCTTGCCGAGCTTCTGCTTATCGAATCGATTCGCGGTAGCGGTTTTCACATTGCCCCCCTTTTCCACACTCCGTCCGGCGGTTCTTTACCGACCCAGGCATTCGCTCGTTGTCGGACAGACCGCCTTAGAAAAGCCCCGTTCTTGAGCCTCACATAAACGACCGCCGGCCGCCTCCCCCGGGTGAACGGGAGAGGGCGGCCGGCGGAACGGTCCTATTCCTTTACCTGGGTGGTCAGAAACACGGGCAGCGTCATCTGCGAGACCTGGTCCTGCAGTTCCTCTATCTGGTCGATATGGACATCCTCGTCGTTGAGGATCTGCTGGAGCACATCGCGCGTGGCGAAGTCCATTACCTCTCCGGCCAGGACCACGGCTTCGTTATAGGACTTTATGGCGCCGGCTTCGGCGGCGCGGTCCGCCGCCAGCTGTTTGGGCACATCGGCGCCTATGGTGATCTTGTTGAGGGCGCTCACCGTGGGCGTCCCCTCCAGGAAGAGAATGCGGCCTATGAGCTTTTCGGCGTGCTTCATCTCCACTATGGCCCGTTTCTCGAAATGTTTGTGCAGTTTCTCGTAGCCCCAGTTGGCGCACATTTCGGAGTGCACCATATACTGATTTATGGCGGTCAGTTCGTCCGCCAGAAGAGCGTTCAGCGTCTTGAGCAGTTTTTCATTACCTTTCATTATCCCTCCCTCTCGCTTTCAACCGCGGCGCGGTCCCAGGTATTTATAGCATTTTCGAAGGCGGTTTTTACATGGCGCGACTCAGGACGGCTTCTCGCCTTTTGAGAAATGGGCGTACAGCGCCGGCAGGACCAGCAGCGTCAACGCGGTGGAGGTCAGCAGGCCGCCTATCACCACCGCGGCCAGGGGGCGCTGCACCTCGGAACCGGGTCCGGAAGCGAAGAGCATCGGCGTGAGGCTGGCCACGGTTATGAGCGCGGTCATAAGCACCGGGCGCATCCGGCGCAGGCAGCCTTCGGAGACGGCCTCGTCCATGCGCAGACCTTTGGCGCGAAGCTGGTTTATATGCGTCACCAGCACCACGCCGTTCAGCACGGCCACCCCGAAAAGGGCGATAAAGCCCACCGCGGCAGGGACGGAGAGGTATTGCCCCGAGAAATACAGCGCCGCTATGCCCCCGGCCAGCGCCAACGGCAGGTTCAGCAGCACAAGCGCCGCCTGACGCAGGGAATTGAAGGTCATGGACAGCAGCAGGTAGATCAGCAGTATGGCCGCGGGAACTATCACCCCAAGTTTCTTCATGGCCCGCTGCTGGTTCTCGAACTGGCCGCCCCAGGTAAGGTAGTAGCCCTCAGGCAGCGGCACATTTGCGCGTATCCGCTTTTGCGCCTCGGAGACAAATCCCCCCAGATCGCGGCCGCTTACATTGGCCTCTACCAGTATCCTCCGCTTGCCCGATTCGCGGCCTATCTGCACGGGTCCCTCAACGCGCCTGATATCGGCCAGCATGGAAAGCGGAACGCGCGCCCCTATCGGAGAAGTTATAACTATCCTGCCCAGGGCGGCAAGGGAGCCGCGCTCGGTTTCCGGCAGGCGCACGGTAATATCGAATGCCCTGTCGCCTTCGTAGACCACGCCCGCCGGTTTGCCGCCCAGCGCCGTTTCTATCACATCGTTGATGTCTGAAATGTTCAGCGCGTAGCGGGAGATCATGCTCCGGTTCAGCTCGATATTGACATAGGACTGCCCCCCCTGTCTTTCCAGCGCTACATCGGTCGCGCCGCGCACCTCGCCGAGTTCACCGGCTATGGCGGCGGCTTTTTGGGTAAGGACATCCAGGTCGTCGCCATAAAGCCGGATGGCAAGCTGCGACCTGGCGCCCGCCACCAGTTCGTCTATCCGGCATTGTATCGGCTGGCTGAAACCTATGACGACGCCCGGGATAACGGCGAGCGCCTGGCGCATTTTCCCGAACAGTTCTTCGCGGCTTTCCGCCGTTTTCCACTCCCCGCGCGGCTTTAGCACGCCGAGGAACCCCGTTTTCTCCACGCCGCGCGCCTCGATGGCGCGCCCGGTCCAGCCGGTTTTGGACACGACCGTGACCAGTTCCGGGAATTCTTTGAGTTTGGCCTCTATCTTTTTCGCGGTTCCGGCCGAAGTCTCAAGCGAGGCTCCCGGCAATATGCCGGTGTCCATATCGAACGAACCCTCGTCCATTACCGGCACGAATTCAGTGCCAAGCAGCGGGACAAGGGTCAGGCTGCCCGCCAGGATCAGCGCTCCTGCCGAGAGCACGGCCCCCTTGTGCCCCATGCTCCAGGCCAGCGCCGGCGCGTACAGCCGGCCGGCCAGGGCAAGGAGCGGGCTGACCTTGTCCGGCGCCGGACGCAGCAGGGCTGCGCACATGGCGGGCACGACGCTGAGCGATAACACCAGCGATGAGAATAAGGCTATCATCACGGTGAGCGCCAGCGGGCCGAACATCTTGCCCTCGATACCTTCAAGCGCCAGTATCGGGATGAAGGTCAGCGCTATTATCAACTCGCCGAAGATGCTTGGCTTACGCACCTCGATTATGGCGTCCGCTACCGACTTTTCGCGGTGCGCGGGGTCGCGGTTGACGCTCAGGTGATGCAGGACATTTTCCACCTGTATGATGGTGGAATCTATTATCATACCGATGGAGATAGCCAGCCCGCCCAGCGACATAAGATTGCCGGTCATGCCGAAATGTTTCATCACCAGAAAAGTCAGCAGCGAGGCCAGCGGCAGCGCCATGATAGTGACAAAAGAACCCCTGAAACTGAGCAAAAACAGGTAAAGAACTATGATCACTATAATGGACCCTTCGGCCAGCGCCTTTACTATGGTCGCTATACTGCTGTTGATCACGGTGTCCCGCGTATAGAACGCGTTGAGGCGGGTTCCGGGCGGCAGCAGTCCTGAGGCGTTCATTTCCTTTACCTTCTCCTGGACACGCCCGACCACCTCGCGGCTGTTCTCGCCCTTCAACATCATTACGACGCCGCCCACCGCCTCCTTTTTGCCGTCAATGTAGGACGCGCCCTGGCGCACCGCGTGGCCCTCCTGCACACGGGCGATGTCCTTGACCAGCACCGGCGCGCCGCCGCGGTCGGCCACCACTATCTCGCCCAGCTCGGACTGATTCTTTATCAGGCCGAGACCGCGTATGAGCGACTGCTCCCCGGCCGATTCAAGAAGCCCTCCGCCGACATTGGAATTATTGCGGCCTATCGCGTCATAAAGCTCCTTAAGGCTCACGCCGTCCTGTGTCATGCGGTCTGGGAGGGCCACCCCCTGGTATTCCTTGATATACCCGCCGAACGAGTTGACATCCCCCACGCCGGCCACGCTCTTGAGTATCGGGGCCGCCACCCAGTCCTGCAATGTGCGCAGCTCCGCCAGTTGTTTTGGCGTCTCGGCATCCCGCCCGGTTTCAAGCGTGTACTGGTAGATCTCGCCCATCGCGGTGGCGGGCGGCCCCATGGCTATCTCAATACCTTCTCCCAGCTTCTCCCGGGCCCCGGTCAGCCGTTCGGCAACCTGCTGTCTTGCGAAGTAGAGATCGGTCCCGTCCTTAAAAACGACGGTAACGACCGAAATCCCGTACTTCGACGCGGAACGCAGCTGGGTAAGTCCGGGCAGGCCGCGCAGCGAGTTCTCCACCTGATAGGTGACCAGTTTCTCCACTTCAAGCGGGGATTTGCCCGGCGCGACGGAGACTATCTCCACCTGTACGCTGGTCACATCCGGGAAGGCGTCTATCGGCATGGTGCGCAGCGCCGCCGCCCCGACGCATGCGGCTATGAAGGCGGCGGAGAGAACCAGCCACTTATGCCGTATGGAAAAATGTATCGCTTTAATGAGCATGTTCGTCCTCTCCCATCCGACTTTTCATCATCTCGGATTTCAACAGGTAGGCGCCCTCGACCACGACCTTATCACCGGGTACGAGACCTTTTTTAACCTCGACCAGGCCGTCATGCTCCCTGCCGATCTCAACGGGCCTGGGCAGAAAGCCGTCTTCGCCCTTCTTAACGAAAACGAACGGCCCGGCCGGACCGCTTTGTACCGCATCGGAACGGACGGCCACGCCCTGAAAATACGCGCCGGTGCGCACGGCCGCGTCTATGAACATGCCGAATTTAAGCAAGCCGCCCGGATTAGCTATCGCCACTCTCGCTTTTACCGTGCGGCTGAGCGTGTCTATCTCGGGCGAGATGGAAACGATCGAGCCGCCGAACGCCGTACGCGGATAGGCGGCTGTGCGTATCTCCACCTTTTGACCGGGCTTGACCGATTCCAGGCTGCGCTCGGGGATATCCAGCACGCCCCAGAGCGGGTCCACATCGGTTATCGTCAGCAGGAAGCTCATCTCGCTTACCTGGTCCCCCTCGCCGGCGTGCACGGCTGTCACTATTCCCTTATGAGGCGCGACAGCGTTTGTCGTTCCTCCGGAGGGTAATTTGATCCGGGCCACGATGTCTCCGGGGCTCACCGCCTGCCCGAGCGCCGCCGAAAGAGTTTCCAGTTCGCCCGCCCCGGCGGCCGTTATATGATGAGGCTTCTGCGCGTCCTGCATGACCCGGCCCATAACCTGGAAGGTTTCAGGGACAGAGGCGTACTTCATGAGCTCCGTCCTTATCCCGCCTTCACGCTGGGCCTCGGGCGAGATCTCAACCAGCCCGGCGGCATGATCCTCTTCGCCGGCCTCGCTGTGCGCGTTCTCCGCCGGCGCAGACGGAACTTTTTCTCCGCAGCCGCCGGCAGCTATTATTGCCGCCGCCGCAAGAACATGGATTATATTTTTCATTTTGCCTCCCCGCCGTTTACCGCCGCGTCCAGCTGCGCGGCTTTTCCGTAATAGTCCTGTAATGCGTCAAGATAACTGATGTTCTCCTCAAGAAATATCCGGTTGGTTTCATAGAAAGCCGTGAGGCCCAGTTTGCCGGAAAGATAATCCTGTGAATCGCGGCGCCGGAGGTCATTAAGGAGAAATACGGTTTCGCGGGCCGACTCCAGCCGTTTCCGCGCCAGGCCAAGCTCCAGCCAGGAGGAATATACTTCGCTGCGTATGGCGAGTTCGAGACGGCTTGCCTCGTAACCGAGCGCGGCTTTTTCAGCGAGCGCCCGCTTGACC
>Ga0074195_1002831_pt1 | contig 17898 bp, 16 predicted proteins | sample EPASupsiteHSE623_FD_64525 | JGI IMG/M metagenome (GOLD analysis project Ga0074195, IMG submission 64525) | Bioremediated contaminated groundwater from EPA Superfund site, New Mexico - Sample HSE6-23 | ecosystem: Environmental > Aquatic > Deep subsurface > Groundwater > Contaminated ...
CGGTTGTTGGGACATTAGGCAATTTTTATTAAAAAACAAGAGAATCCCGATTATAAACGAGATTTTCTTAAAATCTATCTAATATTTTAGAAATTAGGAATTATAATTTAGAAATTCTATTTCTATTTCTTTTTAATATACTTCCAAAGTGCCACGATGCCGAGGCAGATTAGCACCAATAGGGCGAGGTAAAAAATCCAGCCGAATAGCATCATTGCGCCATTGCCGTAGCCACCATAAGCCATGCCATAACCCATAAAATCACCTCCCTTCTAAATAATTTTAACGTAAAGTGAAGGAGGCCTTGACGGTCACCATCACATCTTTTTCAATACTAGAAGTATCGTAAGTCCCATAATCCGAAATATCAATTGAATTCGGCGCCAATACTTGAACCAAACCGCTCGAAGCTGACTGCACTCCGCCAACTTTTCGACCGGTCCCGGCGGCGATTTGCTCAGCGCGTGCTTTGGCGTCTTTCACTGCGTCACTAAGCAGAGAAACACGCAAATCTGGAAGCTTTGAGTAATAATATTCCAAAGCACCAACTGACACTACGGCACCCTTCTCAGAGAGAGTCGGTATTTTTTTGGCAATTTCGGTCAGCATGTTTACATCAGCCGATTGCAAAGTAATAGTTTGATTCAATTGATATTGGATTTTGCCGCTATTGCTCGGGTCATAGTTTTGATACATCGAAACCGGTAATTCGATAATATCACTCGTGGCCACGCCTGAGCTTTGCAATAATTCTTTGACCAAACCAAGATCACGCGCAATATCACGATAACCGCTCGCTAAATTATCAACAAAAACTACCCGAGCCAGATTTATTGTTAATTTTGCCTGATCCGAAGTCACTCGCGTTTTGGTCGAACCGGTAACGGCCAACACGTCACCCTTGGTAACAGATTGCGCTTTATAATAAAAAGCACCAAAAGTTGCCGCGCCCAAGATCAAGGCAAGCGCCAAAACCAAGGCGGGCCATAATTTATTTTCTGTATTCATATTTTTGATAAAATAAAATTTATTTAAAATTATTAATTTTCTTTTGTTCATTATACTCATCAAATGACTGAACCAAGAAATAAAATTCATAATCAGATGGCTCTATGTCTATTTTTGAATTTTTCTCTGGCTTAACATCAACAAAAGAAATCACCTTGCCAGAAAATTGAATTTCCTCTCCTGACTTTATGGTAACAATATTATTCCAAACACCGTCCGCCAATTCGACTTTGAGACTTAATGCCCCGGCTTGAATACATTGCACGTCTACGGGGCAACGACTATCAGCGACCACCTCCAAAGGGACAATTTCCATGTTTTTTAAATCAATAACCTCATTGATACACCCCGAAGCTATAATATTGCCTTTTTCTGGACATGCTGGAAAAACGCAATTTTTTTCATTAGCTACAACTTTTGACCCATCCGGACAATACTTAAATGGAATTTTACATTTTCTTTTTATTAAACCTTTTTCATCCTCAAAAAACAAAGAACTATTTTGCAAATTTTCGGCTTCGGTTTTGCGAATAGTAAAATTGTTATCAATGGTTTTATTTTCTGGACATGTTGGCAAAATGCAAGTTTCATTATCAACCATAACTTTTGACCCATCCGGACAATATTTAAGCTTAACACCACAATCAGCTTCATCATAACTTAAATATTTTTTATACAAAAATATGCCTCCCCCCACATAACAAATTACCAAAACAGCAATTAGACTAATATTTAAATACTTAGGATTTGATGAAATCATCATATTAATAAATCTTGACGAAGCTCAAGAGCTTTGTTAAGATTTTTTTATTGTTCTTATCTATATTTTATCACCAACCTCTAAACGCCACAAGGAGAAACTATGGCCGAAGAAAAAAAATTCAAAAAAGAAAAACACTGAAACCAATAAATGGCAAAAAAGACAAACAAAAGACCAAAGTTTGGCTCAAAAGAGCTGGACGAAAAGACAAATAATTTACAACAAACAAAAAGGGAAGCTCCAAAAGCTTCCCGTATTTTTTATATAAATAGACAGACAAAATTACTGTCTTTTTTGTCGGGCTGGGCGGAATTGAAAGGGCAAGCCCGTCCCAATCATACTACAATGTTCTTTTGCTTTTTCAAATCAAAATATTTAAAATCCTATTCTAAATTCATCGTCGCTCATCGCGATTCAATCCTCGACCAACCAGAAAAAATAAAACAGGTGCAGCTTTGCACCCGTTTTATTTTTGTCGGGCTGGGCGGAATTGAACCGCCGTTACACGAACCCGAATCGTGTGTAATGCCGTTATACCACAGCCCGAGATTAGTTTAAAGTATAAAGTTAAAAGTATAAAGTAATTGTATGAAAACTTTTGACTTTTAACTTAGCACTTTCTACCAACTAGTGGGCCCGGAGAGACTCGAACTCTCATGGATTGCTCCGTACGCACCTGAAGCGTATGCGTCTACCAGTTTCGCCACGGACCCGTATTCGACAATTGACAATTGACTATTGACAATTGACTAATATATAACAGTCGAATGTTAATTATCGATTAGAGCGGGATACGGGAATCGGACCCGCTTCTTCAGCTTGGGAAGCTGACATAATACCATTATACTAATCCCGCGATTGAGTAAAAAGTATAAAGTAAAAAGCATAAAGCCCTTTAGCTCTTTTACTTTCTACTTTCTACTTTCTACTTTCTACTTTCTACTTTCTACTTTCTACTTTCTACTTTCTACTTTCTACTTTCTACTCCGTGGTGGACCCAGGGAGAATCGAACTCCCGTTTCCACAATGCGAATGTGATGTCGTACCACTAGACCATGGGCCCATAACCGACAGTTGACAATTAACTTTTAACAATTAACTACGGATATAAAGTCAACTGTCAAAAGTCAATTGTTAATTGTCATTCTCGTGGACAATACTGGACTCGAACCAGTGACCTTTCGAATGTGAATCGAACGCTCTAACCAACTGAGCTAGTTGTCCTTTAATGATTATTCAAACGGAGCTCTAACCCATGCCCCGTCGAATGACGGGGAACTGAGCTAATTGTCCATAAAAAAAGAATATTCCTAGGGCAGGAATACTCTCATTATAACCAAAGAATAAAAATTGTAAAGCGCAAATTTAAGCTAGCCAAAAGGTCCCGCCTAAGAAAAGTAAATATATTACCAAAAGTACTAAGCCTTCCCAGGCCTCCATCCGCTTCCCGCTATAATAAAAAAGAGAGAAGAAAAACACCATGCAGAGCAAAAAAATAGCAATCAAAACAAATTCTACATTATACAAAAATACAATCGGGGCGAGAGAAGATAAAATACCCAAAATTAAAACATTAGCTAAAGCAGAGCTTAGCAAATGACTCAGAGAAAGCTCTGAGGCTTTTTTGCGCCAAGAAGTGATAGCAATAGTAATCTCCGGTAAATTTGTGCCGATGGCAAAAACTACCGCCCCTAAAACCACATTGCCGATATGTAAGCCCTGCGAGAGTTCAACCGCCATGTCAACTATCCACTTTGCAGAAACTATTACTACGACCACACCGGCAATTGAAAGAAAAAAAGCTTGGATGATTTTATTACGATTGATTGCCACCGGTTGAGAAAAACTAAAATGACTATGGACATAATACAAATACATTATCAAAAGGAGATAGGCAAAAACTAAGACCAAGCCATCTATCCAGCCAAAGATACCATCAACGCCCAAAAATATCGGCAAAATAATATAGGCGATTTGTGGAAGCAGGGTCTTGAGCTCGCCATCGGTATCTACCGAACGATTAAACATCAAACTGAATCCGAGAACTAAACCGAAAATAACAATGACACCGCCCAATAAATTTCCAACCGACAAAGAGGCAGCGCCGTCCATAACTGCATTGATGCCAACTGACAATTCCGGCAAAGAAGTTACTAATCCTAAAACAATACCAAAAGCAAACAAGCGCACATGCAAAACGCCAGCAATATATTTGATGTTATGAACCGCGAAATCAGCCGCTATTCCCAGAACACCAAAAAGAAAAAGTAGCTTAATGATTTCCCAAGATAAATTCATAATTTTTCAATTTCTTTCAGGTCTTTGTCAGGCAAATAAAGAATCAAAACACCAATTACAATTCCGAGCAAAGCTGACCAAAAATGATTACCCCCGAAAAAGTGATAATCAAAAAAATCCAACAAGTTCCAAATTCCGCGCCAAATTAAAACCAACCCGATAGCGATTGAGATATTTCTGGAAAAATAAAAAAATGTTTTTTTGATTTTTTTCATAGATTTATACCTTAAGAATAACATATCTAAAGAATTAATCCAAAATAAAAACCTCCTGAATTTTTTTCCGCAAAGACTTGGCAACATCATTAGCCAATTTTAAAGAGGGATTATATTTGCCTTGTTCAAGAAAAACTATAGTTTCACGACGAACTCCAGCCCTCTGGGCCAAATCCTCTTGGGTCATGCCAATCTTATTTCTAATTTCCTTTATTCGATTATCCATATTTATTGACATTGAGTTTGTGGTGCGGGAAAATTTGGCTGACCATGAGGCTGCCAAGCGCCATTTACACAGCGCCAATCATCTTCTCCGGAAAATAATCGAGCAGAAAAGATAAAACTCGCTAAAAATAACAAGAGAACAAACAAGATATACCAAATTTTCTTGTCCGAAAATTTCATCTGTCCATAATAACGAAATATCAGAGAATAAATTAGCATCAAAAGACAGGTGGAGTAAGCCAGGGTCATAGCAATCGGTCCATAAGCCGGATTACGATCAGCGAAAGAATAAAAAATTATCATCGCAATTGTTGCCAACCAGCTGTATATTTGCACTGCCAACATCGCGGCTCGGCCGCCATTATTATAATCACGTTCATCAGCAATTACCTCATCCACTCGACGCCGCAATGCCAACAAAACCAAGTAAGCAGCAATTAAAACGATTAATGGCGCGATAAAATTTCGTAAGACCAATGCTTGACTAAAGACCATCGCAATTAAAATTGTAATTCCCAGCTTTATTTTTTTATACTGTTTTAACTTCATATAAATGTTATAAATACTTAACATTTTACATGTTATATTATTCTAACAATATTGTCAAGCCATAACAAAAACGCCCCATATTTTGTGGGGCGTTTTTAAAAATCCTAAAGATAACGTAGCCAAATATAAACCGTACTAATTAAAAGAGAGAAAACCATTACTAGCATTCCAACTTTCATAAAATCTGAAAATTTTATTCTATAACCCGACTTTTCCGCTAAGCCGGCAACTACTAGATTAGCGCTAGCGCCAACTAAAGTTCCATTTCCCCCTAAACAAGCCCCAAGCGCCAAAGACCACCAAATCGGATTAAGGTTCGTAAAAGCTTGTCCCATATCGTGGACTAAGGGGATCATGGTTGCTACAAAAGGAATATTGTCAATAAAAGCCGAAAAGAAAGCCCCTCCCCAGAGTATTACCATTGAAGTAATTGCTAAGCTACCGCCAGTCAGGCCAACGATTTTTTCTGCCGCCCAAGAAATAACTCCGACATGTTCTAAGCCACCAACCAAGGTAAATAAGCCGACAAAAAAGAAAATAGTTGTCCACTCCACTTCATGTAAAACTTTTTCCGGATTTTTATTATCCAAAAGTAACAAAAGACCAGCACCAAAAATCGCAATCGTCGCCCCTTCCATCCCCAAAGCTCCATGAAAGAAAAATCCTAATATTACCAATAAGATAACAAAAATTGACTTGAAGAGTAATTTTTTATCGCTAAGACTCTCATTCTCGTTAAGACGCAAAATGCTTTCCATGTCCTCGGGAGAGGCTACAATTTTTTTCTTATACAAAATTCTAATTATTGGAATGAACAATAACAAAATAATCAGAACAACCGGAGTTAAATTTATTATAAAATCCATAAATGATAACTTCGCCGCACTACCAATCAAAATATTTGGCGGATCTCCAATCAAAGTAGCCGTACCGCCAATATTACTAGCGAAGATTTCAACAAAAAGAAAAGGCAATGGATTAATCTTCAAATTGTCACAAACAACCAAAGTCATAGGAACAATTAGCAAAACTGTTGTAACATTATCTAATAGAGCGGAGAAAACGGCGGTTATCAAGGTAAACATCACCATAATTTTCCAAGGGTCGCCTTTTACTTTTTTTGCCGACCATATCGCCACATACTGAAATAAACCAGTGTTTTTAGTGATAATAACGATAATCATCATGCCAATTAGCAATCCTACCGTATTAAAATCTATTGCGTGAATAGCCTTTTCTTGATCATAAAAACCCAAAAATATTCCAAAAATGATCATAGTCGCAGCCCCAAAAATGGCAATTATCGTCCGATGGATTTTCTCAAAAACAATAATCGCATAACTCCCCAAAAAAATCAGTAGCGCAGCAGTAATGGCCGGACTCGTTATATGTTTTACTCCTTCTGGTAATAATTCGTTCATATTCTTAAAAAATTAATTATTTACAAAACTAAAAATCCATGAACAATTCCATGGATTTATTATAAAATTATAGCGAAGCGTTTTCCTCTTTTTTTCTAGAATTTTCTTTTGTCTCCTTGAATAATACATCGTACAAAGCAATTTTTACACAAGTACGGGTAATAACTCCAACTAGAACACCGCCGTTATCCACCACTGGCAAAGTTCGTCTTTCTCCCTTAGCCAAAAAAGCCGCTGCTTCAATCATTGTGTCTTTTTCACTTATAATATGGAAGTCCGTATACATAAAATCGGAAACTTTCTTGTCTCGATTTTTAGCCGCATATCGGTCAAACACCCCCTCAGTTTCAAACTGGGCAGCATTTAAATCGGTATTTAAATATTCAGGCATGATAGTCTGGATAAGAATTTGCGATGTAACTAGTCCGATTGGTTTATTTTCTTCTACAACAATTAGACTATTAACTTCTTGCTCAACCATAAGCTTAACTGCCTCAGCCAGTGTTTTGTCTTTAGTTATTGTATTGAGTTTTTTGTTCATGTAATCTTTGACCCACATATATATTTTTTTAATAATTACCTTATTATAATAACTTTTTAGGATTTAATCGTCAACCACTAATCAAAAACGCCCCACTTTACTGGGGCGTTTATATCATCATGTTAAACTCTTTCGTCCGGAGGAACTACAGTTGCAAAGATGATCGGGACGATAAACAAAGTAAGGAAAGAAGAAATCGTCAGACCGAAAATCACCGCGCTGCCGAGAGATTTCCAAGTATCGTTTGAGAGAGTAATTGGAATCAGGCCCATAATCGTACAAATTGAGGTGATAAAGATCGCTTCCAAACGAGACTTGCCGGCATCAACTATCGCCTCGGTAAATTCTATCTTGTGCTTCAAATTCAAATTAATCTTATCAATCAAAATAATCGCATTCTTAACCACGATACCAAATAGTGCCAAAACCCCGATCAAACCAGGAAAACTTAAAGTAATCCGCGAAATCGCTAAACCGATAAATACACCAATGAGCGCCAAAGGAATCGTAATCAAAACGATAAATGACTTTTTGAAAGAATTAAATTGAATCACCAAAGTGGAAACAATCAACAAGAAAGCAATCACCATGGCGCGTAAAATCGACATTACCGATTCAGTGTTCTGTTCGTTTTCTCCACCATAAACAATATCATAACCGGCTGGCAATTCATATTTACCTTTGATAGAATCCTGGAATTTCTTCAAAACTTCCGTTGAACGAGTTTGACCGTCAACGTCCGCTGATAAAGTAATATTTCTTTTTTGATTTTTTCTTGTTAAGGCATTTACCGACGGTGTTAGCTCAATCTGCGCGACATCTTTCAAGAAAACCGGTTGTCGTTTATTATTAATAACCTGCAAATTTTCCACGGCCTCCAAATTCGGTAAACGGTTTTGATCATAAGTCGCATTGACCTCAATTTCCTTACCGTCACGAATTACTGTCGCGACCTTAGTGCCGGAAATAGCCATCCGCAAAGTACTACCAACCGAAGCCGCATTCAAGTTGTAAAATTCCATACGAACCGGATCCAACTTGAAGGTATATTCCGCTGGCGCTTCTTTCAAAGAAATATCAGAGTTTACCACTCCCGGAATCGCGTCAAGATAAACTTTTAAATCGTGAGCAATCTGATCGAGCTTCTGTAAATCTTCACCATTGATACGAGCTTCAAAGGCCGATCCTGAGGGCGGACCGGAAGCCGGATTAGCAATCGTAATATCCGCGCCTTTGATATCAGCGAGGTCTTTTCTAATTACCGAGGCTAATTCGTAAGACTTTATGTCACGTTCCTCTTTGTCTGATAAATTTACCGTAATCTGTGCTAAATGCGATGACTGGGAAGATCCACTCGAAAGAATCGAACCACTTTGACCGCCTACCACCGTCGCATAACTAACGATCTCTGGATATTTCAATAATCTTTGTTCTACTTGAGAAACAACGCCGTTGACAACATTTACATTGGTTCCGATTGGAGCTTCAATACTAATATTAACCGAGTCTTCATCTGAAATCGGGAAGAATTCCGTCGCCACAATCCCAGTCGCCAAAAGACCGGCAGAAAAGATAAATACGCCGAAAACTACGGCCAAAACGGCTAAACGTGACTTTTTGGTGGCTAACATTTTCCGAAGATTTCTCTCATACCAAGGAGTAATCTTTTCCAAACTGACAAAACCATTCATCAGTTTACCCGTAATTGTTTCATGTTCATTTTGTGCTTTAGCTTTTAATTTAATCTTAATCAATTCATCATTATCAAGCTCATCTTCCATTAATTTTTTATTTTGAGTAAATATTGCTTGCCAATTATTTTTTCGATACAAATCAAATAACAAATAAACCAAAGCCACAATAATAACACCTAAGGTAATACTCAAATAAGTACGGAAAGAAATCGCCAAAACTGCCAAAGCTGACAGCGCTAACAAAGCACCAAAAAATAATTTTCGTGTTGGTTTAGCTCTTTCGAGCGCCGCAGCCATTGAAGGGTTAAAAAGTAAAGCGACCGCCAAAGAAGTCATCAAAATCGCCGAAACAGTAATTGGAATTGATTTAATAAACTCACCGATAATTCCAGTCGATAATAGCAAAGGCAAAAAAGCCCAAACAGTCGCCAAAGTGGTAGTAAGTAGCACGGTTTTATAATCACGCAAGACCAAAAGAACAGCTTCCTCTGGAGTAAATTTACCAGTTTTCATGTACTGCTTAGTGGCGGTCACGAGCACAATTGCATCGTCAACGAGTAACCCCAAAGACAAGAGCAAGGAAAATATCGACAAGAAGTTCAAACTGATACCAGTGAAAAGCATCATGCCAAAAGTGATAAACAAAACTAAAGGCACCGCCAAACCGGCCACCAGGGCTTCTTTTATGCCGACTATCAATAACAAAACGCCGAAGACTAAAATAATGGTCAATACGAAATCATGTTCCAACTGATTAAAGTTGTTTTCGATTTCTTTAGACATATCAACAATGGTTGTCGCTGTTGCATCCGGATGATTTTTTAAAGTTTCGCTGAGAATTTCCTGACCAGTTTCAACTGTTTCTGGGATTGAACGCCCAACCTTTTTGATAACACTCAAGGTTACAGCGTTTTGCGGTAATTGCCCGTCAGAAGATAGACGAGAATAGGTAGTTTTTTTAATGGCTTTTTCTTGGACTGTCGCCAAATCTCGCAAGTAAACCACTGAACCGCTCTCAGTATGCATCACTGGAATATTACCTAAAGTAGCAGCATCGAAAAAACGGGAATCAGTGCGAATTGAATAATTGAATTCACTGCCTTCAAAAACACCAGCCGGAAAAGCCAAATTTGTAGCGGCCACTAATTGATTAGCCGAATCAGCTGACAAGGAGTATTGGACTAATTTATCCGGGTCGTAAGCGATTTGGAATTCTCGTTCATCACCACCAGAAACACGCACTTCACGAACTCCGGGAATTTTTTCCAAATTTTCCTTTACTTCATCGGCAATCTCTCGCAACACAAAACCGTCATTAGGCCCGGTTATGGTAAAAGTCCAAATAGGTGAATCATCAAGGGAGATTTCAATCACGGCCGGATCATTAGAATCTTCGGGTAATTCGCTTTTGATTGAATTTACTTGATCGCGCAAACGACGAATCGCATCATCAACGTCTTGGTCAGAATCAAATTCAACTGTAATCGCTGAAACCGAATTAGAAGAATTCGAAGTAATATTTTTAATACCCTTAACCCCGGAAATCTTTGTTTCAATTTTCTTTGTAACCAATTCCTCCATATCCGCCGGAGAAACCCCCGGATAAACCGTAGAAATAACCGCCATCGGAATTTTTACTTCCGGGTTTGACTCTCTCGGCAAAGATAAGAATGAATAAATACCAAAAATGGAAACCAACATGATTAACAAAAATACCACTTTGATATTTTTTACAAAAAAGTAAAATAAACCTTTTTTTAATTTTGGATCAAATTTTAAACTCTCGATATATAAGTGATCAGTATTGTCAGCAGGCGAAACAATTTCGCTCGGCTTTTTTAATTCTTCATTCATATAGTTCTATACTTATTGAGCATTTTTTAAAATAACTTGATCACCTTCTTTGACCAAGCGATTGCCGCTGGTAATAATCAAAGCCTCTGGACTTAATTCGGCTTGAGAATTGAGTTCAACATTTTCACCATCAACACTCAAAATATTAACCAATTGTTTTTTTACTGTGCCATTTTCATACAAATAAATATAATTTTCGTTTTGACCAATATTGACAGCAGTAATCGGTAAAAATACCGAGCCTGGCTTTTCTGCGCTCTTCATCATATCAATCGAAACTGAAATCACAATTCCCGGATTTAGAGAATTATCAACGTTTTCATCATCAAAAGCCGCTTCAACCAAAAAGCGTTTAGTCGTGACATCCGCTGCCGGAGAAACACTAATAATTGAGGCCTTGAAGGTGTTACCGTTGTTATCAGAAACCGAAACAGGCATACCGACTAACAAAGAATTAACATATGCTTGATCTACATAAGTTTGAATTTTTAGCTTGGCGGTTTGACTCATCACCGCGACGACTTGCCCCGGCGAAACAGTATCACCGGCTGATACCATCTTCTGGGTAATTTTACCAGCAATTGGAGCTTTAATCGTCAAATTATCAACTTGGATCCGAGCGAGGCTGGCTTGACCGGACAAGGAATCAATCTGGCTCTGCGCGCCATTTAACTGCGCCTGATGTCCAGCTAACAAATTATTCAGATTTTGTTGAGCAGCGGCTTCTTGCTGCTTGGCAATTTGATAAGCTTTTTCTAGATCACTCAGACCGGAATCAATATTCAGACCGGTATTTTGTAAAGATTGTTTAATACCGTTGAGTTGAGAAACATTAGCACTGGCTTTAGTTTGATAGCCAGACACTGTGCCTTGATAAGCAGATAAGGAAGATTGACTGAGATTCAAGTCGGTTACAGAATTTTGCAATAAGTTTTGGGTACTATTTGCGCATTTTTGGACTTTGTCAGCCAAAATTTGTGCCGCTTTCAGTTTATCATCGAGATTGCTAAAAGTCTGCGCGCGATAATTTTTGATTTCATCGTTAGCTAACTTATAAGCATTTTTGGCGCTATTTAAAGATTGAGTATTTAGTACGCCCAAATTATTTGAATAAGAAATATAAACCACATTGTTTTCATTGAAACCGGTAATACTATTTACCCCATCAAGGATACTAGCACTATCTTCGACAATACGATCAATGGTAATATCAGCATTACTCTTCACATCATTATCAGATTGGTCAAAAATTTTTCCCCGATTTTCCAGCGCTGACTTTGCTTGCTCAGTCGCCAATTTAGCGGTTTGCAAAGCTATCTGCGCTGATTTCAATGATTCATTAAAAGTCTTGGAAATATCCTGCTTGGAAATTATTGCATTATTGATCGCCGTAAGAACGTTAACATAATTTGCTTTAGCCGGATTTTCATCAACACTATCAATCTTGGCTAAAACCTGATCAGTGCCAACACTATCACCAACTTTAAAATTCAAGTTTGAAATCAAACCCGAGCCTTTAGAGATTATTTTTACTTCCTGATCAGACACAACGACACCGGGATACTTGATATTCTGTTTCAAAATTGCGCTATCGGCTACCGATACGACGCCGACTTCTTTTACTTGAGCTTGCCCTTCGGCTTCGGTATTATTTTTCTTCCCGATAAGGTTAAACAATACCGCCGGAATTACAAAAATGATAACCACGGCCACGACAATTTTTTTCCAATTTTTCTTTATTAATGATAGATACTTTTCCATAATTTTCTGTATTATTGATAATTTAATTATTCTTTTTATTTCGGATTTCGTTTAAACGATCCGTTACTTTTTTTTGAATTTTTTCTAACTGTTTTAATTCTTCATCGGTTAACGCCTGAAAAATTTCCAGGGAATCTTTGGCGCGTTGTTTTAAAACTTCAGTAAAGACATCCTTGCCCTTTGAAGTTATCTCCAACTGCAACTTACGACGATCGACTGAATCTTCTAAACGAGTTAAAAGCCCCTGAGTAACCAAATCGTTGGTTAGTTGATTGGAAGCGCTTGGGGTAATGTAAGCTCTTTCTGCCAGACTCTTTAAGCTCTGCTTGCCTTCGTGAAAAAGGATAAGCATTAGCCGCATTTGCGCCGTTGTCGGCCGCCCGAGCTGGCCTTTCTCCGCCTTTTTGCTATGGATGACCTTGATAAGTTCTTCCATGTTTTGGCATAATTTTTCGATTAATTCTCCTCTATTCATATATTTAATATGATTTAATTAGCATCTTAATAGTTTAGCAACTTAATTAATATTTGTCAAGAGCTTCCTTTATAAAAAAAACAGCCGTCCTAACAACGGCTGTTTTAGTATTTTTAGCTCTAGACTTCTTCTGCAGCCAAAAATTGGCTCTTGTATAGATCGGCATAAAAACCATTGCGAGTCATCAATTCTTCATGTTTTCCTTGTTCAATTAGTTTTCCTTCATTCATGACTAAGATCACATCGGCGTTGCGTATAGTGGAAAGACGATGGGCGATAATAAAGCTAGTCCGATCGGCCATTAGCTTATCCATCGCTTCCTGTATCAATACTTCGGTACGAGTATCGACGGAACTCGTTGCTTCATCGAGAATCAAAATGGTCGGATCGATCAACATCGCCCGCGCGATTGTCATAAGTTGCTTTTCGCCTTGAGAAATATTGTTGGCCTCTTCATTCAAAACCATCTCATAGCCTCCCGGCAAAGTCCGAATAAATTGGTCCGCATGCGCGGCTTTGGCCGCAGCCACTACCTCGGCCTTGCTCGCTCCGGTTTTTCCATAGGCAATGTTTTCTTGGATACTTCCTTTAAACAACCAAGTATCTTGCAAGACCATACCAAATAACCTGCGTAGCTTGGCGCGCTTCATATCGCGAATATCAACTCCATCAATTTTTATCGCGCCGCAATCAACATCATAAAATCGCATCAACAAATTTACCAAAGTAGTTTTTCCCGCCCCCGTCGGACCGACAATCGCTATCCGCTGGCCCGGCATCACTTCCAAATTAAAATCACGAATCACCGGTTTCTTTGCGCTATACCCAAAAACCACCTTTTCAAATTCAACTTTTCCGTAAATATTTTCAAGTGACTTAGTTCCCTCAGACTCCGGCTTCTCTTCTTTTTCTTCCAAAAATTCAAAAACCCGTTCCGCGGCCGCCGCCGTACTTTGCAAAACATTAGCGATATTGGCAACCTGAATAACTGGTTGATTAAACTGCCGCACATACAAAATAAAAGCCTGAATATCACCAATTCTTACCCGCCCCTGAAGTGCCAAATAGCCACCTAAAACTGAAACACCAACGAAGCTCAGATTGCCCATCAAGTTAACTAGCGGCCAAGCCATAAATGACAAGAACTGCGATTTCCAAGCACTTTCATACATCTTATCATTGATCTCACTAAATTTTTGCAAAGAAACTTCTTGTCCGTTAAAAGCTTTCATTACCAAATGTCCCGAATACATTTCTTCAATATGTCCGTTTAAATTTCCCAAATAAGTTTGCTGCGCCTTAAAATGTTTTTGTGACTTTTTCATAAAAAAACCGATAGTCAAAAAACTAAAAGGCACCAAAACTAAAACGGCTAGAGTCATTAACCAATTGATCCAAAGCATAATCGCGAGATAACCGATAATCGATATAAGCGAATTCATCACCTGCGTTAAACTCTGACTCAAACCTTGGCTGACCATATCAACATCATTGGTTATTCGACTCAATACGTCCCCGTGTGACTTTTTATCAAAATATTTCAATGGTAAACGATTTATCTTTTGAGAAATTTCCTTACGAAAATTATAAGTACTCTTTTGCGAGATACCCGCCATCAGCCACGCCTGGCCATAATCAAATAACAAGCTTGCTATGTACAAGAGGAGTAACCAAAAGCCAGCTTGATATAACTTGGAGAAGTTTATACTTGGTCGCACAGCCTCAACAACTGTTCCCTGATCATAACTCTTCATCGCCGAGAGATCAGAAACAATTTGATTAGTCATGTTGCCCAATATTTTCGGACCTAGGATCGCAAACATGGCGCTACCCATGACCAATAAAATTATCAAAATCAAAGAGTAACGATAAGCGTGCAAATATTTAAATAATTTTCCAATCGTCTTTTTGAAATCTTTCGGCTTTTCCAAAGTCATAGTCATGGGGCCTCGACGCGGACCGGGCAAAGCTACCGGTTTGTCATTTTTTTCGTATTTACTCATATTTTTTATTTCATTAAATCACCCAATTCTTCCATCGACAATTGCGATAACGCAATTTCTTTATAGACAGGACAAGTATTTAATAATTCTTGATGACGACCCACCCCAACAATCTTCCCTTCTTCCAAAACTACGATTTGATCGGCATTGAGTATCGTCGAAATTCGTTGCGCAACAATTATCACGGTGGCTTCTTTGGTTTCGTTTTTTAAAGCTTGGCGCAAAGCCGCATCGGTTTTGAAATCAAGCGCCGAAAAACTATCATCAAAAATAAATATCTCTGGATTTTTGATTAAAGCGCGAGCGATTGCCAAGCGCTGTTTCTGCCCACCAGAAACATTTTTCCCGCCTTGCGAAATTTCTAATTCATATTTCTCTTTTGTTTTTTCGATAAAATCTTTTGCTTGGGCGATCTCGGCCGCTTTTTCTAAGTCTTCATCACTGGCTTCGGGCTGTCCATACAAAATATTTGAAGCGATAGTACCGGTAAACAAAACTCCCTTTTGCGGGACATAACCAATCTTTTTGTTCAAGTCACTTAAAACCCAGTCTTTGACATTAACCCCATCAACCAAAACTTGACCATAACAAACATCGTAAAAACGTGGAATCAAATTTATCAAAGTTGATTTACCACAACCAGTACTGCCAACAATTGCAGTCACTTGCCCGGGCCTTGCTTGAAAACTGATACCTTCCAAAACCGGATATTCCGCCCCCGGATAAGCAAAGGTCACATCCTTGAATTCAACTAAACCAGCTCCCCGAGTAACACTCGGAACCGGTTGATGCGGATCTTTGATGCTGACTTCTTTATCGAGAACCTCTCTAATCCGATTTCCCGAAACCGCCGCGCGGGGAAAGATGATAAATATCATCGATATCATCATAAAAGAAAAAAGGACTTGAAAAGTAAATTGCATGAAAGCAATCATGTTACCGACTAATAATTCACCGGAACCAATCAAACGCGCTCCGATCAGAACTATCGCTAAAGTTGTTACGTTAAAAATTACCGTCATTAAAGGCTGCATCAAGCCCATCAAGCGATTGAGGTAAACATTCAACTTGGTTAGATCTTGATTGGCCTGATCGAATTTGCCTTCTTCCAGTTTTTCGGAATTAAAAGCCCGAATTACGCGCAAACCAGTTAAATTTTCCCGGGCGACCAGGTTTATTCGATCCACCAATTCTTGGACAATTTTAAATTTGGGAACAGTTAAAGAAAATAACACGATAATCAAAACGAACATTACCGAAACCGCCAAGCCCATCAACCATGACATAGAAGGCGCTGTCCGAAAAGCTAGAATCAAAGCTCCCACCCCAGACAAAGGTGCAATAAGCATCATTCGAAGCATCATAAAAACGAGCGATTGAACTTGCTGAATATCATTGGTCGAACGTGTGATCAGAGAAGCCGTCGAAAAATCATCAAATTCGGCCAAAGAAAAACTTTCCACCTTAGCAAAAACTTTTTTTCGCATCTCCATCGCAAATCCCGTTGATATCCGCGCCGCCAAATATCCGCCCCAAACTGTAAAAACAGCGCCGACTATAGCGATTAACAACATTATCAAGCCATTTTGACCAATGGCGGCTTGGTTAGCGTTCAAAATTCCATCATCGATGATTTTCGCCATATAGCGAGGGATTTCCAAGTTGGACATCACTTGCCCGATAGTCAACAAAACCGCCAAGACAATCGACCAAGTATAAGGTTTAAGATATTTCAATATTTTTAACATAATTTTTTCTTAGAGCTTGTCTAATAAGTTGCTTTTTAAGCGAGAGTTCCAAATTTCGAGCAGAATATTTTATAAATTTTCGAGCTTTAGCCTTTGCTAAGGTAAGGAAATTTAGAAAATATTATGCCGAAATTTGGAAGTCGTAGTAAAAATGAACTTATTAGACAAGCTCTTATGCATATTATTATATCTAATAAAAAAACTTTTTACTAATATAAAATCTTAAAAAAAATTGCAATTTAGGGGTCAATCGTTAAAAGTCAATTGTCAATTGTCACTTACTTGCTTTTTCCGGCCAATTTGCTAAGATACCAATACTCTAAGATAGCGCAAGCTATTCTTTTTTGTTTTTACCTAATATTAAAGAAATGAAAAAAAGATGCGCCAAAAGTAAGCCGGTAATCTTCCAAAAGAAAAAATCTTCGGATGATTCCATCGATATCGACCCGTTAAGTAGCGGCTTAGATTTTTATTTATCAAAAGGCATCCTAAAATCGGATGTTTTCTGCTTGCCAGCCTTAATTCTCTCAATCTTTCTAGTCTCTCTAATATCTCTCTCTTTCTACAATCCCAACCTTGAACATCCAGACAAAAACCGGGAAGTCTTTGCTTTTGATTCCACTTTAGTAAAAGGAGCTCAGGCAGAAGAAAGTACCCCAGCCGAATTAGCAAAAATATATAAAACTAACAAACTTCATGACAAAATCTCTCAAATAACCCAAAATACCCCGATGGCTTCTATGACGCCAGCCATTGCTAAACAGAATCAAACCGTTGCCGCTTTTTTAGTAGGGATAGCGTTGAAAGAAAGTAAGTTTGGGACTTATTCACCCAAAAAGGACGGGCGAGATTGTTACAATTACTGGGGTTACCGCGGTCAAGAAAATCCGACCTTAAGCGGTTATTCTTGTTTTGAAACGCCGGAACAAGCGGTGGAAATCGTCGGTGGACGTCTTGAAAAATTGGTAAAACAAGGCCGAAAAACGCCAGCGCAAATGATAATCTGGAAATGCGGTTACTCCTGCGCCGGACATAGTGAAGACAGTGTCAAAAGTTGGATAAACGATGTCAGTATAAATTTCTATAAAATTAATCAAGATTTGGAAATCGCCAAAAATTAATCCTCATATAAAAAAATCCGGCTACCAGCCGGATTTTTTAAATAACTGTCTATTTATTCATCCCCGCTTGGCAAGTACCTTTATAATAATCATCCGCTAAACATTTCGATCCATCTTGAAAATTACACATTGCCCCCGCCTCAGCGAAAGTTTTACCACCACACCAAGCACAATAGCGCTGCGCTTCGGTATCAAAACCGGTAGTCTTAACCCCGCCGACCGGGC
>Ga0074195_1002834_pt1 | contig 17871 bp, 22 predicted proteins | sample EPASupsiteHSE623_FD_64525 | JGI IMG/M metagenome (GOLD analysis project Ga0074195, IMG submission 64525) | Bioremediated contaminated groundwater from EPA Superfund site, New Mexico - Sample HSE6-23 | ecosystem: Environmental > Aquatic > Deep subsurface > Groundwater > Contaminated ...
ATGCTAACTATAATGTAAACAATGCCCTTTCACAAGATGGAGTTAAACTTGAGTGTCTCTGTTGCTCAGCTCCTTAAATAATTTAATTTTTATTTTTTCTATTTCTTTTTTTATTTTTTAAATCTTAGTAAGAACTATGAAAATTACAAGAAAAATATAAAAAAGTTTATTTATCTTTTAAAAGTTTAGAAGTAATTATTAATAAAATTACTCCAAAGAAAGTTATAAATAAGGCAGTATAAACATCTGTTAAAACAACACCTGCTGCTGTTGAGAATTTTTCTATTAATAATCTTGAACTATCCCAGATAGTATTTCTCCAGGCAAAGGCAATAACAAAGCCTACTGCAGCAATTAATGCGAATCTTACTTGACTCTTGAATTCTTTTCTTAAAGATCTTCTAACTTTAAATTTTCTTGACATTTTTATTGAATTTATGTTTTATTCTGTTAAAAGTCCAGTACATCTCCAGTTTATTTCAACTTCTTTAGTTACTAATTCAAAAACAATTGCGGGATTACATCCTGGCTTGATTTTTCCTGCTTCTTCTATCTCAAACCAAATTGTTTTAGAATTTTCATTATATTCATAATTTCCTGTAAGAGTAGAATTTAATGCTAAGGCTTCTAATTTCGCAGAATCTCTAATTTTTTTTAAATCATAACCTCCGCAATTTTTTTCTAAAGGAATTGAATCAGAAGGATTACCGTGTTTAATCCAAACTCCGTCTCTGCACATCCAGTCATCTTCAGAACTAAATAACTTAAGTAAGAATAATATTCCTGCTATAACTAGTAATATAATCATTAAATAAACTAACCCTCTTCTTTCCATGTATATACTCTATGAAAAAAGAATTTAAAAACCTTGAGATATTTAGATAAGTATGCCTAGAGAAAGTGAAACTCAAATAATGAGAGCAAATCAAGAAACTAATGCTAAACTATCTAGATTAGGTAGAATGATCTTCAGGCCTGGTTCTTTTGTTGATGATTTAGAAGAAGTAGAAAATAGTTGTGATTATGAGTATGAAAAACCAAGATTAAGAGATTGGGCAGGAGTATATTGTTTAGAAGCGTTAGACTGGGAGTTTATGGTTGTGGGGCGTATAAGTGTTGGGAAATGTTGAATTTGGGTAGATAGGGGGATTATTTCTTAAATTGCATTTTCTTGTCTTCTGTAACATTAAATCCTTTTTCTTTTAATAAATTAAACATTTCTTGCTTATATCTGAAATCGTGTAACATTTTGTGATGATTTGGACATAGTCCAACAAGATTTGATTCTGAATTGTTTGCTTTATTTTCATCTAAATGATGTAAGTCTACAATTTTGTTAAAACCGCAGATAATACAAATTTGAGTAATTTTTTTGTATAACTCTAGATTTATATTATGTCTTGATTTATAATTCCAAGCTTTATTTCTTTCTGAGTTAAAAACAAACTGATAGCACCCTGCACAAAGTCCTTTTGCATGATTGGGTAATTCTCTTCCACATCTCTTGCAAACGATATTTTTTTGTTTCCAACAAAATTTTCTATAACAATTAAAACATAATCCTTTTGCTTGATGCTCTTTTTCTTCTCCACATTTTGCACATTTTATTATACTCATTATTAATAACATCTGTTTTAATTTAAAAAATAGTGCCAACATTATAAAATAACAACATTCGTACATACAAAAATCGAACTTCCGTTAATACAGGTTGTACGAAGCTTTTACACATAAAAGTGGTTTTGTGGATAAATGGGTGAAAAATGTTGGTTTTTATTGATTTTTTGGATACTAAGTGTGGATTGTTGGATAATCTGGATCTCCACTTTGAATTCTGTAAAGGGGATAATCCGGGTCTCCCGAGCTAAATGGAGTATCTGTGCATTTAGGTTGGCTTTGTGCAACATCCATTAATTTTTGAAGATAATCTTCTTGTCTTTTTAGTTTTGCTAATCTTTCTGTTAAATCTTTTAAGATTATCTGTCTTGAATGCTCAAGTCTTTCTGGTTCTAGTGAATGGTAATCATTATTGCAAAATGGGCAGTAAAATACATCATCATGATCCCATATTCTAGTACTTGGCTTAGTTGTTGAAATTAGATGAGTATTATCTATGGGACATCTTGAGTCAGTGATAGTATCTTCTGGTTTTAATGAATATTCTCTGGGTTTTCCTTCCCAATCAGTGTACTGAAATGTTCTGAGTTTTGCCATTTTAAGAATTAATATTACTGTATTGCGCCTGCACTACAGCCCATATATCCTGAAGAAAATGATGGTTTAGTTGATTTTTCAGATTTACCTTGTGTTTCTTGTTTTAATGGGTTATTTTTTTGGTTTAATATCCTTACTAATTGAGATGTTTTAGTTTTCAAGTCATTTAATTGAAATTCTAGCTTCTGAACATATTCTCTTGCTTGTTCTTTTATTTCTTGGTCTGAACTTCCTTCTTGATAATGAAATTTACATGTTGGACAAAAATAAGTTCTGCAATAGGCATCATCTACGCCTATATCTGTGGGATGAAGCATTTCAGTTAAATCAATAGGACATATTGGATTTTTAACCATATTGTTCTGAGTTTTCTCAAGTTTTTAAGTATTGTTATGTTTATTTAGGCTGATTTATATTAAAAAATTAATGGAATTTTTAATAGATATTTGCTTTTTGGGAAGTTTTGTTCATTTAGGTTAGCTAAGTGAAATTGATAAAATTAGGAGCAAATAAAAAAGAGATAGAATTAGGAAATAAAAATAAGATATAAAAAAGATAAAATAAAAATTAAAAGAGTTATCTTTTTTTGTGACTATAGTTTCTCATTAGTTTAGCAATACCCATTACTAGAACCAAAACTGCAATTGTCCAACTAAACCATGCACCATTAAATGTTGCAGGTATAAGCAATTGTAGTACTAATAAGGCACCGATAACTGTAAATATCCAAGCTGTTAATTTTGCCATTATTCAACCTCCTTTAGTTTAATAAGAAAATAGTTTTTATAAAGATTATGGTTGGAATTTTTATTAAATTTATTGTTTGGAGGATGTTGTTCATTTAGGTAAGCTAAGTATATGTTGGTATTAACAGGTTATGTTGTTTAAACAGGGTGTTTAAGGTGTTTGTCGTCGGTGATTAAGAAATAATAATTAATATTAAACGGGTGTTTAAACACCGTTGATTGGGTGTTTAAGGTGTTTATTAATGTTTTAAACAGGTGTTTAAGGCTGTTTTTTTAGACAAACAGCTGTTTAAAATAGGGTTTTTTCTTGATGTGTTGGATAAGAGAATTGGGGAGAAAAACAGAGAATTCACGACGAAAAAACAAAAGGTTTTTAAACTATATTTTGCAACATATATTATGTTTTGGTTATTTGGTGGAAAAAGAGAAGTTGAAAAGGTAAAAGAAGAAACAAAGAGTGGTTTTGATTCTGTTAAAAAAGATATTAAAGTAGTTAGCGATTGGATTAAACACCTAGATTCTGAAAAGAATATACAAAAAAAAGAGATAGAAGAGATAAAGGATATTTTATCGACGATTAAAGAAGATTTAGATGGAGTTAAAAATGTTGTTTCTATGATGAATGAAATAAAAACTAAACAGGTGTTTAAAACACCTAGACAGATTTTAGATAAACAGACAGCTGTTTATGCTGTTCAAACAGGTGTTCAAACAGGTGTTCAAACACCGAATTTAGATAACTTTTCAGTAACTGAAAGAGCAATAATTTGGATTCTATTAAATAGTGATATGAAACTAAGTTATGAAGATCTTGCGGCTATGCTTGGAAAAGAAAAATCAACAATAAGAGGGCAATTAAACACAATAAAACAAAAAGGAGATATAATCAGTGAGAGTATTGAAAGAAATGGTAAGAAAATGGTGTTTATTTGTGAAGAAATAAGGGAAAAACTGCTCAAAAAGGCAAAAGTGAGAGTTACAAATACTAAAAAATCATAGAAAAGTAATAAAAAATGGCAAAAAAATCAATAAAAGTGAGAGTATATAGGGCAAATAGAGAAAAATGCAGTAATGTCTGCTTAAACACATAAAAAATATGACTCAAAGTGAGAGTATCTAAGGAAAACTCTGTAAGTATAAAAACTATTGAAATAAGACAGCAAAAAATCAAAAAAAATAGGGCAAAAGTGAGAATAACTCGATAAAACTTAAAAATAGGGCAAAATAAAAATTAGGAAAAAAAGTTTTGTCGTCGTTAAAAATAGAAAGTTAGTTTAAAATTCGACATAAATGGAGTTATTCTGTTAGCCGAAGAACTAGCTAAAAATTAGATTAAACTATAAATCTCTTAACTGCATTATAAATGAAAGATTAGCTATTTTCTTAAGATTTGGGGAAATCTTTAGTTGAATTGTTTTATTGTTTATTTTATATTTCTCGACGGGGATTCCTTTTTTTGTAAGCTTGCCTACATACTCTCTAATAGAGCTTTCACTTAAATTTAGCTTATCTGAAAGAAGTTTATAATCAGAATATCCTTTTTCTTCATCGATTTGATACATTGCTGAGAAAACAGCCATTTCCTGGTCAGTTAATCTCTTAAACTGCAATCTAATCTCTTTTTTTACTGAATCTAGAGAGCTAAGTAATTCAATTGCATTTGAGATAGAATTACTTGGGTTTTGAGTGTTTTTTGTGTTATTTTGTGTCTGTTGGTTTGTCTGTTGGTTTGTCTGTTGGTTTGTCTGTTTGTCTGTTGGAACCCCTCCATTTCCAGTGGAAAAGACTATATTTTCCTCCTTTAAAGGCTTAATAAGGATGTTATCTGTTGGTTTTATGTGTTGGTTTGTTGGGTTTATGTGTTGGTTTGTTGGTATGATTATCTCTTCTTTATTTAACCTAGAATCTTGCAAAAACTCCCTTTTTTCTGAATCTTCCTTTAATTTAGAATAAGAATTGGTTAGATTAGCAATATAATGATTCATTAAATTAAGCACTTCATTAAATTCGTTTAATCTTTTTCTATGATCTCCAAGATGATTTGTTATTAAACTTAATTCATATTTTATCAAATCCATATCTTGCCTTACTTTAAAAAATGCCTCTTTAATATTTTCATCCATAGAAATGGATAATCTGCTTGAATATAAAGATTATTGTAATAATTAGTTATTAATTCTTAATTGTTAGTTGGTTTGGTGTGTTTTGTAAGCAGTATAAGCTAGATCTGAGAGGGTCCATCTTATTCTCCTTAAATAATCCACTCCCTCTGAATTTTTTGTTATTTCTTTTATTAGTTTCTTTAATTTTAATTCAGTAAGTAACTTTTTTGTGAATTCTTCATCTCTTGCTATTTCAGTAGCAATATGAGAGGTAAACATTGGTTTTGGTGAAACAGCGAATAGTGTTGATAGAATCTGTTCGAAAATTTTCTCTTTTTTCTTTTCTGATATTCTCATTATATAAATATTTTAACTGTATTTAAATAGGTTTTGAACACAGAAATACTTATAAATGAAAAATTTATTCAGTTAATATGAAAGTTATTGGATTTAGATTTAATAAAATCTCTGGTGAAAAAAAAGGAGAAAATATAGAAGGATTAAAGGTAAATACAAATATTGATGTTTTTGACATTAAAGAGATGAAATCTTCTGGATTTTTTGGAGGAAAGGAACAAATTTTGGATATTTCTTTTAAATATGAAATAGAATACTCTCCAGAATATGCTAAACTTAATTTAGAGGGAAATATACTTATTTCTGCTGAGTCTAAAATAGCTAAAGATATTATTCAGCAGTGGAAGGATAAAAAGCTTCCAACAGAGTTTAGAATAGAGCTGTTTAATTTAATCATCAAAAGAGCTAGTGTAAAATCATTAATACTAGAAGAAGACTTGAATATTCCTTATCACATGCCTTTTCCTAAGTTAAGTGTAAAAGATGGAAAATCTGATTCTGAAGAGAAATAATTGATAATTTAAGATAATAAGGTAAGTTTAGTATGATTCTTAGGCATTGTTGTTTTTGGGGGTAACAAATTTGTTATCACCTCTTTTTCTAAGAAGATTAGTAATACGAAAATAACCCTTCGGGTTTCTTGTTAAATTAATTTGAGTTGCATATACTAATTAAGATAAACTTCATCGTAGTTCTTAGGAGATAATAATTGCTTTGTAGAAGAATAGTAAGTGGTAAGGAATTTGTGCTTAGTTGATTATATCTAATGTTAAGATAAGTAAACTTTGTAATAAATACCCTATTCATCAAAGTTTTTATGAGTTAATAACTGATTTTTAGAATATTAAGAGAATAATTATATTAAATCTTCTTCAGAAACAATAACAAAATCACCTATAGCAATTATAGCACTATAAGGGATTAATAAATCATTATTAGCTGTTCTTTCTAGATTAAGGTTTTTAGTATAAGGAGTTGAATCTTTAACAATAAGATTGATTAATTCGCCTGAATTTATCTCGAATGTTGCATCTTTAGCAAATCCAAGTCTTTTTCCTTCTTTTGTTACAATCATTTTTCCTAATATTGTACTAAAGGGGTTTTTATCTGACATATAAAAATTAAAAGAAGATTATTTATAAAGTTATCTGTGGAAAATTATAGGTATTCCTAGATATAGGTTTGTAATGCATACCCTCTCACTCCTTGATTTCGTATAGAAATGTTTATAAATAAATTTATTAAAAATATTAATTATTATTATATTATATTTTTTTATATAGTATAGTATATAGTATATTATCTTTTTAGTTAAATTTTACTTTTTTTAAATTAATTAGAGTAAATAGTGTATTTTATGTTTGATTAGATAAAATTTATATTTTATTTTAATTAAGTAAATTATAAGACAAATAATTATAAACAATAAGAATAATAACTTTTTGTTATTAATTAATAATAAATCATTATAGTTATAAATTATTATTAATTAATAACAAAATGATTAAACAATAACTTCTAGATTAAAAAATAAAGTAAAAAATCATTACTCCACCTGAAATTAAGGTGTTCTCTTTTGTTAGTAGTTAGAAGTATTTATATAATAATATAAATTTTCATCGTTGAAGTTTGTATTTATAGAATAAATCTCCAGGGGAAACCATGGTGTCAGGTATTTGATTGCCTTCTGGAATACAAATGTTTAAATAAAACTAATCAAATAAAATTTCAAAAGAGGAAAAATGCCAACAGAACTTAACGAAATCTTTGACTCTGTAACTAAGAATCCTATTTTTAATGATAAAACTATTTTGCAATCTAGTTATCATCCTGAAGATATTCCTCATAGAGATGAACAAATAAAACAAATAGCTTCTATTCTAGCTCCTGTGTTAAGGGGAGAAAAAACAAGTAATTTGTTTTTGTATGGAAAAACAGGAACAGGCAAAACATTATCTGTTCAGTATGTTAGAGATGAGTTATTAAAAAGAGTAGATAAAAATGCTGATTTCAAATTAAAAATTAAATACTTAAATTGTAAACTAAAAAAGGTTTCAGATACAGAATATAGAATTTTAGCAGAGTTAATTAAAAAATTAGGAGGAGAAGTTCCTGCAACAGGGTTACCTACACAGTCTATTTATTCTAAGTTTATAGAAATAATTGACTCAGACAAACAATTAATTGTTCTTATTTTAGATGAAATTGACCAAACAGTAAAAAAAATCTCTAGTGATTTTTTGTATAATCTTACAAGATTAAACTCTGAATTGTCTAAATCTCAGATATGTATTGTTGGAATAAGCAATAATTTGACCTTTTTAGATGAATTAGATCCTAGAGTAAGAAGTTCTTTATCTGAAGAAGAGATTGTTTTTCCTCCATATGATGCAATCCAGTTACAGGATATACTAAAAAAAAGAGCAGATAGCGCCTTTAAAAAAGGAGTAATAGAAGATGGAGTTATATCTAAATGCGCTGCTTTTGCTGCAAGAGAGCATGGAGATGCGAGAAGAGCTTTAGACTTACTAAGAGTAGCAGGAGAGCTAGCAGAAAGAGGTAGATCAGATAAGATTTTAGTAAAACATCTAGATCAGGCAAATGATAAAATTGAAAGAGACAAGATTTTAGATATAATCCAGACAGAACCAAAGCAATTTCAATTTGTTTTACATTCAATTATTCAATTATCTGAGAAAAATAATAAATTCTTAGGAAATCCCCAGAAAACATTAGAACATAATAAATCAGAAGAACCGATTTTTACTGGAGATGTTTATAATTTGTATCAGAATATCTGTATTAAAAATAAATGTGATGTTTTAACTCAAAGAAGAGTTTCAGATATTATCCAGGAGTTTGATATGTTAGGAATAATTAATGTTCGAGTAATCTCTAAAGGAAGAGGAGGAAGAACAAGAGAGATTAAATTAGCAATTACAAAAGAAATTATTGAAAAAGTTAAAGAAATACTAAAAGACTCAATTGATTATTATTAATAGGGCTAAAATGAATCCAAATGAATTGCTTAAATTTTGCTTAGAAAGGGGGCTACTTTTAGATAAAGAGCTTCTTGGAATGTTTAGCGAAGCTTTGGATATTGAATCTGCTAAATTAGTTTTAGAAAAAATAAAATCTTATACTAATAAAAGAGTTATAACAAAAAGTGTATTTAATGAAAATTTTGAAAAAGTTAATAAAATTTTCTTAGATTTACCTTCTTCTAATCAAATTAGTCTAGAAAATCTTAAAATTAAATTAGGATTAAGCATTGAAATTTCAAGACAGGTTTTAACAGAACCAAATATTCAAAAAATTGAGATTGTTTCTTTAGATAAAGAGCACTGTTCTGAAGATGTAAAAATTACTTCTAATTTTCCTGCATTAAGTAAGAAATTAGAGGTAAAAGACTTTGTAGAATACTTTAGAAGTAGATTTTCAGAAATGAGAACAATTCTTCAAGAGCATGCTGATTTAGACAATTTAGTTTCTATAGGAAAGATTTCTGGGACTCGTCAGTCAGTTTCTGTAATTGGCATTGTTTCTGATAAAAGTATAACTAAGAATAAAAATATAATTTTAGAAATAGAAGATTTAACTGGAAAATTAAAAGTTTTAATTAATAAAGATAAGGATGAAATTTATAAAAAAGCAGAAGAAATACCTCTTGATTCTGTTTTAGCATTTAAGGGCTCTGGAAGTAAAGATATTTTATTTGTTAATGAAATAATTTTTCCAGAATCAAGAATTCCAGAAAGAAGGCATTCTAATTGTGATGAATCTGCTCTTTTTATTGGTGACTTGCATGTTGGGAGTAAGTTATTTATGGAGAGTAATTTTTTAAAATTTATTGATTATATCAATGGAAAGGTTCCAGAAGCATTAGCAGAGTCTGAGAAGATTAGATATTTATTTATTTTAGGAGATTTAGTTGCAGGAGTAGGAATTTATCCTGGACAGGATTTAGAATTAAATATTCCTAATGTTGAAGAGCAATATGCTAAGGCAGCAGAGCTTTTAGGTAAAATAAGAAATAATATTAAGATTATAATTTTTCCTGGAAATCATGATGCATTAAGAATTATGGAGCCCCAGCCTGTTTTAGATGAAAAATATGCCTGGCCATTATATAATCTTAAAAATGTTATCTTAGTTGGAAATCCTTGTAATGTTAATATTGGGGGTAAAAATTCTTTTTCTGGTTTTGATGTATTGGGTTATCATGGTTATTCTTATCATTATTATTCTGGAAATATTTCAAGATTAATAATTGAAAAAGCAACTCATAGACCAGAATTAATTATGCAATATCTTTTAAATTTTAGGCATCTTGCACCTACTCATGCATCTACACTTTATTTTCCAGGGCAAACTGACTCTTTAATTATAAAGAAAGTTCCAGATATTTTTGTTTCTGCTCATACTCATAAAAGTGCAGTTACTTATCATAATAATATACTCGTGATTTCTGCTTCTACTTGGGAGTCTTTAACTGCTTTTCAAGAAAAAATGGGAAATCAACCTGATTTTTGCAAGGTTCCTATGTTTAACTTAAAAACACGTGCAATAAAAATCCTTGACTTTGAGTAGTAATAAGGGTTTTTATTCTAAGGAGAATTTTGAAAAACATGAAAATTGGAATAGATATAGATGAAGTTGTAACAGAATATTTAAAGAGTTTTTTAGAATTTGCAAAAGTAAAGCTTGGAAGAACAGCAAAATTAGAAGATTTTAAAGATTATATATTTACTGAACCTCTTGGGTTAAGTTTAGATGAAGCATGTAAATTAGTCAAAGAGCACACTTCTCTATCTAATACTCTAGTTAATTTAGGTTTAGTAAATGGGGCTAAAGAAGCAATTTCTTTATTAGCTAAAAATAATGATATCTTTTTTATAACTTCCAGGCATCCTAATGATAAGATTCAGACAATTGAGTTTTTTGAGTTACATTTTCCTGGAAACAAATTTGAGATTCATTTTTCTAGTGAAGCTTGGAAGGATACAGGAAATAAAACTAAGCTAGATATTTGCAAAGAATTAGAAATAGAGGTTTTATTAGAAGACAATAAAAAATATGCTCTTAATTGTGCTTCTAATGGAGTAAAAGTTATTTTATTTGATAAACCCTGGAATAATAATTTGAAAGAGGATAAAAATATTTTTAGAGTTCAGACTTGGGGAGATGCTTTGAAAAAAATAAAGGAGATAAAACATGCAATCAGAAAAAACTAAAAAATATTTTGAAAATTTGCAATTTGAAATTAAAAAAGTATATGACTTAGCTGAAAGTGCTAAAAAAACTGGTTTAGATCCTGTTAATTTTGTTGAGATTCCTCTTGCTTTAACAATGGCTGCGAAAGTTGTGGGTTTAATTTCTACAATTTACCCTCAGATGATGGATTCTGGAATTGATAAAAGAATTTTAGATTTGGAAAAAGATTATGGAAAATTAGATACTACTGTTGTTTTTAAGATTGCAGAAGAAGTTGCAAAACAAAAATTTTGTAAATTTTCTTCTTTATTAGAAGCAATGGATGCTGGAATTAGAGTTGGTTTTGCTTATGCAACTTTAGGAGTTGTTAGCTCTCCTATTGAGGGATTTACTGGACTTAAGACTAAAAAAACTAGAGAGGGTAAGGATTATATTGAAGCGAGTTTTTCTGGACCAATTAGAAGTGCTGGAACTACTGCTTCTTGTATTGTTTTAATGTTAATTGATTATTTAAGAGAACTTTTTGGTTATGCTAAATATGATCCTACAGAAGAAGAAATTAAAAGAGTGTGGGCAGAGATATCTGATTTTCATGAAAGAATTACTAATTTACAATACTGTCCAACTGAAGAAGAGGCGCTTTTTTTAGCTAGAAATCTTCCTATTCAAATTGCAGGGGATGCGTCTGAAAAATTAGAAGTTTCAAATTATAAAAATTTAGAAAGAGTTGAAACTAATTTTTTAAGAAGTGGTTTTTGTTTAGTTTTAGCAGAAGGATTAGCACAAAAAGCAGCTAAAGGTTTTAGGTTATTAGGAAATGCTAAAAAAAATGGAGTTGTTTCTACTGGTTTTGATTGGATTGGAAAGTATGTTGAGTTACATGAAGCAAGAAATAAAGGAAAAAAAGGAGCAGCTGGACCACCTGTTTATATTAAAGACTTAGTTGCAGGTAGACCTGTTTATGGACATCCTTCAAGATCAGGAGCTTTTAGATTTAGATATGGAAGAGGAAGAAATTCTGGTTTTTCTGCTGCTAGTTTACATCCTGCTACAATGGGAATTACAGATGATTTTATTGCAAATGGAACACAATTGAAAATAGAAAAGCCAACAAAGGGGTGTGCAATTACTCCGTGTGATAAAATTGATGGGCCAATTGTAAAACTTTATAGTGGAAGTGTTAAAAGGATTTATACTTTAGAAGAAGCTAGAAAATTATACAAAGATGTAGAAGAGATAATTTATTTAGGAGATATTTTATTTCCTTTTTCTGATTTAGCAAATAGAAATTATGATTTAATTAAACCAGGATATGTTGAAGAGTGGTGGGAATTAGATTTAGTAAAGAGTGGATGTTTAGAAAAAGTTGATGGTTTTAATGTTAATTTAGAAAAAGCAGTTGAATTAAGTAAAACTTTTAATATTCCTTTAAATCCTCAATTTATTTTTTATTGGACTCAAATTTCTAGCGAAGAATTTTCAATTTTAATTGATTGGTTAAAACATTCAGTAATTCGTTCTGGAAAAATTATTTTTCCATTTAATTCTAGTGAAGAAGAAAAGTTCAAAAAAGGAAAAAGAGCTTTAGAGTTATTAGGAGTAGAACATGAAGTAACTACTGAAAATGTTGTTTTAAACAAAAAATTAAGTGAGGTATTCTTTGTTAATCTTGGTTTAGATTTAGATTGTTTAAAAAAAGAAGAATTTTTATTAAAAGAGATTATTTTTTCTGAGAAATTTTTTATTGAAATAGATATCTTAGCTAAATTAAAAGAATTATCTGGATTGGTTATTAAGGATAAAGCAGGAGATTTTATTGGAACAAGAATGGGAAGACCTGAAAAAGGAAAACTCAGAAAACTTACTGGAAGTCCAAATGTTTTATTTCCTGTTGGAAATGAAGGTGGAAGATTAAGAAGTATTCAGGCTGCTTGTGAAGCAGGAAAAGTAAAAGGAGATTTTCCTTTGTATTATTGTAAAACTTGTGATAAAGAGACTATTTATTCTAAATGTGAAAATTGTGAAAAAGAAACACAGAAAAAGTTTTATTTTCATGAAACAAAAGAAAAGTTTTTTGAAAAAGAAAAAGAGGGTTATGAAAAACCAGGAGTATCACATTGTTATCAAAATCTAGATATTAATTATTATTTGGAGAAAGCAAGAGAAAAAATAGGACTTTCTAAATCAGAAATGCCTCCTTTAATTAAAGGAGTAAGAGGAGTTAGCTCTGAGAATAAAACAATGGAACATTTATCCAAAGGAATTTTAAGAGCTAAATTTAATTTGCAAGTAAATAAAGATGGAACAATTAGATTTGATGCAACTGAATTGCCTTTGATTAGTTTTAAACCAAGAGAGATAAGAGTTAGAATAGATAAATTAAAAGAGTTAGGTTATGATAAAGATATTTATGGAAATGATTTAATTAATGAAGAACAAATTTTAGAATTAATGCCTCATGATGTTTTATTGCCTTCTGCAAAAGAATCTCCTGATGAAAGAGCAGATGATGTTTTTTTTAATATATCTAAATTTGTTGATGAAGAATTAGAAAAGTTTTATGGAATTGGAAAATTTCATAATTTAAAAACAAAAGAAGATTTAATTGGGCAGATTGGTGTTTGCATGGCTCCGCATAATTGTGCAGGAGTTGTTTGTAGATTTATTGGTTTTTCAAATACTCAAGGATTATTAGCTAGTCCATATATGCATGCTGCAATTAGAAGAGATTGCGACGGAGATGAAGCAGCAATTATGCTTTTGTCTGATGTTTTATTAAATTTTTCAAGAAAATTCCTTCCTTCACATAGGGGAGGAACTCAGGATGCTCCTTTAGTTTTAAATGCTCAAATTGATGCAGGAGAGGTTGATGATCAGATACTTGATTTTGAAGCTGTTCCAGAAGGACACTATCCTTTAGAATTATATGAAAAATCAGAGAAAAGATTGCATTCATCTGAAGTTAAAGAAGTTAAAATTGTAAAGTATTTAATGAAAGAAAAATTAGACCCTTTTATTAATTTGGGATTTACTCATGATACTTCTGATATTAATGGTGGAGTTGTTGTTAGTTCTTATAAATTATTAGGAACAATGCAAGAAAAAGTTAATCATCAGATGGCTTTAGTTGAAAAAATTAGAGCTGCTGATACTTCTGATACTGCTAGATTAATGATTGAGAGACATTTTATTAGAGATATTAGAGGTAATCTGAGAAAGTTTTCTATGCAAGGATTTAGATGTGTTGCTTGTAATGAAATTTTTAGAAGGCCACCTTTAGCAGGAGTTTGTTCTGCTTGCGGAGGTAAAATAATTTTTACAATTCATGAAGGAGGAATTAAAAAATATCTTGAACCTGCAATGAATTTAATTACTAAATATAATTTATCTCCTTATATTCAGCAAAGTCTTGAATTAACTAAGAGATATATTGATTCTGTGTTTGGGAAAGAGTTGGAAAAACAGGAAGCTTTGAAGAAATGGTTTTGAAGAGATTATAAAAGTAAATATCGCATTCGACTTTGTCAGAATGCTTTGAAGAATATCTCTAGTAAGGTGTAAAAGATTTCAATATAAATTATCAGTTATTGCATTAAAGATAAACTTCATCGGAGTTCTTAGGAGATACTAACTGCCTTTTTTAAGAAAATAATTATCCCCTCTTTTTCCTATAGGGAAACATGAGTTAATTTCCTATTAACTCTTTTTTAAGTTAAGATAATTAATGTGAGTTGCAAATTAAATTTAATCAAAGTATATTTTTAGTTACATATTAATTTTTAAATAGAGTTTGATTTTTTAGATTATGACTAAAAAAAGAGTATTACAAAATTTGAATAGTTCTGGTTTAAGAGAGAATACCAAAGATTATGCTGGAGGAGTTGAAGTAAAGGTAAAATGTGTTGGAAGAGGTTATGCTCAAAGAAAAAATCCAAGTGTTATAGAAGATAATTTTTTTCAGTATGTTCCAAGAGAAGCTAGATTTTTTAGAGTTGTTGCTATGGCAGATAAAAATAGAATTTATATTTTAGATTATTTTGCTCCTGAAAGAGGAAAATCAAAATAAATACAACACAATTGTTGGAATTAATAAACATCCCATCATGTGAGTTCTACGAACATCTAAGGAAATACAGAATATTCCTGTAAATGTTGAGATAATTAAAACTAGTAATCCTGAAAAACCTGAAAAAATAAAGGTAATTATTATTAAGATAAACAGAACAATTAAAGAGGAAAGAGAGTAGTTTATTTTTTCCATTAATTTTGTAAATTTTTTTGATATTGCAAGAGTAAGATAAAAAGAGATAATTCCTGATATTAAACAGGTAATTATTATTAAGAAGAGAGTTTTATCATTTAAAGTTCCAAGTAATTGTTGAATTGCAACTGCTGAACCTGTTCTTGTTTTTGAAATTGCATATAAGGAAATAAAAGAAAATCCCATTACTAAAACATTTGTTGCACCTAAAAGAATTAAAAAACTTTTATTGTCTGTTTTTGAAATCTGACTTCCTAATACTGCTGCTTGTCCTGAACCTAAACCAGGAAGAAATCCGCAGAGCAGAGAAGAGATTAGTGCTCCGAATAAGGGTTTTGAGATTTCTTTATTAGATATTTTTTCTGTTTCTAAGATTTGTTGAGGAATTTTGGTTTTTTCTTTTATACTTTTTATTAACATAGAAGTTCCGAATAAACCAGTTAATAATGGAAGAAGAGGTTCTTTTATATTTAAATTTAAAACACATAAACCAAGAATTCCTGTTAAAAAGATTACTAAAAATGCAGAAAATTTATTTTTTTCAGTTAAAATCATTATTAAAATAACTGAAATTAAAATCCAGGGAATTATTGTTTGTATTATAGGATAGATTTTAGAGATAAAAAGAATAGAAGGTATTGAAACTAAAATTAAAATAAAAACTGCTGCTAGTCCTCCAATTGAAGTTAGATAAATTGCTTCAAATCCTTTTCCTTGTTTCAGCATCTGGTGTCCTGGAAGAATTGAAAGTTCTGTATCTGAATTTGGACAACCTAAAAATATAGAAGGAATAAAATCTACAAATGTATGAGTTATAGACATTGCAGCTATAAAAATTACTAGATAGATTGAAGAGATAAAAGATAGAATTCCACTAGATAAACTTAGTAAAATTGCTCCAACTAGATTAATATGAATTCCTGGAGCTAAGCCTGTAAAACTTCCAAAAATAATTCCTAAACATAAAGCTAGGATGAGTTGGATGAGCATGAATTAGTTTAGAAAAGAAGAGTTTTATTTTTTGTTGTGAGGGGGAATTTAAGGAATGGGGGTAATAAATAAAAAATTAGTGTAAGTGAATAATAATTGTTAATTACATAAATCTTTTTCTAAAAGAATAATGTAAATCAAGAGTTTTAGGACCAATTAAATTAGAAACATCTGCTTCTTCTCTTAATTCGGTAGGTGAGTTTTTCTCAAGAATTGCACCCGCAAGAACTAATTCTTCCCCAGAAATATTTTCTAAACCCTGTTGAGAGGGATCATAGTTTTGTTTTCTCATCTAATTTTTCAGGATAAGCTAACTTCCTTATCTTTTCTAATTTTGCTTTTGATTTATGAATAGGAATTAAAATTTTAGAAATTTCTTTTGCAACTGCATTTTTTAAATCTAAAGGATGTAATTTTTTAGCGACAAAGTCTTTTTCTAATTCTTCATAATTAGAATAAACTAAATTTCCTCCAAACTTTTGTGGGCGTTCAATTAAGAACTTTTCATTTTTATCTCCTTTAATTACTAATAAAATAAATTTACAAAAAGCCATTACTCCGTTTTCTGGATTTCCCTCTTCACATTCTGCTCCTTTTAGTTTTTCAAGAACAGTTTTTTCATCATCCATTAAATCAATTTTAGACTTTTCATTACTTGCACTCATTTTTTTTCCAATTAAACCTGGAATTAAAGGAAACATTAACTCTATTCTTTCTTTATATCCTAACTTGGGAAGATTCTCTCTTGCTAAAACCATTATTTTTCTCTGATCTGTTCCTCCAAATTGTAAATCAACTCCAAGATATTGCTCATCCATTGCTTGCATTAAAGGATAAATTAAACCAGAAAGTCTTGGATTATCTCCAAGCTTAACAACTTCTGACGCAGCTTTATGTGCATCGTGAACAGAAACATAACTAGATAATTGAAGAACATCAAACATATACTCTGGTTTTAATTGAAATTCAGAACCTTTAACAAATTCTAGTTCATTTGTATCTACTCCCATTGCCTGAATCATTAAAGGAATAATTGTTTCATAATAATCATATTTATGTTCTAATAAAGTCCAAGGAGTATTATCTAAAGCACCATGCAAATCAGCTAATAAAATTTTAACTTGAAATCCTGCTTTTAATAAATCAGCAACTTTTAATCCCCACATAAAATACCCTACATGAGGTTTTCCAGTAATAGCAGTTCCAAGATAAGCAACAGGTTTTTTCTTTCCATCTAATAATTTTCTTAAATCTTCTACTCCGATTATCTCTTGAGTATTTCTTTGTATAATTGTAAGTTTTTCTTCAACTGAAAGCTCTTTTACCATGCTTCTTTTAGAATAATATGGGTTTTAAAGTTTGCTGTGACTTAAAATAAATTTTGAATGTACTTGATAAGATAAATTTCATAGGAGTTCTTAGGAGATAACAATTAAATATCTTTCCTCATCATACTCTGTAATATCCAATAAATAGCTAAAAGAACTAGAGCAACTCCCAAAGCAATTACCACAATGCTTGTTTTGCTATCCCAAGTTATAGATAATTTTGGTATTCCTGTTGCTGCAGCAGAAATAAAAACTAAGTTAGATAAAATTATTCCAAATATCAAAAAAGGATTTTTCATCTTCCAAAAAACCACCAATAAGCTCCGCCTGCAATTAAAAGAAGAACAACTAACCAAATCCACCATTTAAAATTTTTTGTAGAAGACTCATTTGCATAAGCAGGATGCTCTTGCATATGTTCTAACTCTGCACGAGATGGTTCAAGTTCAACTTGAGATTCTTCTTGAATTGTTTCTGAAACAGTTTTTGCCATTTAAATTACCTCTTTTTATTAAATTCTTTAATAAAATCAACTTTATAAAAATTTAGTTTTTCTGTATCTACTTAGTCGTCTGAAGTAGATTGCTCATAAAACCAATATAATCTGGACTTTGAAGTTTTGCTGTCTGCAAAACAGATAATAACTTACCAGTTATTTC
>Ga0074195_1002835_pt1 | contig 17869 bp, 22 predicted proteins | sample EPASupsiteHSE623_FD_64525 | JGI IMG/M metagenome (GOLD analysis project Ga0074195, IMG submission 64525) | Bioremediated contaminated groundwater from EPA Superfund site, New Mexico - Sample HSE6-23 | ecosystem: Environmental > Aquatic > Deep subsurface > Groundwater > Contaminated ...
TGACGCGATGAAGGCAATGATTTCCTACGGCGACGGATATTCCGTGTGCGACTTCTGCCTCAAGCCCTTCCGGCTTGACAAAATCAAGAAGCCCAGCCTTGAGGAGTTCCACGTTGACTTGGCAAAGTTCGTCGGGATGGACGTTGCGCGGACAGTTCCCGGTGCAAGGCGCGGTTTCCAGGCAGTAGTGTCCTCGCTTGTAGGCAAGGGCGACTCCGTGGTTTTGCAGGCAGTTGGGCACTACACCGAGTTCCTTGCAGTCGAGCAGGTGGGTGGCATTACTCGCGAAGTCCCGATAGACTCTCGCGGCATCATAACCGGCGAAGCAGTTGCCCAGACCATCGAGGCCGCCAAGAAAAAGGACGGCAAGCTACCCAAGCTCGTGATTTTCGACCACTTCGATTACACGCTTGCAAACGAGCACGACATCAAGGGCGCTGTAAAAGCAGCGAAGGAATACGACATTCCCGTTCTCTACAACGGCGCCTACACCGTTGGAGTCAAGCCCGTTGACGGCAAGGCCCTTGGAGTGGACTTCGTGGTCGGCTCCGGCCATAAGAGCATGGCAAGCCCCGCGCCAAGCGGAGTGCTTGCAACCACAAACGAGGGCGCGGAGAAAGTGTTCCGCACCACAAAGATTACCGGAGACGTTTCAGGACGCAAGTTCGGGGTAAAGGAAGTCGAGATGCTCGGCTGCACCCTGATGGGCGCAAACATCGTTGCGATGATGGCAAGCCTGCCCCACCTGAAGGAGCGCGTCAAGCACTGGGACAGGGAAGTGAAGAATTCCAATTACTTTGTCAACGAGTTCCTCAGGGTGGATGGCAACAAGATTGTCAGCGAGTGCCCGCGCAAGCACTGCCTTACCAAGGTCGACTGCACCGAAAGCTACGACAAGATTGCACAGAAGCACAAGGACCACGGTTACTTCTTCACCCACGAGCTGGACTGCCGGGGAATCACCGGCATCTTCCCCGGCTCGTCGCGCTCGTTCAAGATGAGCACCTACGGCCTTACCGACTCGCAGGTCAGGTACCTTGCGGAGGCATTTGTGGAGATTGCGCAGAAGCACGGACTTGAGGTCCACTAAAAAAATCAATGACGGTTGTGTTGCATTCATGAAACTCGATGTAAAGAAAATCCGCGAACAGTCCGAACAGGACTTCGAGAAGGCGTGGATTGAGACTGCCGAATTGCTTCCCAAGAAGGGCGAAATCAGCCTGCGCAAGAAGCGTGGTGAGCCCAGCGTGATGCGAGAAATGGCGCAGAAAATCCGCGAGGCCTTGCTTTCTATGGGCTTTGACGAGATGGAGAACCGCCACGTGCTTGACGAGGCGGACGTGTACAAGCAGTACGGCCCCGAATCCCCTGTCATCCTTGACCGCTGTTTTTACTTGGCCGCGCTTCCGCGTCCTGAGCTTGGGATAAGCAAGGAAAAGGAAGCTATAATCCAGAAAATTGACTCCACGTTCACAAATGAAAAGAAGGAAAAACTCGCCGAAATCCTCCGGCGCTACAAGTCAGGCGACCTGGAAGGCGACGACTTCGTCGACGCGCTTGTGCAGGGACTCGGTTGGAAGGAAGAGCAGGCAACCGCAGTGATGGACAAGGCGTTTCCCGAACTGCGCAAGATTAGGCCAGTTCCAAATAACATGGTCTTGCGCTCGCACATGACTGCGGTGTGGTTCGAGACGCTCGCGGGATTGCAGGACAAGCGCGAGCACCCGATTGCACTATTCTCAATAGGCCCGCGCTTCCGCAACGAGCAGAAGGAGGACGCAAGCCACCTGCGCGTGCACCACGGCGCGTCCATAGTCATAATGGGCGAGAACGTCACTGCCGAGGCAGGAAACAGGATTGCTGCCAAGGTCTTTGAGAAGCTTGGCTACTCCAAGCCCGAGTTCGAGCTCAAGCCAGCAACCTCCAAGTATTACGCGCCAAAGAGCGAGTACGAAGTCTACGTCGACTGGAAGGGAAAGCGCCTCGAAGTCGCCGACTCCGGAATGTACTCGCCTGTTGCGCTTGCAAACTACGGAATCAAGTACCCTGTTTATAACATCGGCTTCGGCTTGGAGCGCATGGCGATGATCCAGTACGCCTACGGCGACATCCGCGAGCTTGTATACCCGCAATTTTTCACCAAGCTTGAGCTTACTGATGCACAGATTGCAGCTGCAGTGCGCATCGCAGTCGAGCCCAAGACCGAGGAAGGAAGAAACCTTGCCGACTTGCTTTACCACAAGACTTTGAAGGAAAAGGACAGGGACACGCCCTACACTTTCACCGCTTTCAAGGGAAGGCTCAACAAGAAGTCGATTGTGCTTGACGTGTTCAAGGACGAGGCAGGAAAGAAGCTCCTTGGGCCAGCTGGCTTGAACAAAATCTATGCTTATGATAGCGGCATCGTCGCCTACACTCCAGAAAAGCTAGATGCGGAAGTGCTCGAAAAAGGCGTGGACTCCGGGCTTGACTTCCTCAAGGCAATGTGCGCCTACATCGCGGCAAAGTCCGAGGACGCAGTGGCAAACGACGAGAAGGAGTTCGAGCACGTCTTCGGGATGGCCAAGGCACCAAGCGACGTCAACATCGCAATACCCGAGCACGTGAACCGCTTCGTGACTTCCAAGAACAGGAAGCTTGACTTCCGCGGCCCGATATTCTTCGGCGTGCGGTTCAAGCTCGGCTGATTACTTGCGGCTAATACTGAGTTTGACTGGTTTTCTGGCCTTGAACTTGTGCGTGTGCTTTGAAGTCTTTGGGGAATAGAGCTTTCCGGAAAGCCCGCGCCTGATGACCTCTTCCTTGGTGACCACTTTTCCTTTCTTCCAGCTTGCGACCTTGACGTCCTTTCCAAAGTAGTCCACGAGGATTACGGGCGCCGTCTCCACCTTGAGCTTGCGCAATGACGCAAGCCTGTGGTGGCCGTCAAGCACGACAAGCGTCTTTTTGTCAACCAGAAGCGGGTAAACCACGCCTGCATTCGCTACCTCGGCGTGTATTTTCTTGAGGTTTTTACTGTTGGTGCGCTCGTGCGGCTTGAGCAGGGAGACTTTGACGCGGGCTTTTTTCATGCTAGTCGGAATAATTTCAGAACCCGCAAGATTAAGCCTTTTGCCTGCGGCCGGACTTTTTTCCCAGCTTTCCTTGGGCCCTGCGACTATGTAAAAAGAGCCATTGGTTTTCAGCCCCTTTTCTTTTGAAACAATCCGCCTGTTTTCCAAGAACTTGGCCTTGCTTCTTTTCCGGAGCTTTTCCTGCAAGCGGGAGAACTCAAACTCAAGCTGGCCTTTTGTAACCGCGATTTTTTGCCTGTGCTTTGGCCTTGGAAGCGCCTTTGGCCGGTAGCCTCGCGCCATCATCTCCATTGCGATTTCTTGCAGGAAAGACACTATTGCCCCTTTCGGGTCTCTTGTTTTCTTGAAACGCTCAAGCTGCGGGTGCTTGGAATACGCTCCGACAAACCCCTTCCTTGCGACGCTGAGCGCGAGGAGCCCCTCCCTCCAGCACGCAAGCAAGCCCTGGCGGTCCAAGTACTTTGGGTGAATCGACCACAGCCTCATAGGAAAAGCAGGAACGCCAGCGATAAAACCCTTGGCTGAATGGAATATTGTTATGCAAAACCGGCGCGGGCACTGGAACCCCATGCAGTCCATCCACTCCCACAGCCACGGGGAATACGCGAAAGAAAAAAGAAGGCAAAAAATCCTGGTCTTTGGCAACCCCCTTGTCCCTCAGGACTCGCTTGCCCTGCGCATACTTCCCAAACTTCGCAAGAAGTTCCCCAAAATCGAGTTCATCGAGCTTGATGGGACCGACGACCTTTATGAGTATGGCCGGGACTTGGTGATTCTTGATGTTGCTGCCGGAATCCGAAAGGTCTCAATAGTGGACGACCTCGACGACTTGGAGCTTCCGCGTGTTGTCTCGATGCACGACTTCGACCTTGCCTGGAACCTCAAAATCCTCCTCAAGGCGGGGATGATTGACTCGGTAAAGATTGTCGCAATACCTCAGGACATGGATGAAAAGAGGGCGCTGGGGCAGGCGGCAGGAAAAATAAGCTTGCTTTCCAAATAATCCTTACTGGCGTTTTTTATGGAACGGAAGTTTACCCGGGAGCTTTCTCACGAGGAAATCAGAAAGAAGCTTGGCATCAAAGGCAATGGCAACCCTGTGCTTTCCGTCGGTCTTGTCAAGAAAATGCACCAACTTGTAAGCGACCACAACCTTTCCCACATAGCCGCAGGGCGTAGCGTGGGGCTCAATGTACGGGCGTCTAACAAATACCTTTCCTACCCCCACCTGAAGAAATTCTCCGTCGACAAGCGCGGGGCCGTGCGGATGTTCTTTTCGCGCAGCGACGAGGCACTGGCAACGGTAAGAGCGCTTTTCGAAAAGCACAAACAGGACTCGAACGCGGTTGCATTCGACTTGGGCCTTGACAGCGAAACCGTAAAACGACTGCTTGGAAGGGCAAAGCAGGTGCGCGGTCCTGACCATGGCGATGGATTCAAGGTCAATATCGCCGGGACTAAGTACGCGCTGCGGGACCTGGTGTTTCCGCCAAAGTCGAAGAAGTAGAATCGTCCCTTTTCTAAACTCCCAGCAGCTGTTTCTTTTTAGCCTCGAATTCTTCTTTTGTAATTATCCCTTTCTTTTTCAATTCAGCAAGCTTCTCAATCTCGTCAAAGCCGCTTTTTGAAGAAGCATCGGGGTTATCGTATATTTTCTTGTCAAGCATTTCTTTTGCCTTCTCGAAATTCGGCGCCTGCTGTTTTGTGAACATTATCGTGTTCTCGTCCTTTGTTGCCGCCCATGCGCCTCCGCGCGATTCATTGCCTCCCGGCAAGCTGAACTGTATGTATCCGTTGATGAACGTTCCCGCTTGTTTGAATTGTATTGATGTTATTTTGGAGATTGGCACTTCCTTGTCCCCTTTCATCCCGTGGTTAAGGAAGGCAAGGACGCCCTTGCGTCTTATCGCGATTTTTTCATCGTAGACGTCTACCTCGCCGCCTTGTCCTTGCGCTTGTATGAGCAGTGCCATCTTTTTCCCCTTTACCCTATCTTGTACTTTATGTATTTCGGCGTCTTGTCAAGTATCGCGTTGGTGTACTCGAAATAGACGTCGAATTCCTTTGCTCCTTCGGGTACCTTTATGGCGACCCAGCCTGAAGTCTGTGTTCCAGGTGTGAGTTTCTTCAGGATGTCAAGAGTTTTGTCATACTCCGTGCCAAGGCCAATAGCATAGGTCTTGTCGTATTTTTCAGAACTTGCATCAAGGGCGTAAACGTCGGGTGCGAAATATTCCGACTGGTCACCCGTATTCTTTATTCTGAAGAATGCCATTAGGTAACTGCCGCCGTAAGTCGAGCTCTCAAAAGCGGTCTTTTCCAGCGTGACTTGGTACTTTGACGAGATGTAGGAAATCTCGTATGCTGTCCCGACTTGCCCATTTTCAACGTTTGTTGTTCCGGCAGAAGGAGAAGCGGTCGCGCTTACACTTCCCGTGCGGTCGTAGTCCGTTTGCGACGTTCCGCTTGTTCCGGTTTCCTTGACCGAGCCGCTGGTACAGCCTGCAAGAAGCACGCCCGCCAGAATCAGCAGTCCGAATATTCCAAACGTTCTCCTAATGCCGTCCATCTCAAACCCTCCAAACAATGTATTTCTCGTATGGAAACGGGGAATTATAACTCTTGCTATTTTGGTAACTCGGATGGTAATACTTCGCTATATGTCCGGTAATTCCCTTAGGTTACGTGAACAACGCAGCCATTCTGTCATTCGTATTGCGGGCAAGAAACCGGCTTAGTGTCCTGAATGCGCTTATTCCCGGCCGGATGTTTTCCACCCAGATTGAGCAGCAGACCGGGATGTACAAATCCCACGTAAGTAGGGCCCTAAGCGAACTTGGAGAGAAAAAGCTGACGACCTGCATAAACCCGCAGGACCGAAGTTACAAGTTCTACAAGCTGACTCCTTACGGCAAGCGGATTACTCTTGAGGCTAACAAGTTGTTGGCGATGAAGGTTAAGAAAAAATCAAAGGAATCTACTTCTTCCACTTGACCTTCAAGAAGTGCGTGGCACAGCTCATGCACGGGTCGTAGGCTCGGATGAGTTTTTCCATCTCGTGCACGATGTAGTCCTTGTCCTTTCTCGCGTCAACTTGTTCCTGCACCATCTCTGCCAGGTCCTTTTCCATCCTCACTTGGTTCTGGCCAGTTGGGATTGCGACGCTCATGTCCTGCACTTTTCCTTCCTTGATGTTCACGTTGTAGTAGAGGACTCCGCGCGGCGCCTCGGCAACGGCAAACCCTGAGCCGTCCTTTCTTGGAGGCTGGACTGGTGCTTCCTGTTTGAAATCAGCTGACTCCAAAACGTCAATGGACTGGTTGATTGAGTCGATTGTCTCAATTGCCTGCGCTAAGTTGTTGTCGTAGACGTTCCTTGACGGGAAACGAGAGAGCTGCTTTGCGCAGTCCCTCTGCGTCTGCTTGTGCAAGTATTTCTTTCCAAGGTTAAGGCGTGGAAGCGAGCCGACCATGTAGTCCTTTCCTTGAAGAAGGAACGCGGATGCAGTGGAATAATCCTTCCAGATGCGCTCGGCGTACTTGTCAAAGTCCTTCTCTGCAATGTGAAGCCCGCTTGAGGAAACCAAGTCCCCTGAGAGGTAGTCAAACTTTGGCCCGACCATCGCAACGTAGTTTGTCTCGTGTTCGAACTTCCACGGGCAGTCGTAGAACACGTCAAGAAGCTCAAGGGAGTGCTCGCGTGCGTGCTCCAAGTCGTGGATTATGTTCGGGTACTTTGCCTTGTCAGGAACCTGCGAGAACCCTCCTAGTACCGGCCAAGGTGCGTGTATCGACCTTCCAGCGACCATCTTTGAGAGGTTGTTCCCGGCGGCCTTGATTTCAAGTGCTGTTGCGATGATTTTCTTTTCCTCAGTCGTGGTAAAGTCGAAAACCGAGTTCTTGTCGAACATGTCGGGAAGGACGAAGAAGTACAAATGAAGCGGGTGGTCGCGGATTAGGTGCGCCCACATCGAAAGGCGGCGCTGCCTCATCGTCTGCTCGGAAGGCACGATGCCAACCGCGTCCTCTATTGATTTTGTGCAGGCGAAGATGTGCGACATCGAGCACGTGCCGCAGATGCGTGACACTAGTTGCGCGATTGCCTGCATCGGCCTGCCTCTTACGGCCTGCGTGTAGAACCTCTTGGCTTCGGGAATCTTGAGCTTGGCGTACTCGACCTTGCCGCCAGTGACCTTTACTTCCATGTCCAGGTGGCCTTCGACTTTGCTCAAGCCTTCCAAGCCAAGTTCCAAGTTTTCAGAATCGTGTCCGCCGTGCATCTACTGGTCACCGTACATCTTGATTACCGCGCCCAGCGCGTCGAGGAACTTGTTTTCGTCCATCGGGCAACCCGGCACTTCCATGTCCACCTTGACCAAGTCCTTCAGCGGGTGGACTTTGTCAAGCAGGTTGAACTTGTCCTTGATGAACCTAATCTCGTGAATCGTGTTCTCATCGAAGTTGTTGCGCTGCGCCGACGGCATCCCTGTGCAGGCGCACGAGCCGATTGCAACCAGCGTCTTGCTCAGGCCGCGGATTTTCTTCAAAGTCTCCTCCTGTTCCTTGTTTGCAATCGCGCCCTCGACAAAAGCGACGTCCATCTCGTCCCAGCGGTTCTTGCTCTGCAGGACCTTGGCGTGGATTATGTCGAACTTTTCCTGCACCATAAAGAAGTGGTCGTTGAGAATCTCGGCAAAGAGAACAGTGTTGTCCTCGCAGCAGGAGAACGAGAACCATCCCAAGCGGATTTTTCTTGCCATATTGAGTGTGGAAGCGACAAAAGGATTTAAAGTTACCTTTCGAAAACTCAATCAAGGGGCATTTTGGGGCACGGCATCCAAACGGTTTTTCCATTAGGGGGACTGGTTCTTGTGGCATTAGAGATTTCAGAGAAAAAAGGCATTGCGCTCGCGCTTGCAGCCGCGTTCATCAGCGGTCTGTCCGTGTTCATCAACGCAGTTGGCGTGTCCGGCCAGGACCCGTTCGCTTACACGATTTTGAAGAACGCGTTTGCGGGAATCTTTTTTGCAGCCGCCTTGCTTTTGCTTGGGAATTACAAGCAAGTCCTCGCGCTTTCCAGAAAACAGGCTTCCAAACTCGGCCTCATCTCAATCATCGGCGGAAGCGTGCCATTTTTGATGTTCTTCTACGGCCTTTCCATACTCGGAGGCTCTGCTGGCTCGTTCATCTACCGCTTCCTGTTCGTGTTCGCCGCAATCCTTGCGGGAATAACGCTCAAGGAAAAACTTGACTTGCGCTTTGCCGCAGGAGCAGGACTTGCAATAATTGGAAATTTCATCCTTCTTGGCTCCGGCAACCTCTCGCTTGGCCTTGGCGAGGCTCTTGTGCTTGGCGCTACTATGCTCTGGGCAGTCGAGTGGACGCTTACCAAGAAGTTCCTTGCCGAGATTCCCGGCAGGGTGATTGCAACAAGCAGGATGCTTGCCGGAGCAGTTGCGATGGTTGCGATTCTGGTTGCAGTTGGCAAGACAGGTTCTATTTCAGCAATGTTTTCTTTCACTCCATCCGCGCTTTTGTGGGGCGCGGCAGTAGGCACTCTCCTCTTCCTCTACCTGACTGCGTGGTACTCCGCGCTCTCAAGGATTTCAGTCTCAAAGGCAACCGCAATACTTGCGCTCGCAGGCCCGGTAACGACAATTCTTGGGATTGCATTCGCAGGTTCAACAGTAGCAGTCACTTTCAATACCGTTTTCGGGATGATTTTGCTTTCCGCAGGCGCTCTTTTGATTGCCGGGTACTCCGAAGTCCTCTCTGCACTCGTTGAGTACGCGCCAAAGGCCCTGCTCGCCATTCTTTCGCCTTCCAAGGCAGTTGCAAGATGGAAGCAATAGGCCGGATGGACGGAGTCGAGCTGTGCGCCCGCTTCGGCCTCGCACCAAACCTGCGCGGCTACTGCGGAGACCCCAAGTTCCAAAGTCCGTTCTCGAAATATTTGGAGAACCCCTCGAATGAGAACGCAGCCCGCCTGCGGAAGGAGCTTGGAAAGTTCGGCACGCAAAAAGCGTATTTGGAAACAATAGCGGATGCAAACGGGATTGACGACATCTATGATTACGACGTTGCCGAGGCCTTCTGGATTGGAAACAAGTTGTTGGATTCGGTCAAACGCCAAGACGTAATCGAATTGTTCGAAAAAAAGTGGGTTGCAAGGAAATTCGTCTCAAAGGCAAGGGCAGAAGAAATCGTTTCCAACCTTCCAAAGAAAATCCCTCCCCTCCAGCACACTTTCCACCCCTATGTGGCGGGCTTTGTCTCGCATAAAGCGCAAAAGAGCGCGAGGAACAAGGACTTGTGCCGGCCTTCTTGGGCGAAGGTAATTGATTTGGATTTGGGAAAAGAAAAGTTGGTTGCTTCGAGGGCCCCAGTAATTTATTCCAACGGAAAATTCGTGTTGGGAAAGGAAAAAACAGAAAAGCTGTTGTTCAAAGTCGGAAAACATTCCCTCGTTTCCGCTGATGCAGAGAATGTCGCCTGCCACTGGGGAGTTGCTGTGAAGGAACTTTCCCCAATCGAGGCTTCGGCCATCAAACGCTATTCAAGCAGGGTTCTCAGTTCCCTTTAACTTTTTTGCGGGCCGATGAAAAAACCGATTACCTTGTTTTTCCCATCCAGTTTTGGCTGAATTTCTATGAGGCCCGGCTTGTCCAAAGGCAAGTCGCGTTCCCTCTTGATGTATTCGTAGAACCGCTTTTCGAACGCGCTCATGCACTCGCCCGAGACTTCTGGCCTCGGAGAATTGTTCTGCCTGGCGATTCTGACGTGGTATGGAATCCGCATCTCGTTTCTTTGCATCAATGCCATCCGCTTGATGTTGTGGGACTGTTCGTCCACCATCTTGCCGCTTTTCTTTACAAGGACTCCGCTTTTGATTGGAACGAATATTCTTCCATCCTCTTCCTTGCACACGAGCCTTGCCCCTGCAACCGCATTTGATATGTGCTCAAGCGGCGTATTGCGGAAATCCGCGTCTCGGACAACGGCCTTTGCGAAGTACTCCGCCATTATTTAGCACCATTCTGTTTCCTATTTCCTCATCGGGCTGACTTGGAACCCCTTCGGCCCTATCGTGATGTTCACCAGGTTGCGGTGTTTTTCGGTCACGAATTCCGAGACCAGGGTTTCTATGGTCTCGTATGGCGAACGGGTGCCGTGGGCCTTTGCAAGCGCGTCCAGCTTTGCTTTGTTTTCACTGTCAGTCGGGACGAATACGTACGTGTCTTCCTTGACAGCTTCCACGAGTTTTGATAGCGCGCTATACACCAACGCGAGTTTTTCCTGCTCGGTTAGCCTGTGGAACACTTCCGGCGTGATGTGTGGTTTCCTTGAAAGTTCGGTCATTGTAAAGCCTACTTGGTGTTCGGGTTCCTAATCGAAAATCCGGCGCCGGAGACGGTCTCCTTGAAGTCGATGACCGCGCCCGTGACGTCCTTTTCGATGTCCTTTGCGACGATTATCCGTATTCCCCTGCAGTCGAACAAAATGTCTTCCTTTCCTGCTGACTGCGCAAAGTCCATCTCAAAGCGCCCGACAGGCCCGCCTTGGGCTTTGAGTATTCGCAGGCCAAAACCGGTCTTTCCTTCGGCGTCAATGATTTTTGCAAGCTGCAGCGCAGCTGCCTCGGTGAGCTTGACCGGCGAGTCGGGGCAGGACTCCTGCATTTCCTTTTCGTCCTTGGCGATGACTTGGTTTATCTCCTCAACCAGCGCGTCCACTTCAGCCGGCTTCATCCCGTGGGCCTCGGCTCCCTGCCGCAGCGTCTCGAACGCCGAGGCGTGGCAACCGACGCAGTGCATACCCCGTGCAAAGAGCAGGCCGATTGCAACCGGGTACTTGGACGCAAGCTCGCCTATCTTGACGTCCTTGGTCACATATTCCTTTACCGCCGGAATCTTTCGCGCGTGCACGGGGTTTGCCATAAGAATCACTTGCAAAATGTGTTATGCCTCTCCAGCAATATTAACTGGCAAGACGCCCGGCCATTACTGCGGCCGAGCACCCCGCCGCCCGGCGACAACGTCGTTTGCCGGTTCTGCGAACTTATTTTAACCGCCCCGCAGTTACTAAAACAACCCACATTCAAAGAAATTCAGAGCAGTAATCCAATGCGAAAAGAGTAGTTTGCTATGCTTGCAGAAATCAGGTTCCACGGCCGCGCAGGACAAGGGATGGTCACCGCAGCCGAGCTCCTCGCGGCAGCAGCGGGGATGGAAGGAAAGTACTCGCAGGCGTTCCCGGTGTTTGGTTCCGAAAAGCGCGGGCCGCCAGTTATGAGCTTCTGCCGAATCTCCGACTCGCCGATTACCATTTACGACCAAATCACAGTGCCGGACGTTGTCATCGTAGCTGACCCAAGCGTGCTTTCGAGCGTAAACGTGCAAGCGGGGCTCAAGAATGGCGGAATCGTAATCGTAAACTGCTCCTGCCCTGCAGGCGAGCTTGGAATTTCCGACGCGAAAGTCTATGCAGTTGACGGCACCAAGATTGCGCTCGAACATTTGAAGCGGCCGATATTCAACACCGTGATGCTCGGCGCGTTCATCAAGATTACTGGAATGGTCAGGATGGAGTCCATCGAGAAGGCCATCCACGAGGAGTTCGGCGAGAAGGACAAAGCGATTGCGGACAAGAACGTCGAGGTAATCCGCGCGTGCTACGAGCTGACAAAAAAAGATTAGGAAAAGACGGAATCAATTGGAAATGAACATTTCACGATGATAAAAAATGAAATTCGCAGTATCAAAGCCCGGAACAACTGTCGCAGTCAAGACCGGCGAGTGGAGGTCGCAAAAGCCGGCAGTTGACCTTTCAAAATGCATCAAGTGCGGCACCTGCCAGAACTACTGCCCCGAAGGCTGCATGGGAACGCCCGGGCAGGGGCCGGACATCGATTACGACTACTGCAAGGGCTGCGGCTTGTGCGCCCAAGAGTGCCCGGTAAAGTGCATCAAGATGGAGCACGAGATAAAATTGGTTGGAAAAAAGACGGCGTAATGAAAAGAAGCAGAAAAAGCAAAAGCAGTTTTGAAAATTGAACGTGAAGCAAATGGCATTAAGGACGATGAATTATTCCGACGCGATTGCGGAAGCCGCATCCTACTGCAAAGTGGACGTAGTAGCGTCCTACCCGATCACTCCCAGCACTCCGATTACTCATGCGCTGGACAAAATTTACGTCAACGGCGGGTTCCCCAAGTTCATCGCAGTCGAAGCGGAGTTCTCGGCAATCTCCTCTTTGCTTGGCGCAAGCGCTGCAGGCGCGCGCACGTTCTCCGCAACCTGTGGACAGGGCCTGATGCTGATGCACGAGGCGCTCTTCTCAACTTCAGGGATGCGCCTGCCTGTAGTGATGGCAGTTGCAAACCGCGCAATCAGCTCGCCGCTCAACATCTGGGCAGACGAGCAGGACTCGATGTGCCAGCGCGACTCAGGATGGATACAATTGTACTGCAAGAACGGACAGGAAGCGGTTGACACCACAATCCAGGCATTCAGGATTGCAGAAAAGACGATGCTTCCAGCAATGGTGTGCCTTGACGGGTTCTATCTCACCCACTCCGTTGGCCAGATTGACGTTCCGGACAAGGACAAGGTTGCGGCATTCATTCCTCCTTACAAGAATCCATATGTCCTTGACCCGCAGAACCCGATGACTGTGGGCGCCTACACCGTCCCGGCTGACTATCAGGACTTCCGCGAGGACTTGAGCGCGGACTTGGAATCCGCACAGGACACGATCGTCGAAGTTGGAAAGGATTTCGGGAAAGTTTTCGGCCGTGAGTACGGACTTGTAGAATATCATAATTGCAAGGATGCCGACCGCGTCATCATCACCCTTGGCTCGGTTTACAACACCATCGAGCAAGTCGCGGACAACCTGCGTTCAAAAGGAGAGAAAGTCGGAGTTGCGCACTTGCGTTCATTCAGGCCGTTCCCTGCTGCTGACCTTCGCGCCAACCTGGCAGGAAAGCACGTGCTTGTGGTGGAACGCGACATCTCGCCCGGCGGGGTGCCGCCGGTTTACGCCGAAGTCTCCGAAGCGCTGTCCGGCACCGGCTCGACGGTTTCAGTCGCAGCAGGGCTGCTTGGCGGACGCGAGGCAAAAAGGCCGGCTTTCGAATCGTTGTTTGAACGCATGAAGCAGGGCAAGGTCAAAGGGTGGCTCTGCTCCAAGGACAAGAAGTTGTGATTTTGATATGATTACACAAAGGCTGCACGCGGCCAAGAAAATGAAAATCGTGATTAAATGAGCACCCAATCTGAAATGCATTTATTTGCTCCCGGCCACTCCGGCTGCCCCGGATGCGCTCCCAGCCTCACGCTCCTCACCGTGTTGGATGCCCTTGGAAAGGACATCATCGTAGTCAATGCAACGGGCTGCATGGAAATCAACTCAAGCCAGTACCCCAACAGCGCCTGGAGAGTGCCTTACATTCACTCGCTTTTTGAGAACGCGCCCGCAGTTGCAAGCGGAATCTCCGCTGCGCTTCGCGCAAAGGGAAACGACCACACTACCGTAGTAGTGATTGCAGGCGACGGCTCCACCTATGACATCGGGTTCGGCGCGCTATCCGGGATGATGGAGCGAAACGACGACGTGCTTTACCTCTGCTACGACAACGAGCTTTACGCAAACACTGGCGTGCAGAAAAGCGGCGCAACCCCCTTTGGCGCAAACACCAACACCACGCAGGTGGGTTCGGTGCACCGCGGGAAGGAAGGCGAGCGCAAGGCGCTCATCGAGATTGCCGCAGCGCACGGGATTCCTTATGCCGCGCAGTCCAACATCGCGTTCATCCACGACGTTCGCGCAAAGGTCAAGAAGGCCCAGTCAATCCGCGGGTGCCGAATTGTGAACATCTTCGCGCCTTGCGCACTTGGCGCGGGCTTTGACGGCTCGCAAAGCATCAAAGTCGCCCGCCTTGCCGCGCAAACTAGGATGTGCCCGATGTTCGAGGTCGAAAACGGCGAGTACAAGCTCTCAGTCAACGTCGCGCCAGCGCAAAAAAAGCCCGTGCTGGAATACCTATCCATTCAGAAGCGCTTCAAGCACTTTACCCCAGACGACGTTGCATCTGCACAGCGCAAGGCAGACAAGTACTGGAACCACCTGGTGAAGCTGTGCGGCCTGCCGACTGACGCCGAGCTTGCGGCGCAGGAAAAGAAATAGCGGACGGCCCGTCTGTGCAACCCCTGGTCGTGCGGCTTATTTCACTGCGTCAACGACTACTATCTCCGGCATCGCCATGAATCGCACGTGGTTTACAATGCCCGAAGTCACGTAGATGCGCTTCCCGTCGACGATATGCTCCCCATATCGGTAGGTGCCGCACCCGCTACAAACCAGGACATTGAGGACGTTTTCCGTGATGACTGGCAGGTTTATTCCGCCGCCGTGCGTGTGGCCGAGGAAGGTGACGGAGGAGTTGCCCGAAAAGCGCAGGTTCTCAAGGGAATGCACGAGCGCAATGTCGCACCCGGTCACTTCCGCAGGCCTCCGGTCGTCAACTCCACAAACGGTCACCCCGTTCACAACCGCCTTTTCATTAATCAGGAAAGTTGCGTCCATCTGGGGCAGGCCCCAGTCGTGGTTGCCAGAAACCGCATAAACCGGCGCGATGCTTGAGAGGTTGGAAAAAAACTCGGAGTTTTCCGCTGCAGATTCGGGTGTATCAGAAAACATCAACATTCCCCGCACATCGCCGCCAAAAAGGATTGCATCCGGCTCCTGCTCCCTGATTTTATCAAACACCGCGGGATTGAAGCTTGGAACGTGCGCGTCCGAGATGAACACGAACCTCGCCTGCACCCCGGCTTCCACTACCAACTGGCGGACTTCAATCTCGCTTGGCTCCACAAAGAGCGCGTAGAACATCATGCAGGCCGCCACGAACACCAGGGCCGCGCCAACCGCGTACATCCTCTTGGAGAGCCCGAACAGCGTCTTGCGCCTTTTTGTCAGCTGAATGCAGAACAGGACGAAAAAGACGAGGCACGCGGCAAACCCCGCGAACTCCACCACTTCCAGAATCGTGAATGCCAAACGTAACTCCCCGTTGACTTTGTTTCTATTTGCCCTTTTTCATAGCCGCAACAGCAGCGCCGACGGTTCCGGGAAACTCCAGCTTGTGCCGCACGATCGGAACCCTGTTTGCTGGAGAAAAGCAGTTTCTTAGAATTTCCTTTCGCATAATCGGAAGCATCTGCGGCAGGGCATTCGAAAGCGAGCCTCCCACCACAATCATTTCAGGGTCAAGAACGTTGATTGTGTTTGCAAGCCCGATGCCGGCGTAGCGTGCCGCCCTTTCGGCAATTTCCCTGTCCTTTTTGTTGCCTTGTTTTGCATTGTCAAAAACAACTCGCGCATCGGTTCCCTGCGCCATTGCTGCAATCGCCCTTCCGGACGCGAAGCTTTCAAGCTCGCCTGAATTCAAAAAACCCGCAGCGCCGCTCTTGTCGGAAATTATCGTGTGCCCGACCTCGCCTGCAGAGCCGTGCGCGCCACGGTAAATTTTCCCGTCAATGGCAAGCGCGCTCCCGAAGCCGGTGCCAATGATTATGCCAACGACATTGCGCTTTCCTTTCGCCGCTCCGTACTCCATCTCCGCAAGAAGGAAGCACTTGGCGTCGTTCTCAACAGTGCAGGGCAGGCCGGTTGCCTTGGAGACGATGCGTGCAAGGGGCGCGCCCTTCCACCCGGGAAGGTTCGCAGCCTCGATTACCCTTCCGGAAGAATCAACCGGCCCGGGGAACCCGATGCCTATCGCAACCGTATTTTTGTCAGCGAGGCTTTTTGCCAACTCGACGATTTTTGCAACCGCCTCGTCCTTTTTCTTCGGGGTTTCGGCTAGAGCCTGCCTCAAGATTTTCCCAGAAGAACCGACCGCTGCAGCGTGAATCTTGGTGCCGCCGACGTCGATGCCTATGCAGTTTGGCGTTTTTACCATAGGACTTTGTTACTGCATCCGGGGATAAAAAGCGCGCCAAAAGCAGCCAAGACGCGTTCACCGGAAAGCGCGCCCTGCAACGGTTAAATGCGTATTTTTCTCTCATTTGTGGACGCAGGTGGTTTTGGAATGGACGAAGTAACGACAGTAAAGCTCAAGCCCCAGTTCGTGCTGGGGACCAAGAAGACCGGAAGCTACAAGGAAATCCCGCAGCTTCTTTGCAAGCTGTTTGAGTATGCGCAGGAAAACAAAGTCGAGTGTGCAGGCGCGCCGGTTTTTGTCTGCCACGAGATTACAACAGAACAAGTATGCGAGGCCGAGAAGAGCAAGTCCGCAGAGGTTGAAGTGTGCTTGCCGCTTGCAAAAAAAGTCGCAGGCTCAAAGGACATCCCCTGCTACAAGCTATCGGGAGGAGAGTTTGCAAAAATCCTGCACAAGGGTCCCTATGAGGATTGCGGCCCGGCTTACCAGAAGCTCTACGCGCAGATTGCAGCGCAGGGAAAGAAAGTGACCGGCCCGGTTCGGGAAGTGTACCTGAACGACCCGCGCGAAGTGAAGAAGGATGAAATCCTGACCGAGATTTACGCGCCAATCGGCTGATTGACTCAGAGGGCTTGCCTTGCCTTGACGTCCTCGGAAAGGTTTGAAAGAAGCGCCCTGGCTTCCTCGTTGGCGCTGGCCACGTCCTCGAGGATTTTCTCAAGCTCGGTAAAAATCGCCTTGACCTGGCCGGCGTCCGCAGCGGGCTTTTCTTTTTTCAGCACCGCAGTCTCGATACGGGAGGAGATTACCGCAAGCCGCGCATTAGCAGCCTCGGTGCGGAACTTGAGCGCCTCGGCCTTTATTGCAAGCTCGAACCACTTCTTCGCAGTTGACTGGGAGAAGTATTGGTTTGAGGAGAAGCTGTTCAGCGACTCGCAGAGCTTCTTGGTTGATTCGCACGCATCGTGCGCAAGCTCCATCGAAAAGCCGTGCTCCTTTGCAAAATAGGCGCCCACTTTTGCGCCTGCCTTGTCATCAACATCTTCCGGTGATTTCTTTTCCTCTTCTGCCATAACCGTCATCAACTACCTTATTATAATCAAGAAATTCTTTATGGCTTTAGAGGATTATTAACCGAAGCGGGTAAAACTACTTTATGCAAAAGATGCCGCAGCTACGCAAGTTCGCAGTCATTGGCTATGCGCCTACGGGCTTTCGCGATTTCCTCAAGTCAAAGGGCCTGTCGCAGGTCACAAGGAACCCGGACGCCGTGATTTCATACGGAGGAGACGGCACCACGCTCAAGACCGAGCACATCTACCCCGGAGTGCCGAAGATTTGCGTGCGCGACTGGGACGAGTGCCCGGCTTGCGGAGCGCTTGCAAAAAACATCGACATACCTCGCCGCAGCGGAGTCCAGCTTTGCGCAGACTGCTTTGAGACGCTGCTTGACCGCGCCATCGAAGGCGATTACAACATCATAGAGGAAATCAAGCTCGTCGCGTCCACCAATGCCGGCGGAAGGGTCTTTTCCGCAGAGGCGCTCAACGAAGTCCAGCTCCACAATTTGAACCCCATGCAGGCGGTTCGCTTCGACCTTTACCTCAATGGCAAGGTCTTCCAGAAGGACTGCGTCTCCGACGGCGTGATTGTGAGCACGCCCTACGGTTCAACGGGGTACTATTACTCGGTAAGCGGCGGAAAGACCTTCTCCAAGGGCATCGGAATAATCCAGAACAACCCCAAGTTCAGCCAGCAGCCCTCAATCATCACCAAGGACTTGGACAAGTTCGTTTTGCGCGGGGTTGTCACGCGCACCAAGGGCCTCCTTTTCGTGGACAACCTGCCG